>Ga0307414_10000665_pt1 | contig 17606 bp, 16 predicted proteins | sample DK1Ometagenome_FD_203804 | JGI IMG/M metagenome (GOLD analysis project Ga0307414, IMG submission 203804) | Maize rhizosphere microbial communities from greenhouse at UC Davis, California, United States - DK15-O-3 | ecosystem: Host-associated > Plants > Roots > Rhizosphere > Soil | place: USA... | reverse complement strand
TTCCTTCAAATGATAGCGGCCATATGGGCATCGACTCGCAAAAGGTCAAATTGACAGTGCGAAATGGTGTCCGCTCCGTTGCAATTTGGCGGTGCCGGTGTGCCGTAATCCCGGTTGCTGCTGCCCGCCAGAGGCGATAGGGGCAAGCTATGGCAGAGCATATCGATCGTCCCCCCGTTCAAAGCCTCATCCGGCATGAGCCCGGCGTTCAGGTCATCCGCAATGTGAACTGGTCCGGCCTCAAGGCGCTATATATGCGTGAGGTGCGCCGGTTCATGAAGGTGCAGTTGCAGACCATCTGGGCGCCTGCGGTTACGACGCTGCTCTTCCTCGTCATTTTCACCGTCGCGATGGGGCGGGGTGGCCTGCAGGTCATGGGCGTGCCCTTCGCTGATTTTGTTGCCCCCGGTCTCATCATCATGGGCATGGTGCAGAACAGCTTCCAGAACGCCACCTCATCGCTGCTGCCTGCCAAGCTGCAAGGAACGATCGTCGATTATCTCATGCCGCCTATATCCTCGGGCGAACTGCTGCTGGCGCTGGTGGCGTCGTCCGTCACGCGATCCATCTTTGTGGGCTTCGCGATCTGGGTGGCGATGCTCTTTTGGCCGGGCGTGCATGTGCTGCCGCATCATATGTGGGCGGTGGTCTTCTTTGGCATCGCTGGCTCGGCAATGATGGCGTTTCTCGGCATCATCACCGGCATCTGGGCCGAGAAGTTCGATCATGCAGCCTCGGTCGGCAACTTCATCGTTGCGCCGCTATCGCTCCTGTCCGGCACATTTTATTCGATGGATCATGTCGCGCCGATCTTCCGGGCGATCAGCCACTTCAACCCGTTTTTCTACGCGATTTCAGGCTTCCGCTATGGCTTTCTGGCCGAGGCGGACTCCCAGCTTGCGCTGGGCGTCGCAGTGCTGCTCGGCCTCAACCTCGCGCTTGGCTCGCTCTGCTACGCCGCCTTGGCAAAAGGTTGGAAAATCAAGGCTTAATGCCAGTGGCTGTCGGCGAGCTTGTAGCGACCGCCTGATTGCTGGCCAAACAGAGCCGCGATTGCAGGGTGATCAATCGGTTCGCCGGTCTGATCGGGAACGAGATTTTGCTGGCTGACATAGGCCACGTAGCTCGCCTCACCATTATCCGCGAACAAATGATAAAAGGGCTGATCGCGCGGAGGACGCATCTCCTGCGGAATGGCCTCATACCAATCTTCGCTGTTCGCAAACACCGGATCGATATCGAAGATCACGCCCCGAAAATCGAACAGAAGGTGCCGCACAGTATCCCCTATGCCGAAATTCGCATGTGCGACTCGCGGGGCCGCATCCAAGGCTTGTGGCAAAGGGGCGCCCGCGGCGGCCATGACAGACGGGGTTTTGCGGTCTTGAGCGTGGTTCATAAGATGGAATTTAGTGCAACTTTGGCTCAGTACAAGTTTTGCCGCAGTTATGCTTGGCAATGCCCAGATCATTCGCTAATAGCCCGCGCTCAGCGTTAGCATCATGCGGTCTGGCAACAGAGCGTGAAGGTGAGGATGCCTCTGCGGAGAGGTGGCTGAGTGGTCGAAAGCACCGCACTCGAAATGCGACGTGGGCGCAAGCTCACCGTGGGTTCGAATCCCACCCTCTCCGCCAATTTTCTCGGTTAGCCATTGATTTAGTTTGAGAAAATTTTTGCTTAGTTGGCCTGGCCCTCATAAAATCCCTCATCGCACCAATCATAGACTTGCGATTCCGCATGGCCAGCACTGGCGATTAGACCATTTGGCCGCGAATCCTAGTTTCTGCATTGCTCAAGATGCGCGAAGACATTTCAGTCTTCAGATGCGATCGTGATCCGAAGACCGCTTAAGGAGGGTGTCATACTGATCTGGCATGAAAGCCGCGATTTTTGGTCCGGTGGTCACTGCTATTCAGAAGGTCATTTTCATCGTCACTCAGCGCAGTAAGCGCCTCGCCTCCTTCGACGTAAACGTGACAGGTCGCGCAAGAGCAGCATCCGCCACACCGAGCCGGCAAATCATCCAAGCCACTGCCGCGGACGGCCTCTATCAGCCTCAGCCCGGCTTCTACCTCCAAACACGCTGCGTTCCCTGGCGGTCAGTGAAAAAAATTTGGACCATCATGCCGTCCAGTTCATGGGCCGAACGGCACATATGTGCAGCTGGTCGGCCATCAGGGTAGAGCCGAATAATTGTGGGGACGCTATCGCAGTCTGCGAGAGCAGAGTGCGCTTCCACGCACCCTGCTCCCTCGAATACTTATGCTTCCGTGACTTTCCCCAAAGACGCTTGCCGACTTAAGCTGGCATAAACGTGTAAGCACACACCTTATTGCCAGCCGGATCGCGCAGATACGCAGCATAAGCGCCTGGCAAGTGGCTGCGTGGACCTGCATCACCTTCATTCGTGCCGCCTGCTGCAAGGCCGGCCGCATGGAAAGCATCGGCGGTGGTCGCGGCTGCGAAACCGATCGTCACGCCATTGCTCGTCGGCGCTTCGCCATTACCTGGCTTGAGCACGAGAAGTGCTGGCTTATCCTTGCCGTAAAGCACGATATTCTCACCAAATGGCCCCATATTCTTAACGCCGAGCGGTGCCAGGGCTGCATCGTAAAATGCGGTCGATTTGGGCAGGTCGGTCGCGCCCAGAGTGGTGTGCGAGAAAACGCCGTCGCCGGAAATAACAGTCATAATCTGAAGTCCTTACAGGTTGGAAAATATCAAAAGACAACGACGCTACGGATGCTCTCGCCTGCGTGCATGAGGTCGAAACCCTTGTTGATGTCCTCAAGGCCCATGACGTGGGTAATCATGGGATCGATCTCGATCTTGCCGGTCATGTACATGTCGACAATCTTGGGAACATCCGTGCGGCCCTTGGCCCCGCCGAACGCCGTGCCGCGCCAGTTGCGCCCGGTGACGAGTTGGAAGGGGCGCGTGGAGATTTCCTTCCCCGCCTCGGCCACACCAATGATGATGCTCGTGCCCCAACCGCGATGGCAGGCTTCAAGCGCCGTGCGCATCACTTCGGTATTGCCCGTCGCATCGAAGGTGTAATCCGCGCCGCCATCGGTCATCGCGACGATCCTGGCGACGACATCCTCGCGGCTCATCCCCTTTGAGTTGAGGAAGTCGGTCATGCCGAAGCGGCGACCCCATTCCTCACGATCGGGATTGATATCCACGCCGATGATCTTGTTCGCGCCCGCCATCCGCGCGCCCTGCAGCACGTTGAGGCCAATGCCGCCAAGGCCGAACACGACGACATTATCGCCGACCTGCACCTTGGCGGTGTTGATCACAGCGCCAACGCCGGTGGTCACGCCGCAGCCGATGTAGCAGCTGGACTGGAAGGGTGCATCTTCGCGGATCTTCGCCAGCGCAATCTCAGGCAGCACAGTGAAGTTGGAGAAGGTCGAGCAGCCCATATAATGATAGATCGGCTGCCCCTTGTAGGAGAAGCGTGTCGTGCCATCGGGCATCAGGCCCTTGCCCTGCGTCGCGCGGATCGCGGTGCACAGGTTGGTCTTGCCCGAGAGGCATGACTTACACTGGCGGCATTCCGGCGTGTAGAGCGGGATGACATGATCGCCCGGCACCACGCTGGTCACACCTGCGCCCACTTCCCGCACAATGCCTGCGCCCTCATGGCCGAGCACGCTGGGGAAGATGCCCTCGCTGTCGAACCCATCGAGCGTATAGGCGTCCGTATGGCAAATGCCCGTCGCCATGATCTCGACAAGAACCTCGCCCGCCTTGGGGCCTTCCAGATCAAGCTCAACAATTTCGAGCGGCTTCTTCGCCTCAAATGCGACGGCGGCGCGTGTCTTCATGGTTCATTCCTTCACGTTTCCTGCCCGTTATCTGGTCGCAACTGAGGAATAAATCCGAGTATATGAAAAACACTATTCCACAGGAGGAAGAATGAGTCGCTGGGATGGCATCGAGGAAATGGTCGCGATTGCGTCAGTGGGGAGCTTTTCCGGTGCTGCGAAGGCGCTCGGTGTGTCGAATGCGCATATCAGTCGCGCTATCGCTCGGCTTGAAGCGACCATTCAGGCTCCGGTGTTTCTGCGTACGACGAGAAAGGTTCATCTGACCGACACGGGCAAGGCCCTTCTCGAACAATTCCGGCGCATCATCGAAGAGCGCGATGATGCATTGGATTCGGCCAGCAGCTTGGGCGAGCCTCGCGGGTCTTTGCGGATCACCTGTTCAACTGCGATTGGAGAGCGGTTCGTTGCCCCGATCGTTCGGCACTATGCTGAAAATCATCCAGGGCTCCGCGTCGCACTGCACTTATCCAACCATTTGGTGGATTTGATTGCGGAAGGCTATGATCTGGCGATCAGGACCGGCCATCTTGCAGATTCTCGTCTCACGGCGACAAAGATAGCTACTCGCCGCCTGTTTCTTTGCGCCTCACCGACTTACCTGTCGCGTCACGGCTTACCGGAAAATCTTGACGATCTTATCAATCATGACTGCCTCGTCGGCACTGCATCGACATGGCACTTTGTCAGTGATGGACGAGACTTCACGCTGCGTCCTTTAGGGCGGTGGCAATGCAATAGTGGCGGAGCGGTCGCGGATGCAGCGGTCGCAGGGCTCGGCATCTGCCAATTGCCGGAATTCTATGTCGCCCGTTTTTTCGAGGAGCGAAGCCTCGTCCCGTTGCTTGAGACTTTCAGGCCTGATGACGAGCCAGTTTGGGCCGTCTATCCCCAGCGGCGGCACTTGACCCCCAAAGTCAGACTTCTCGTTGAGACTTTAAGGCGCGACCTTGGGGATGCGATGTCCGGGAAGAAGCGCATATAAGCGGCGGCGGGACAATGAAGGACGCAAACGGCAAATGCTGAATCGCTTTATGCCCCAAGAAAATTGACGATGATGGCGCGCTGGCCGAGACCATGATCCAGCCAAGCACGCCACCATCTTTTGCCCCATCAGCGAGCAGAATGCTCTGCGCGTTTGGCAGGGACGTCAGCGTGGATCATTGGAAAAGCTCCAACCCATCGTCATCCTGCATCATATCAGCCAAGCTTGCTGGTCAGTGTCGGCACGATCTGGAAGAGGTCGCCGACCAGGCCGATATCCGCCACCTGGAAGATTGGCGCGTCCTCGTCCTTGTTGATGGCGATGATCGTTTTCGCGTCCTTCATGCCGGCGAGATGCTGTATCGCCCCCGAAATGCCGATCGCAATATAGAGGTCCGGAGCCACGATCTTGCCGGTCTGGCCGACCTGATAATCGTTGGGCGCATAACCTGCGTCGACCGCCGCGCGGCTGGCGCCGACTGCGGCTCCCAATGTCTCGGCGAGCGGGTCGAGGAGGGCGTGGAACTGCTCTTGTGATCCCAGCGCGCGACCGCCCGAAATGATCGTCTTCGCCGAGGTGAGTTCGGGGCGTTCGGAGGTCGCTATTTCCTGGCTCGCGAACGTAGAGAGCCCGCTGTCCCCCTTGCCGGACACCGCCTCGATGGCGGCAGCACCGCCCGTGGGTGATGCTTTAGCGAACGCTGTGGTGCGTACGGTGATCACCTTCTTGGCATCACTTGATTGGACTGTCGCAATCGCGTTGCCTGCATAGATGGGCCGATCAAAGCTGTCTGGCGCGTTGACCGCGATGATATCGGAAATCTGCTGCACATCGAGCAATGCCGCGACGCGCGGCAGGATGTTCTTGCCGCTGGTCGTTGCCGGAGCGACGAGCGCGTCGTAGCTAGCCATCAGATCGACGAGCAACGGTGCGATATTTTCCGCCAAGCCATGGTCATACGCTGCGTCGTCCGCGAGCAGCACTTTGGCGACGCCCGCAACCTTGGCCGCTGCATCCGCCGCACCCTGCGCACCTTGCCCGGCGATCACCACATGCACATCTCCGCCGAGGGCTTGCGCGGCAGTGATTGCGCAAAGTGTCGTGTCCTTCAGGGTATCGCCCTGGAATTCCGCCAATACGAGAACGCTCATGCCGCAACTCCCAGTTCCTTGAGTTTTTCAAACAGTGCGTCGACATCCTCCACCTTGATGCCGGCCTGCCGTTTGGGCGGTTCCGTCACTTTTAGCGTGGTCAGCCGACGGGAAATGTCCACACCGTAGTCTGCGGCAGTTTTCTGCGCCAAAGGCTTGGCCTTGGCCTTCATGATGTTTGGCAGCGACGCGTAGCGCGGCTCGTTCAAGCGCAGGTCGGCGGTGACGATTGCTGGCATCGCAAGATCGACTGTCTCCAGGCCGCCATCCACTTCACGCGTAACCTTGACCCGTGCGCCTTCGACCTCGACCTTCGACGCGAAGGTGCCCTGTGGTCGACCCGTCAGCGCCGCCAGCATCTGCCCGACCTGATTTGAATCATCATCGATCGCTTGCTTGCCCAGAATGACCAATCCGGGCTGCTCGTCATCGACAACGGCCTTCAGCAGCTTGGCGACCGCCAAGGGCTCGACCTCACCTTCAGCCAGAATCAGGATCGCGCGATCAGCACCCATGGCAAGCGCGGTGCGCAATGTGTCCTGTGACTTGGCCTCGCCGATCGAGACGGCGATCACTTCAGTCGCTACCCCTTTCTCGCGAAGGCGGATCGCTTCCTCGACCGCAATCTCATCAAAAGGGTTCATGCTCATCTTCACATTGGCAAGATCGACGCCGCTCTGGTCGGCCTTCACCCGAGCTGGCACATTATAGTCAATCACCCGCTTCACAGCCACGAGTAGCTTCATTTCAATACTCCCTTTGGTTGCGGCTGAGGGGCTGTAGTAGCCAGCCAACGCTCAGCCATTTATCCTATTGGCCAAACCGTATTCAGCGCCCGACGAAGTTTGGCGCGCGCTTTTCCGCAAACGCCCGCATGCCTTCTTTCGAGTCCTCAGTTTCAGTCAGGGCTGTGATCGCGTCGCGTTCGAACGTCAGTCCATTCTCGGCGGTCGCGCCGACGGCGGTTGCGATACAGGCCTTGATTGCCCGGATGGCTGCTGGCGCACGTTCCGAAATGGAGGTTGCGATCGCCACCGCACGTGCGATGGTTTCAGACGGCTCATGAATTTCCAGCACCAACCCGAACTGCATGGCGCGGTTGGCATCGATGGGCTCGCCCGTCATCAAGAGATAGGACGCGACGTTTGGCGGAAGTTTACGCGGGAGGCGTTGTGAACCGCCATCGCCGGGCATACCGCCAATTTTGACCTCGGGTTGGCCGAACAGCGCGTTTGACCCTGCCACGATGATGTCGCACACGAGCGCCAGTTCGCAGCCTGCGCCAAAGGCCATGCCGTTCACAGCGGCGATCAACGGCTTTTCGAACTGCTCAATCGCGCGCCATGCCGAGACCCGAGCCGGAGAATTGGCGACGTTCGCGGGACCAAAAGCAATCATCTCCTTGATGTCGGCGCCGGCTGCAAAGCAGGTTTCGCCTCCCGTCAATACGACGCACCGAACGCTGTCGTCTGTGTTGAACTCTGCCAGGATGCGACCGAGCTCAATGATCATGGAGCTATGAAACGCATTCTTCTTGTCCGGTCGATCGAAGCGGATCAACGCGACATGCGCAGTTGGCTTTTCTACTATGATTTTTGCAGAGTGATCTTCGGGCTCTGCGCTGACTATGGTGTCGGTCATGATCGTCACTCCTGAAAGAATAGGGCGTTGCGCCGCGATTGGCCCAGGACGTTAAGAGCGGTTTCGCTGCATGAGCGCGCGTGCGCAGATATATCCCCAGGTCATATATGGCCCGATCGTTGTCCCGACCTGGCTTGGCGTGCGCGCCCCTGTCGGGTTGGCCATCACATTGCCCGCGCAATACAGGCCGGGAATGGTTGTGCCATCCGACCGCAGCGCCTGTCCCGAACTGTCGGTGCGCACGCCTCCCTTTGTGCCGAGGAGGGAAGGCCGGAAGCGATATGCGACATAAGGTGGTCGATCGATCGCCCGCATCAGACCAATGCCGTCAGCCAGCGAACGCTCGTAAAAGTCGGTCTGGCCGCGATTAAAATCGAGATCTTTTCCAGTTCGCGCGAAGCCGTTGAACTTCGTGACCGTCTCGATGAGGTTGCCTGCAGGCAGATTGGTGAGGCGAGCCAATTCTTCCAATGTCTTGGCGCGTACCAGCCAATCTGGCTTGAAATGGCGCAACCAGCGGATCAACGGCGAGCGCTTGACCATCGGCCAATGGCTAATCACCCAGGCAGGCTGGTGGATGAGCTTGCCCGCCTCGTCACGGTCCATGATACGGTCATAAACCCAGAACTCATATTCGCTGGCGAAGCGACGGCCACTGCCATCAACAATGATTGCATCAGGCTCGGCGTGAATACGCAGGGGCAGTCCATGCAGTTTGCCTTCATACCGTATCGGCGGTTGGATAACGATGTTGCCCTGATCCATATGAGCGAATGTCGCACCGATCGCCTGCGCCATCTGGTGCCCATCGCCCTCATTGCTGCTCGGCCCGCTCTTAAAATCGACCTCGCTCGGGAAGTACGTCGCGAGCATTTGCGCGTTCCATTCGAACCCGCCTGATGCGAGAATGACGCCGCTTCGTGCGTGGAATGTGCGCTTCCGCCCATCGCGCTCCACCTCGACCCCATTGACCACACCGGTCTCGTCCTGAGTGAGCGCGACGGCGCGCGTGGAGAGCTCGATCTGACACCCGGCGTCCATGCACCCCTTCAGCAAGCCAACCACCAAACCCCCGCCCTGAGCGATGGAGTCCGTTCGCCATCGCTTCAGCAGCGTGCGCCAACTTTTGATCATGCCGATGACCGGGTGCCGAAACAGATCAGCGGCCATCGTTTCATGGAAGGTCAGCCGCTGGGTCACTGTCGAACGGCGGATCTTCTTTTGATAGCGGCCGAGGATCCCTTTGCTAAGGGGCTCAACGGAAAGGATTCGATTGGATTTTGCGCCACTTAGTTCCTGAAAAGGATCGGGTACGTCAGTGAGGCGGAACCGCACCGGGGAATGTGCTTCAATGAAACGCAACATGTCTGGCCCGTTTTCGACCTGCTGTTTCCAGAGTTCATCCTCCGTTTCGCGCCACCCGGGCGGGGCGGCGGCGCGCATATATTCGAGCGCCTCGGCTGGCGTGTCGTCCTGCCCCGCTTGCGCAGCGTAATGGTTGGCGGGGATCCACGTCATGCCGCCCGACATTGCGCTCGTGCCGCCAATATATTCAGTCTTCTCGATGATGCGGACGGTGCGACCCGCAATCGCTGAGGTCAGCGCGGCGGTGAGCGCGGCAGCACCGGACCCGACGATGATGACATCGCTCGTGTCGTCATCCGACTTGCTGCCGACATCGCGACGCTGTTCTATGTTGGTCAAGCAGCTATTCCTTCACCCTGTTCACCGACCGCCACGCTCATCAAAAAAAGAACTTCGCAGGGGCCAATCTCCAAACCTCCGTCAATCGCGGGGCAGCGATCTGATGAAGCCCCCGACCTTCTCCAGATAAATCTCTGGCCTGGTGTTCGGAAAGAAGTGACCACCTTCGACGATTTCGAGGGCGGCATTGGGCACCAGGCTGGCGATAGCCTGAGACTGATAAATCGGCGCCAGCAAGTCGTCGGCCGCACCAATCACCAGAGTTGGCACTGACACATTTCGCAGTTCCTCTCTGCGGTCGAAACCGAAAGGGGCTTTCATCCTGGCCATCATGACGGCATCCGGTGCTTTTGGAGAGATGTTCGCCAAACGATGTTGCAAATCATAGCGGGGGTCTTTCACATTTCCCCCAGGCATCGCCAGCAGCGCTGACAATTGTCCGCAAGCCTCTGTACCGAGTTGATCGAGCAACAGCTGTCGCAGATTGTTTAGCGTTTCCATGTACCAGTCAAAGTCACAGAAGGTCCCGCTGAACACAGCGGCGCGTACCCGATCAGGATGATCAAGGACGAGGTACTGCGTGATGACACCGCCCATCGAATGACCGATAATGATTGCCCGGCTCACGCCAGCATCGTCCAGAATGTCGACAGCGTCCGCTGCGATCTCCGCCAGCGTGTGTTCGCCGGGCACGTCTTTGTTGGCGCCACAGCCCCGTTGGTCGAAGCTTAGCACCGTGAAAGAGTCAGACATGGCCTGACGGAAACCACTCCAAAATCCCGCATGGCCATTAAGGCCAGTGATGCACAGGATCGTGCTATCGCCCGATCCTTCCCTGTTATAGGCAAGCGCCATGTTTGGAAGCTCCCCGGGCTCAGGCTGCGGAGTGCGCAGCGAGGGTTTCACCCTGTTGACCAGCGCTTTCCGCTGCACTGCTCGCGATCACATTTCGTTGCGCAAGGCTGGCGATCTCGTCTGCGGAATAGCCATATTCGCTCAGGATTTCAGCTGAATGCTCGCCAAGCAGCGGTGGAGGGGCGAGCGCGATGTTGGGTGCTTCCGATGATTTGATCGCGTTGCCGACCGTCTTGATGCGGCCGTGCTTGGGATGATCCAGCTCGATCAGAATGTTGTTTGCCTCGACTTGTGGATGATCCAGCGCTTCGCCCAGGCTGAGGACGGCACTCGACAATACCCCAGCCGCCTCCAGACGGCGCTCGCATTCCGCTGTCGTGAATTTCGCGAAACCTGCGCCGACCTTCTCCCGATACAGGCGCCGATCCGCTGTCTGCAGTTCCCGTGTTGCCAACTCTGCCGTCTTGGTGACGTCAGGAATCTCAAGCGCATTGCAGATATCAGACACCGGGTTTGGCCGCAGAACCGCAAGCACTGCGATGTAGCCATCCTTGGTCGCAAAAATATCCATCGGATCCTGAACGATCGGATTGAAGTTGTTCCCAGTCAGGAGCTTCTGCGTCACTTCCTGCTGCTGCATGACAAGATAGACGTCCAGCAGGTTGATTTCGATCTTCTGGCCACGTCCCGTGCGCTCACGATGGAACAGCGCCATCAGAACGCTTTGAACAAGGATCATTCCGGCAGAAAAGTCGGCAGGTGACACCGGAAATAATTGCGGCAGGCCGTTGGAATCGCGATTTCCATCGGCAACGCCCGCGAGTGCCTGGGCGACGAAATCCATTCCGCCCTTGTCTTTGAGCGGACCGGTGGTGCCAAAGCCAGACCCTTCAGCATAGATGATATTTTCATTCTCGGCCCGAAGGTCCTCATAGCCCAGACCGAGCCGTTCGATTACGCCGGGACGGAAATTGTGGACGAAGATGTCGCACTCTTTTGCAATCTTCTTGACGATCGCGACGCCTTCTTTCGATTTGATATCGATCGCGAGACTGCGCTTGTTTCGGTTCATCCCCATGAAGTTCGCGCTCTCGTCACCCGGGGCGGCATAGCGATCGATCATCCGGCTGATATCGCCGGAGCCGGGCTTTTCGATCTTGATGATATCGGCGCCGAAATCACCAAGGACCTGCGTTCCGCAAGGGCCGAACATGATCTGGGAGAGGTCACAGATCTTAATTCCATCGAGAGGTAGAGACATTGCTAGTTCCGATCTGAGCTGAAGAGGCGACCTCGGCCGCCTCCTGAATTTCGATTATTGAAGGCCGGGAATGATGAACCCGTATTTTTCTACCAGCAGGCGCTCTGTCGCGGGGTTCCGGGGAATTGCAGCTGGCCGTTCAGCGCCGGGCAACTTGCGGGCACCTGTTTCGCGCAGGGCACTTTCCACGCTTGGCGGGGTGAACAAGCCGGAATAGGTCCAGGGCTGGCCACTATCATTGATGAAACGGTGGGTGACGCCGGGCGGCAGGATGAGCAGATCACCCTCGCCGAAATTCTGTTCCACCTCGCCGACGACCGCGAGACCGCGCCCACGCGTGCAGACCACGATTTCCGTCGATTGCTGATGGCCGTGGAGCCGAACAAACGCATCGGCGTCCAGCGTCTGCGATGAGGCACTGAAATAATCGACGGGAAGTGTTTCTCCAAATTTCAGCGTGATAAAGCCAAGACTTGGAGCAGCTTGCCAATATTGCTCGCCCTCCTGCTCCTGCTCGATCAGAAAGTCGCCAGCGTCGGCCTTGGCTGCTTCATTACCTTCAGAAACGATCAATCCTGACCGATTGACCGGGAACAGGGAAGGGGCCTCTGCAGCATCGGGAACCAGTGAAATCACGGAGAGGCGAAAAGGCTCATCGCCCTGCTGAGTGAGGCTTACATAAGTGCCGCGTCCCCAGAACATGAGGTCACCCTGAGTGACGACATGCTCTTTTCCATTTGATCGGACCCGACCGCTGCCTGCGTAGCAGATCGCGACGCGCTCGTTCGCGCTGTTCGTATGCGAGGGGATATGTTCCCCCGGTGCAAGGTCGATATCAATGACGGAAAAGGACGCCTCTGCGTCTTCGTAGCGGGCAATCTTTGCGCGGATGGTTCCGAAGCCGTCGATCGTTTCGACCGTGCCGGCGTCTGCGGAAAGGAGGATCGCCTCACGGTGGCCGCTGGTGATGGCGCTCCACAGATTTGCCGTCTTGTCCATGCTCATTATCTCTATCTCCAGTCTATGCGCGTAAATCGACCGAACGATTATTTACTGAAATTCCGACGCGTCGCCGGACATCGATTGCGGTTAGTCAGCCGCAACATAGGTATAGTTGCCCCCGATCACCGGATCGAGAATGCCGCTCGACAGTTCATCTGCGACATCGAACATATCTGGTGGATTTCGATGTGGAACAGGATAGTTCAGCTCTTGCTTTATCTCATCGGAATAGATGTAGATGCCGGCTACCAAGGTCGAAAGAACATAGAATTTTTGCGGCTCGTCTTTGGAAAAGCTTTCCAGAGTCGTCCACAGTTCTTCTTGAGGCACCATCGACAGGTTTTCGAGGGTGGCAATCAGGTCGGAAAAACTCTTGTCGAGAATGCCCGCGGCCCGCGTGGCAAGATTATCGAAATCGCTGACGGAGCCGCACGAAAGGACGCCCTCTCCGGCAGGGATCAGCGTATCGGCAACGCGGCGCAGGGTCGCCAGTTCGACCGTTGTGAATAGGCGGGTCGGGGCTTTCTTCGGCTTTGAAACCGACAGCCGATCGGGCAGTTCGCTCATCGTGGCTTTCAACATGGCTCAGCTAAGTCCCTTGAGGGTTTCGACGAGTTTCCTGGCGTTTCTGAGGGCAAGCGCGGTGATCGTGCTCGTGGGATTGGCGGAACCGCCAGTCACGAAAATGCTGCCGTCCGAGATGACGAGATTGGGAACATCATGAGCACGGCCATATTCATCGACGACCGACGTGCGCGGATCATTGCCCATCCGAGCGGTTCCAAGAAGATGCCCCGGCTCACCTTGCAGGTCGGTGATGGGGATGGTCTTTTTCGCGCCACCAGCTTCATGAATTTCGGTCAGCCGGGCGATCGTGAAGTCACGGATCTTCAGCGTATTTTCACTGAACCGGTAAGAAATCTTCGGTGCGGGGATGCCGTCACCGTCGACCAGATTGGCGTCGAGCGTAACGCGATTTGTCTCTTCCGGCAGATCGTCAATGTTTGCAGCCCAGAAAATGCCACTGCGCGATTCACGGATAACGCGGTGGAAATTCGGTCCCCACAGCTGGTCGAACGGGAGAAGCCGATGCGGATCAACCACGGTCATGATTAGTCCGGGGGTAGGGCAGGCGTGGAGCTTTGGTCCACGAACGAAACCGCGGGATTGATCGGTCTCCGCGAACTGCATGGACATGATCGCTGCGCCAGCCGGGCCGCGCCAGGATTCAAGGTCTTCGTCATAATAGCCGATGACTGCGCAATTGGGGTGCAGCATGAGGTTTTTGCCGACAAGGCCCGATGAATTGGCCAAACCATCCGGGTGACGCTCTGAAGCGGAGAGCAGCAGCAGGCGCGGCGTCCCGATGCCGTTCGCGCACACAACGACCTGTTTGGCCCTCGTGTGGAACTCTTCCCCATTCTTGACCCAGCTCGCGCCCGTTGCCAGCCCGTCTTCATCGACCGTGATCTTGCGAACGCGGGCGCCGGTCACAAGTTTTGCCCCGGCTTTGATTGCCGTTGGCCAATAGGCGAGGTCGAACGACGCCTTTGCGCCTTCAGGGCAACCCTGCGTGCAGGTGCCCCATCGGGCGCACGCCGCCAGATTGCCGATTTTCTGGCTCGGGATGGCGTTGGCGTGCGGCCACCAGTGCCAGCCCAGCTTGTTCATCGCCTCGGCCGCTTTCATGCCGTGCTTGCCGAGCGGCATCGGCGGCAATGGCGGCACATAGCCTTCGGGGAAGGCAGGATCGCCCTCCAGGCCTGATACGCCGATGAAATTATCGATCTCGGCATAAAATGGTGCCAGCTCGGCATAATTTATCGGCCAGTCGTCCGCCACACCATCCAGAGTACGCACGCGGAAGTCCGAGGGCGACAGGCGTGCCCAGAGGGCACTGTAGTGAATGCTCGACCCGCCTACAGCGCTGTACATGGACGGAGAGAGATCCGTGTCGGAGACCTCCAACGGGTAGTCGGCCGGATTGCCGCGATGATTGGGTTCGGTCGCCCAATGTGCCCGTGCGACCAGCTCCCACATGTCATAATTGGCAGCGTAGTCGGAGGGCAGAACATAGTCGCCCTGCTCAAGGCAGATGACCTTCAGCCCCTCGAGAGCAAGGGTGTGCGCGGTCACCGCGCCAGACGGTCCTGCGCCGATGATCACTGCATCGTAAATCTCGTCTGATGTATCAGTAGTCATCGGTTCATCTCTGCCTTCGTAAGATGCTGGTTCAATCCAAACAGGAGACATGCACGCTGGAAAAAACGGAAAATTCAGGGAGCCTTTCAGTCAGCGCCCAAAACATTGTGTTATATCAGGCTTCACATCTCAATCGCTTCGAAGTGACGCATCACGGCCTGCTGAACACTCAAGGCCGCGAGACGAGATGTCTTTGGATTGTCCGGAAGGGGCTCGTTTCGCAGGCAGATCGTGAACTCCCCAAATGCGCCCTGGGCGGTCACTTGATGATGGTTGGACAAGCCATCAGGGTCAGCGACAAGCTTCACCGTCGTCTTCTCAAATCCAATGCCTGCCAATGCGACTGCGGCAGTGACATTGGCATTTTTCGGGAAAAGACGAGACGCTTGTTCCGCGCTGCCCTCAAAGAAGGTGGTCGGAACCGAGATCGCCGAGAGGTCGCAAAGGCTCTCCGCGTTTGTTCCCTGCCACGCGCTGGATGGCTTCGTCCCCGTATATGCAACCGAGCTAAGCCCGGCGAGCTTTGCCGCGCGCAGCACGTCGAGACCGCCGATCGCGCCGGATGCGACTGTGAGCCGACTCTTGCCGATTGTGGCAGCGGCCTCCAGTTCGCGCAGCAGTGCGGGGTCAGCCAAGCTGCCAATGGAGACGATAACCGTATCGATCCCTAGGCGTAGCAGCACTGGCACTGCGGTGCGCACCGCAGAATGGCTGGCGCATTCGACAACCAGCGACGGATGCCAGGCTGCCAGATCCGCCGGATCGCGAAAGATTTTCAAATCGCCGCCGCAGTCGGCTGTCACGCTATGCTCAGGCGAAACCAGCGCTGCGGCGACATCAAACGATCCGCCAGACAGTTTGAACGAGGCGCGAAGGTCTCGCGTCATGGCACCGAGGCCAATCACCGCAATGCGCCTTCTGTCGTCCAACATAGAACCCTCTTTCAATCCGGATCTCATATTTCAACGCGATCGGGCGTGCTCGTACGATGATGTTGCAAGTGGCTGCCGCGTCGGGCGACCGTCTGGCGGGACGCTCAGAATGCCCCCGACAAGCTTCCCGATTGAGCTCAACGTATAACTGACGCGTAAGTCAGTCAAGCCGCTTGCGCTGTCTTCGATATGTAAAGTTTATTCGCCATAAACTCGCAAGGAGTCCACTGAGCAGGTGGGCTATTGGAACTGACGTGCAAGTCAGTTGAGTTAATGCTAAGGCACGATTCGAAGGTGCGGCTGGCCCATTTCAAAGATGGTCCAGGCTGACCAAAAAGGTGCCTGAGTGAGCAGCCGGAGGGGTTCTGGTCTGGCTCATGGCACACTGCGCGGAATAGCAAGCTGAGGTGTTAAATATGGCAGATGTTCGTCGTTACGGTCACTATGTTGGCGGTGCAGAGCGAAAGGCCGCTTCGGCGGGCACAATCTCGCGCCACTCGTCTGCACACGGGGGGCTTCTGGCCGAATTCGCGGCGGGCGATCAGCGTGACGTTGATGCAGCGGTTGAAGCTGCGCGAACGGCCCTCGCGTCCGGGTGGAGCGCGACAACGGGCGAAGGTCGGGCTGCGATCCTGAATGCCTTGGCCGATCTCATGGTGGCGAACCTGGAGAAGCTTGCGGCTATCGAGGCAGAAGAAGTCGGGAAACCGGTTCGTTTCGCGCGCTATGAGATCATGGCTGCCGTGCAGCTGACTCGCTATGCGGCAGCGCTCGCCTGGCAAATTTCAGGCGAGGCCTTTACCAATTTGGGTGACGACAAACTTGGCCTCGTGACAAGGGAGGCTTGCGGTGTTGTTGGGCTGATCACGCCCTGGAACTTCCCGCTCCTCACGCTCTTCCAAAAATTGCCCTATGCGCTGGCGGCCGGGTGCGCCGTCGTGGTCAAGCCGTCGGAGATGACATCGGGTACGACGCTGGAAGTGGCGGCTCTGGCGACGCAAGCCGGCTTGCCGCTTGGCGTGTTTAACGTCGTGACGGGCACGGGCGAAGCGGTTGGCAACGCAATTGTCGCCCATGCCGATATCGATATGATTTCGTTCACTGGGTCGACGCGTGTCGGCAAGCAGATTTTGCGAGACGCCGCTGGCACGGTCAAGCGCGTTGCGCTCGAACTGGGTGGCAAGGCTGCAAACATCGTGTTCGCCGATGCTGACATTGACGCAGCCCTTGATGGGGTGCTGTTCGGTTTTATGTTGAACCAGGGGCAGGAATGCGTCGCGGGCGCGCGTTTGCTGATCGAGTCCTCGATCGCGCCAATGTTCCTTGAGCAGCTGACGCGCCGGACCAATCGTTTGAAGATCGGCCTGCCGCTGGATGAGACGACCGACATCGCCAGCCTGATCCATGAGGCGCATCTCCAGAGCGTGCAGTCGCATGTCGATGTCGCCGTGCAGGAGGGTGCGCAACTTTTGACCGGCGGAAGCCGGGTCGGCGGCGAGTTCGCGGAAGGCTTCTTCTTTCCGCCGACGATCCTCACAAATGTGCAGTCCGATACAAAGATTTTCCATGATGAAGTATTTGGCCCGGTGCTCACTGTGACGACGTTCGAGACGGCGGAGGAGGCAGTCAGCCTGGCGAACGACACGGTTTATGGTCTCGCCAACGGCCTGTGGACCAAGGATGTGGACAAGGCGCTGAGCCTCTCACGGCAACTACGCAGTGGCACCGTGTTCGTGAACACCTATCTCGAAACAGCGCCGCAATTGCCTTTTGGCGGTTACAAGCAGAGCGGACTTGGTCGGGAAAACGGCCTTGATGGGCTCCTCGAGTTCACCGAGATCAAATCCACGGTCGTCAAGCTGGGTGCGCGACTGCCCGTATTAGGGCACACTTTGGACGTTTAGGTGAATGGACCGGCATTGGTTCATGGTCCTCGATGCGGTGGGGACACATTGCGTTATTGGCAACAAGCTGCCGGTAACGCTGGTGAACCTGTCAGCGGCACATGGCCGATATGCTCGAAAAAAATGGGTCTGTCTT
>Ga0307414_10000664_pt1 | contig 17619 bp, 13 predicted proteins | sample DK1Ometagenome_FD_203804 | JGI IMG/M metagenome (GOLD analysis project Ga0307414, IMG submission 203804) | Maize rhizosphere microbial communities from greenhouse at UC Davis, California, United States - DK15-O-3 | ecosystem: Host-associated > Plants > Roots > Rhizosphere > Soil | place: USA... | reverse complement strand
CATCAGCTGAAACGCGCCGATGGGTTTCCCGAACTGCCTGCGTTCACGCACATAGGGAAGCACTACGTCGAGGCACGCCTGCATGATGCCCAGCTGGATCCCCGACAAAACGGTGCGCTCATAATCCAGGCCGGACATCAGGACGCCGACTCCGCCGTTGAGCGGACCCATGACATTCTCCTCGGGCACTTCGCAATCTTCGAAGACCAGTTCGGCGGTCGGCGAACCGCGCATGCCCATTTTCTCGATCTTCTGTCCGATCGAAAAGCCCTTGAAGCCCTTTTCAATAAGGAAAGTTGTGATGCCGCCGCTCCCCTCTCCGGTTTTGGCGTAGACGACCAACGTGTCGGCATAGGGGGCGTTGGTGATCCAGAATTTGGTCCCGTTCAGAATGTAGCGGCTGCCCTTCTTTTCAGCCTTCAGCTTCATGCCAACGACATCGGAACCCGCTCCCGCCTCCGACATGGCAAGGGAGCCGACATGCTCGCCGGAAATGAGCTTTGGCAGATAGCGCGCCTTTTGCTCGGGGCTCGCCCAGCGGCTGATCTGATTGACGCAGAGATTGGAGTGCGCGCCATAGGAAAGCCCGATGGAGGCCGATGCCCGCGCCACTTCTTCCTGCGCCACGACATGCTCGAGATAACCGAGCCCCAGACCGCCATCCTTCTGAGGGACGGTGATGCCGTGAAGGCCAAGTTCGCCCATGGCGGGCCACAGTTCGCGCGGGAACCAATCCTCGGCATCGATCCGGGCCGCCAGCGGAGCGATCCGGTCGGCAGCAAAGCGCGCGGTCGCATCGCGGATCATATCGGCATTGTCACCCAAAGCAAATTCAAGACCGGTCATTAAGCCTCTCCTCCGCCTTCTCTTGTACACAAGCATATACATCGTGAAAAATTGAAATAACATCAAGGACTGTATAGATAGTATCTATGATCGACCGCTACCTTCTCCGATATTTCCTTGCCGTTGTGGACCAGGGGACGTTTTCGCGCGCCGCCACGCATTGCCACGTCTCCCAGCCTACCCTGTCCGTCGGCATCGCGAAACTTGAGCGCCTTTTGGGCACCGCGCTGTTCTTTCGTTCCAACCAGCGCGTTCAACTGACCGAAGCCGGATCACGCTTTCTGGTCCATGCGCGCCGGATCGAAAGCGAATTCAATCTGGCGCAGACGGCCATGAGCGCGGAGGCGAGCATACCGATGCTGCGGGTAGGAATGCTCCACAGCATTCCAGGCGCGCTGCTGGCCTCGGCCGTTGCCGCAATTCCAGCAGTTGATCGGGGGCCAAGGCTGGAAATTATTCCGGGCAGCGAACGCGAACTTGTCGGCCATCTGGCGAGGGGCAGGATCGATGTCGCCATTTCGCTGCTCGGCCGGGGCGGGGACCGCTTTCTCGAGCAGCCTGTGTGGGAAGAGGGCTATAAACTTGCCATGCCGCTCCATCACCCGCTCGCCCAGAACGATCAGATCGCTGCCGAGGATCTGGCGGACAATGTGATGATCGTGCGCCGCCATTGCGAGGCGCTGGCCGAGACCAGCCGGCATTTTACGGACAGAGGGGTGAGGCCCCATTTCGCGCTCAGGACCACGAACGACGAACGTGTGCTGCAAATGGTCGCGGCTGGATTGGGGATTACGGTCATGCCGGATAGTTATTCCCATCCCGGCGTGGCGGGGCCGCGGCTGAGCGGATTTCTGGCCCGGCGGACAATCGGGTTTTTGTACGGTCATCAGGCAGAGCATCTGCAGGCGGAGCCCTCACCGGTGCTGCGCGCTTTTGCAGAGCATCTGGCTGCGCGCCCGTAGCGCCACCGGACCGAACGCTTTTCTCTTTCACCAGAGCCAGGCTTTGCCTAAAGAAAGAATTGCCCCTGACCCCGAAGCTTGCCAAAAATGGGGCAAGCGCCCATAGGGCGGGCCGGTATTTTTCTTTTGCAGGAGTGCATGACGTGGCGGCGAACTGGACGCCTGATAGCTGGCGGAGCCATGAAGGGCTGCAAATGCCCGAATATAGGAACGCAGAGGCGCTGGCCGCTGCGGAAGCGCAGCTTGGCAGCTATCCTCCCCTCGTCTTTGCCGGCGAGGCGCGCAGCCTGAAGGCCGAACTGGCCGAGGTCGCGGGGGGCAAGTCCTTCCTGCTGCAGGGCGGCGATTGCGCCGAATCCTTTGCCGAGTTCCACCCGAACAATATTCGCGACACGTTCCGCGTCATCCTGCAGATGGCGGTGGTGCTGACCTATGCCAGCAAGCTGCCGATCGTGAAAGTCGGCCGGATGGCCGGGCAGTTCGCCAAGCCGCGATCGGCCGCGACAGAGGAAGTCGGCGGCGTTTCCCTGCCCAGCTATCGCGGCGACATCATCAACGACATCGCCTTTGACGAGGCGGGCCGCGAGCCCGATCCACAGCGCATGGTGCGCGCCTACAACCAGGCGGCGGCCACGCTGAATCTGCTACGCGCCTTTTCGACGGGCGGCTATGCCAACCTGCATCAGGTGCATGCCTGGACGCTGGATTTCATGGGACGCAGCCCCTGGGCCAAGAAGTTCGGCGAGATGGCCGACCGGATCGGCGACGCGCTCGACTTCATGGAGGCCTGCGGCATCAATCCGGACACCGTGCCGCAGTTGAAGGCGACGAGTTTCTACACCAGCCATGAGGCGCTGCTGCTTCCCTATGAGCAGGCGCTGACCCGGCAGGATTCGCTGACGGGCGACTGGTACGACACCAGCGCACACATGCTCTGGATCGGCGACCGTACGCGCTTTGAAGGTTCGGCGCATGTCGAATATCTGCGCGGCATCGGCAATCCGATTGGCATGAAGTGTGGGCCGAGCCTGGAGCCTGACGCGCTGCTGCGGATGCTCGACACGCTCAACCCCGCCCGCGAGCCGGGGCGCATGACGCTCATCACCCGTTATGGGCATGACAAGATCGAAGCGGGCCTGCCCAAGCTGGTCCGCGCGGTCCTGCGCGAAGGCCATCCGGTCATCTGGTCCTGCGATCCGATGCACGGCAATGTCGTGAAAGCCGCCAATGGCTACAAGACTCGTCCCTTCGAGCGCATCCTGGGCGAAGTGCGCGGCTTCTTTGCGGTTCATCGCGCGGAGGGCAGTTTTGCGGGCGGCATCCATACCGAGATGACCGGGCAGAATGTGACGGAATGCACCGGCGGCGCCATCGCCATTACCGACGAAGGCCTTGCCGACCGCTATCACACCCATTGCGACCCGCGTTTGAACGCGGCCCAGTCGCTGGAACTGGCCTTCCTGGTGGCGGAAATGCTGAACGACGAACTGGCCGAGCGCCGGAAGTCGGCGGCCTGATCGCAGGCCCTTTCCTCGCAAAGCGGGGGGAGGATTGCGTCAGTGCCCCAGTCGCCGGTGAGGGCCATAAGGCAACACGCCAACGCCCGCCTCATCATGCGCCAACCGAGGCATTCGGAACACCGCGCCATAACGCCAGCGCACCCGATGCCTCCCATCCCTTGACAGCGGCCTCGTCACTTCCCATTTTCTCATCGCGGGCCGGGCCCCTCTGGCGAGATGAATCTCGTGATGTCGGACCGCATCGGATGATCCGATGCTATAGGCCCTGCGCAACGCGCCCCCAAAGCACGGATCCTCCGGTGACCAACGGTCCACGAAGAGGAGACGTACATATGCACCTGCGCCTGTTCCGCCTGATCGAAAGGCATCAGCGAATAGACGAGCACCTGCGCTTCGCGCAGCAACGCGCCGACAGCCACGAGGTCGCCCGGCTGCGCAGCCTGAAATTGAAGGTGAAGCAGCTCATTCACCGCTTCAACACCCGCCGCGCCTTGCTGAGCGCACATTCGAAACCCTCTCCCTTGATGGGAGAGGGATAGGCAGGCTTGGGTGCTTTGCTCCCTCGCCGGACTTGGGTGTGGGTGAAGCGATTGCACAGCAATCGCGCGGGCCTGTGGCCCGCTCACCCTCTTCCAACTCCGCCTAAGCCCGGCTGTGCCGGGCCAAGGCTCCGTATCCTTCTCCCATCAAGGGAGAAGGTTAAATGACTCCGAATGAGCCATGCATGAAGCACACCGATATCAGGCCGGTTGTCCCATTCCCCCTTGGTTGAGACGAGAAAAAACACATGGAGTTTCTGTTTGCGGATTGGTTAGGGACGCCAGCATGGTTCTGGCTCACCTTCTTCCTGCTGGTGGCCGCCCTGACCGCGTTCGACCTGGGCGTGCTTCACAAGGAAGACCGGGAAATGGGGGTCGCGGAAAGCCTGAAGCTCTCCGCTTATTATATCGGCATTGCCCTGCTGTTCGGCGCCTGGGTCTGGTATGCGCGCGGGCCGGAGCCGGGGATGCAATATTATACCGGCTTCTTCATCGAAAAGGCGCTGTCGATCGACAATGTCTTCGTCATCAGCCTGATCTTCACCTATTTCGCCATTCCGCCCAAATATCAGTATCGTGCGCTGCTGTGGGGCATCATCGCGGTGATCCTGTTGCGCGGCCTGATGATTGGCGGCGGCGCGGCGCTGGTGAGCGAGTTTTACTGGGTGCTCTATCTGTTCGCGGCCTTCCTGATCGTCACCGGGATCAAGATGTTCTTCGCCGGCGACCAGCCGATGGACGTGGCGAACAATGCGGCGGTGCGGTTCATTGCCCGGCACATGCGCGTGACGCGGGAGCTTCACGGTCACCACTTCTTCGTGAAGGCCCCCGATGCCAAAACGGGCAGGCTGGTGATCGCAGCGACGCCCCTGTTCCTCGCGCTTGTGGTGATCAACCTTGCCGATCTGGTGTTCGCGGTGGACAGCGTGCCGGCGATTTTCGCCATCACCACCGACACCTTCATCGTCTACACCTCGAACATCATGGCCATATTGGGCCTGCGCGCGCTGTATTTCGCCCTGGCGGCGATGGTGCACCGCTTCTATTATCTCAAATATGCGCTTGCGACGGTGCTGGTTTTCATCGGCGCGAAAATCTTTGTTTCGGACTTCATCCTTGGCGGGGACAAGTTCCCGCCCGCGCTCAGCCTGGGCGTCACCTTCGCGCTGATCGCCGCCGGGATATTCTATTCGCTCTGGAAAACCCGCACGCGGCGGGAGCCTGACTGGCCGTAAGAGGGGGGCAGGCGATCCGGCGCGTGAAGTTAAAAGTGGACGGGACGGCTAATTAACCAATTGTAATTGCTGGATAAATATCGAAAATAGAAGCCATTCAGCCAAACAGCCCCATATGCGCGATGATAGAGAAGTTATCGCCCGCGTCAGATATGGATCGGCTTGCCCAGCACCGCCATCGCCGCTTCCTTGACCGCCTCATTATGCGTCGGATGCGCATGGCAGGTATAGGCAATGTCCTCCGAAGACGCGCCGAATTCCATCGCCTGCGCCGCCTGCGCGATCATCGTGCCCGCGACCGACGCGATGATGTGGACGCCCAGCACCTTGTCAGTCTCCGTGTCCGCGATGATCTTGACGAAGCCGTCGGTGTCGCGGTTGGTCTTGGCGCGGCTGTTGGCCATCATCGGGAACTTGCCGACCTTGATCGCGCCCTTCTCCTTCGCCTGCTCTTCGGTCAGGCCGACACTGGCGATTTCGGGATAGGTATAGACGACCGCCGGAATGACATCATGGTTCACGATGCCGGTCAGGCCCGCGATATTCTCCGCGACCGCGATGCCCTCATCCTCCGCCTTGTGCGCGAGCATGGGGCCGGGAATGGCGTCGCCGATCGCCCAGATGCCGGGCATCTTGGTGGCGAAATCATGGTCGGTTTCGATCTGCCCGCGATTGTTGGTGGCAAGGCCCGCCTTTTCGAGCGCCAGCCCTTCGGTGTTCGGCCTGCGCCCGATGGCGACAAGGACGCAGTCGGCCTCGATCGTTTCCGCCGCGCCGCCGGCCGCCGGCTCGACGGTGATCGTCGCCTTACCGTTCTTGACGGCCGCGCCCGTGACCTTGGTGCTCAGCTTGATGTCGAAGCCCTGCTTCTTGAACAGCTTGGCGGCTTCCTTGCGGACCTCGCCGTCCATGCCGGGCAGAAGCTGGTCGAGGAATTCCACCACCGTGACCTTCGCGCCCAGCCGCCGCCAGACCGAGCCAAGCTCCAGCCCGATGACGCCGCCGCCGATGACGACCATATGCCCCGGCACCTTGGCCAACGCCAGCGCGCCTGTGCTGTCGATGATGACCTTGTTATCGATCTCCACGCCCGGCAGCGGAGTCACGGAGGAGCCGGTGGCGATGACGATATTCTTCGCGCGGTAGCTCTTGCCCGCGACCTCCACCGTGTGCGCGTCCGTGAACGCGGCATAGCCCTTCAGCCAGTCGATCTTGTTCTTCTTGAACAGATATTCGATGCCGCCGGTCAGTTCGCCTACGGCTTTGGCCTTTTCCGACTGCATCTGCGCAACGTCGATTTTCGCGCCGCTGATCTTCACGCCGAACTTTTCCAGCGCGCCCGATGCGGCCTCTTCGTAAAGTTCGGAGGCATGCAGCAGCGCCTTTGACGGGATGCAGCCGACATTCAGACAGGTGCCGCCCAGCGTCTCGCGCCCTTCCGCGCAGGCGGTCTTCAGCCCCAGCTGCGCCGCGCGAATGGCTGCGACGTAGCCGCCGGGGCCAGCGCCGATTACCAGGACGTCATAGTCGAACTCTGCCATTCCAAACTCCACTCGTCACCCCGGCGAAGGCCGGGGTCTCCTCAGTAGCGCGCGGCCAAGCCGCACGAGACCCCGGCCTTCGCCGGGGTGACGTTACATCACAGATCGATCAGCAAGCGCGTCGGATCCTCGATCGCGTTCTTGAGCGCCACCAGGAACGTCACCGCCTCGCGCCCGTCGATGATACGATGGTCGTAGGACAGCGCCAGATACATCATCGGCCGCGCCACGATCTGGCCGTTCACGACGACCGGCCGTTCTTCGATGCGGTGGAGGCCCAGCACCGCGCTCTGCGGCGGGTTGACGATGGGGGTGGAGAGCAGCGAGCCGAAGACGCCGCCATTGGAAATGGTGAAGGTGCCGCCCTTCATCTCGTCCATGGTGAGCGAGCCGGCCTTGGCGCGCTTGCCGAAGTCGCCGATGGTCCGCTCGACCTGCGCCACGCTCATATCCTGCGCGTCGCGAATGACCGGGACGACCAGGCCGTTGGGCGCGCTGACCGCGACCGAAATGTCGGCATAGTCGTGATAGACGATCTCATCGCCCTCTATAAAGGCGTTGACGGCGGGCACATCCTTCAGCGCCATGCACGCGGCCTTCACGAAAAAGCCCATGAAGCCCAGGCGAACGCCGTGCTTTTTCTCGAACAGATCCTTGTACTTCGCCCGCGCTTCCATGACAGCGGTCATGTCGACATCGTTGAACGTAGTGAGCAGCGCGGCATTTTCCTGCGCGCTCTTCAGTCGCTTGGCGATGGTCTGGCGCAGGCGGGTCATGCGGACGCGCTCTTCCTTGCGGACGGAGGCGACGGCGGGAGCAGCCTGTGCGAGAGCGGCGGCCGGCTCGGCGGCGCGGGCACTGCCCGCCTCGACCGCAGCCATCACGTCATCCTTGGTGAGGCGGCCGTCCTTGCCGGAACCCTTGATGCTGCTGGGATCGAGGCCATGTTCCAGCACCAGCCGGCGAACGGCTGGCGAGAGGGTGAGGGCGGCAGAACCGGCTTCCGCCTGCTCTGGTTCGGCGGCCTTCCCGGGGGCTGGAGCTGTGGCAGGAGTAGTTGCCTTAGCCGGGGCTCCGGCGGCGCCTTCCTGAATATAGGCGATGATCGCGCCGACCTCGACCGTGTCACCTTCGGCGGCAACCAGGTCGCCCATCACGCCAGCGCTCGGGGCGGGGACATCGATGGCTACCTTGTCGGTTTCAAGGCTGGCGATCGGCTCATCGGCGGCGACCGCCTCGCCGGGCTTTTTCAGCCATTGGCCGACGGTCGCTTCGGTGATGGACTCGCCGAGGACCGGCACTTTGACTTCGATGGCCATGGTCTTGGATCAACCCTTCTGCTGGCGTTTGATTTCTTCACGGACGCTGTGGCCCAAAGCGTCGGCGACCAGTGCGCCCTGTTCGGCGACGTGACGCTTGGCAAGGCCGGTAGCGGGGGAGGCGGATGCTTTTCGGCCGGCGTAACGGGCGCGCTGGGGTTTCACGCCCGCCTCGGTCAGGCAATATTCAATGAACGGTTCGACGAAGAACCAGGAGCCGTTGTTTTTCGGCTCTTCCTGTGCCCAGACGACCTCCTCCAGATTTTTCATGCGCTTGAGGCGGACGATCAACGGTTCTGCCGGGAAGGGGTAGAGCTGTTCGATGCGGACGATCTGGGTGTTCTTGTCACCCGCCGCGTCGCGCGCTTCGATCAGGTCATAGGCGACCTTGCCCGAGCACAGGACCAGCCGCTTCGTGTCCTCGTCCCTTGGCGGATTGATGTCCGAAAGGATGCGCATGAAGTGGTTGTCGCCCATGAAGTCTTCAGCCTTCGAGACTGCCAGCTTGTGACGGAGCAGCGACTTGGGCGTCATGATGATGAGCGGCTTGCGGAATGACCGCAGCATCTGGCGGCGTAGTATATGGAAATAATTTGCGGGCGTGGTGCAGTTCGCGACCTGGATATTGCCCTCCGCACAGAGTTGCAGATAGCGCTCCAGTCGGGCCGAGCTATGTTCGGGGCCTTGGCCCTCATAGCCGTGCGGCAGCAGCATGACCAAGCCATTGGCGCGGAGCCATTTGGATTCCGACGACGCGATATACTGGTCGATCATGATCTGCGCGCCGTTGGCGAAGTCGCCGAATTGCGCTTCCCAGAGGACCAAAGTCTTGGGGTCGGCCATGGCATAGCCATATTCGAAGCCAAGCACGCCATATTCGGAGAGCGGGCTGTCCAGCACCTCGAACTGGCCATGGGGCACGGTTGAAAGCGGGATATATTTCGCTTCCGTATCCTGATCGACCCAAACGCTGTGCCGCTGGCTGAAGGTGCCACGGCCCGAATCCTGACCCGACAGGCGGACATTATACCCTTCGGACAAAAGGCCGCCGAATGCCAGCGCTTCGCCGGTCGCCCAGTCGAACCCCTGGCCCGAACGGAACATTTCGGCCTTCTGCTCCAATATGCGCCGCAGCGTCTTGTGGACATTGACGTCCTTGGGAACCGTCGTGAGCGTGCGGCCCAGACTGTCGAACAGCTTCTTTTCGAGTGCCGTATCGACATTCTGCCGCGCGGTTTCGATGTCGGCGGGCTGATGCAGGCCCGACCAGCGCCCGGCGAACCAGTCCGCCTTGTTCGGCTTGTAGCTTTTCGCCGCCTCGAATTCCTCCTCCAGATGCTGGGTGAATTCGTGGGTGACGCCAGCGGCGAAGCCTTCGTCGATCACGCCTTCCGCTTTCAGTCGCGCCGCGTAAACGTCGCTCACCGGCGGATGCTGGCGGATTTCCTTGTACATCAGCGGCTGGGTGAAACTCGGCTCGTCACCCTCATTGTGGCCGAAGCGGCGATAGCACCACATATCGATCACGATGTCGCGATGGAAGGTCTGACGGAACTCGATCGCCATCTTGCAGGCGAAGGTTACGGCTTCGGGGTCATCGCCGTTCACATGGAAGATCGGCGCCTGTACACCCTTCGCTACGTCGCTGGGGTAGGGCGAGGAACGGGCGAATTGCGGCGAGGTGGTGAAGCCGACCTGATTGTTGACGATGAAGTGGATGCATCCACCGGTATTGTAGCCGCGAATGCCAGAGAAACCGAGGCATTCCCAGACGATGCCTTGACCCGCGAATGCCGCGTCGCCATGAATGAGGACGGGAAGCACTTCCTTATGCTGCGCCAGGTCGTCGCGGATCACCTGCTGCGCCCGCACCTTGCCTAGGACGACCGGATCGACAGTTTCGAGGTGCGAGGGGTTGGGCACCAGCGACATATGGACATTGATGCCGTCGAACTCTCGGTCGGTGGAGGTGCCGAGATGGTACTTCACGTCGCCTGAACCGCCGACATCCTCCGGATTGGCGGTGCCGCCGGAAAATTCGTGGAAGATGACGCGGAAACCCTTGGCCATCACATTGGCGAGCACGTTCAGACGGCCGCGATGCGCCATGCCGTAGACGATCTCGCGCACGCCGTAATGGCTGCCATATTTGATGACGCTTTCCAGCGCCGGGATCATGGATTCGCCGCCGTCGAGGCCAAAGCGCTTGGTGCCGACATATTTCTTGCCGAGGAATTTTTCATACTGCTCGGCGTGGATCACCTTGGACAGGATCGCCTTCTTGCCCTCCGGCGTGAACTCGATCGCCTTGTCGCGGCCTTCCATCCGCTCCTGCAGGAAGCGGCGCTCCTCCACATCGGAGATGTGCATATATTCCAGGCCGACATTGCTGCAATAATTGGCCCGCAAGATATCGACCAGCTCGCGCACGGTCGCCGTTTCCAGCCCCAGCGCGCCGCCGAGATAAACGGGCTTGTCGAGGTCCGCGCCGGAAAAGCCATGATATTCGGGGGTCAGGTCAGCAGGCAATTCGCGCTTGGAAAGTCCCAGCGGGTCAAGGTTGGCGCCCAGATGTCCGCGCACGCGATAGGTGCGGATCAGCATCATCGCGCGAATGGAGTCGGCGGCGGCCGAAGCAATGTCAGCGGCGGATATGGCGGCCTTGCCGGCTTTGGCGGCGGCCTTCGCCTCAACGGCCATCTGCATGGGGTCAAGAGCGGCCGTCAGGCTGTCGGTCGCTTGAGGCGGCCAGGTCTCGTTCTGCCAGCTTGGTCCGGAGACGCTCTCCTCCAATCCGTCAAACCAGCGCTGCCATTCCGGTGCAATGCTGGCCGGGTCGGCAGTGAACTGGCGATAGAGCGATTCAACGAAGGAGGGGCTTACACCCTCGATGCCGTCGAAATCCTGACCCTCGAAACCCATGTGATTTGTCCTTGATGGATGATCCGGAACAGAACGGTTCGGGAACGCTATGCCTTAGCTCCGCTTTATTGAACTTGAACGTCACCCCGGCGAATGCCGGGGTCCATGGTCAAGCAGAACGGCGCCTGCAGATCTGGATTCCGGCCTCCGCCGGAATGACGCCTTGATTCAGGCAGGCACGCCATTCAACAGCGCGGCCAGCGTGGTGCCAAGCTCCGACGGGCTGGGCGACACGCGGATGCCGGCCTCTTCCATGGCGGCGATCTTGTCTTCCGCGCCGCCCTGGCCGCCCGACACGATCGCGCCGGCATGACCCATGCGACGGCCCGGAGGCGCGGTGCGGCCCGCGATGAAGCCCACCATCGGCTTCTTGCGCCCGCGCTTCGCTTCGTCCTTCAGGAACTGTGCGGCCTCTTCCTCGGCACTGCCGCCGATTTCGCCGATCATGATGATGGACTGGGTTTCATCGTCGGCCAGGAACAGTTCCAGCACGTCGATGAAGTTGGTGCCGTTTACCGGATCGCCGCCGATGCCGACCGCAGTGGTCTGGCCGAGGCCGACAGCCGTCGTCTGGTGCACCGCTTCATAGGTCAGCGTGCCCGAACGCGATACGACGCCAACGCTGCCCTTCTGGAAGATGCTGCCCGGCATGATGCCGATCTTGCATTCGTTGGGGGTCAGGACGCCGGGGCAGTTCGGGCCGATGAGGAGCGACTTGCTGCCCGAAAGCGCCCGCTTCACCTTCACCATGTCGAGCACCGGAATGCCTTCGGTGATGCACACGATCAGCGGGATTTCCGCGTCGATGGCTTCCAGGATGGAGTCAGCCGCGAAGGGCGGCGGCACATAGATGACGCTGGCGTCCGCGCCGGTCGCCTGCTTGGCCTCCAGCACCGTGTCGAAATTCGGCAGGCCGATATGGGTCGTGCCGCCTTTGCCCGGCGTAACGCCGCCGACCATTTGCGTGCCATAGGCCAGCGCCTGTTCCGTATGGAACGTGCCGGTCGCGCCGGTCATTCCTTGCGTGATGACCTTGGTGTTCTTGTTAACGAGAATTGACATTCAAGTCCCTTCCTTCACTTGGCGGAAGTTCAATTTTCAATCCTCGACCGGCCGCGCTGCATTTCCCGGGGAGGATCGGTGCAGCTCGTTCAGGCGAGGCTGGGGTCGATGCCCTTGCAGGCGACCAGCAGTTCCTTCACCGCGTCGATGGACACGTCCAGATTGGCCTTGGCCTCTTCGCCCAGCTTGATCTCGATGATCTTCTCCACGCCGCCCGCGCCGATCACAACCGGGACGCCGACATACAGGCCATCGACCCCGTACTGGCCATCGACATAGGCCGCGCAGGGCAGGACGCGCTTCTTGTCCTTGAGATAGGCTTCGGCCATCGCAATGCCGCTGGTCGCGGGCGCGTAAAAGGCGGAACCGGTCTTGAGCAGGCCGACGATCTCGCCTCCGCCCGAACGAGTGCGCTGAACGATCGCGTCAATGCGCTCTTGCGTCGAAAAGCCCATTTCGATGAGGTCGGGAACGGGAATGCCCGAAACGGTCGAATATTCGATGACTGGAACCATCGTGTCGCCGTGGCCGCCCAGCACGAACGAAGTCACGTCCTTGACCGACACGTTGAATTCGTCGGCAAGGAAATGGCTGAAACGCGCGCTGTCCAGCACGCCCGCCATGCCGACGACCATATGGTGCGGCATGCCGGAAAATTCGCGCAGCGCCCACACCATCGCATCGAGCGGGTTGGTGATGCAGATGACGAAAGCGTTGGGGGCATTGTTCTTGATGCCCTCGCCAACCGCCTTCATGACCTTCAGGTTGATGCCGAGCAGGTCGTCGCGGCTCATGCCCGGCTTGCGGGCGACGCCGGCGGTGACGATGATGACGTCCGCGCCTGCGATATCGGCATAGTCATTGGTTCCGCTGATCTTCGAGTCGAAACCCTCGATCGGGCCGCATTGCGACAAGTCGAGCGCCTTGCCCTGCGGCACGCCTTCAACGACATCGAACAGGACGACATCGCCCAGCTCCTTCGATGCGGCCAGATGCGCCAGCGTTCCACCGATGTTGCCAGCGCCGATGAGCGCGATCTTCTTACGGGCCATGTCATCAATCTCCCAAGCGGGCCGGCCGAAGGGGCCAGCAGAAAAGCCACGATCGCTTAGGCGGAAAACAGGCCGAGTTCAACAGCGGAACGACCGGAATCCGGAATTATCTTTGCGATTTATTCGCAATTGCAATAAAATATATTGGACGAGAGCAGGGGGGAACGCCACGGCACAGCAACTACAGAGTTTCCAAGTCTTCTGTACAGTCCATAACCGCTCGGCTAGGTTGGCAGTCCATGAGGCGGGCATGCTGACATTGCGAAAGAAGGCGCGCGCGCCGCACAACCGCTTTGCCGGACTCGTTCTTGATTTTGGCGCCGCCGCGGCTTCCATTTTATTGGCCTGCGTTCTTTTCCTCGCGGTGGCTCCCTGGATCGGGGGGAGCGCGCCTCTGGTCATCTTCACGCTCCCGGTGCTGCTGTGTGGCCTCTACATCGGGATGGGGTCGGCGATATTGGCGGTAGCCATGGCCCTGACATTTGCCTGCTTTCAATTTCTGGCTGATGGATTGCTGAGCACTGGCGATGCGGCCCATCTGGGGATTTTCAGTTTGGTCTGTGCGGGCATTGTGTTGCTGGCGGAACGGTCGGGACGAAAAGGGCTGGCTGCTCCGGTCAGTGATTCTGCCGCGCGCGCTGATGCCGAAGAACTGAACCTTCTGGTCGAAGGCGCCACGGACTATGCCATCTTCATGCTTGACCCAAAGGGGCGCGTCACGATCTGGAACAGGGGCGCCGAGCGAGTCCTTGGCTGGAATAGCAGCGAAATCGTCGGTAGGTCGGCGGCCATTTTTTCTCCCGATGACGATACCTCGGCGGCGCGCTTCGAAGCGGACCTCAATGAAAGTCTGCAAAAGGGAGGATTGTCGGCCCAGCGCTGGCATGTGCGCAAGGACGGGACCGAGTTTCTGGCCGACATCACGATGACCCCGCTTATGGATGATGCTGGTCGATTGCGCGGCTATGCGAAGGTGTTGCGTGACGTGACGGATCGCTATGCCTCCGAGAGAGCCGTGGAGAAGCGCGAGCGGCATCTCCAGTCCATCCTCGATACCGTCCCCGACGCCATGATCGTGATCGACGATCAGGGCCACATCATCTTCTTCAGCGCAGCGGCCGAGAAAACTTTTGGCTATAACGAGGCTGAGCTGGTGGGCCGCAATGTCAACCTGTTGATGCCGCAACCGGATTCGGAACGGCATGACGGTTATATCGAGCGCTATCTGAGCACGGGCGAACGGCGTATCATTGGTATCGGCCGGGTCGTGACCGGACTGCGCAAGGACGGCAGCACCTTCCCCATGGAGTTGTCGGTCGGTGAGGCACTCAGCGCCGATCAGCGGCTCTTTACCGGTTTCGTCCGCGACCTGACCGACAAATATCGCACGGAAGCTCAGGTGCAGGAGTTGCAGGCTGAACTGATCCATGTGTCGCGCCTCAGCGCGATGGGCACGATGGCCTCTACCCTTGCCCATGAACTCAACCAGCCCTTGACCGCCATCGCCAACTATGCCGAGGCCGCAGGACCGATCATCGAAAGCGGCGAGGAGGAAGACAAGGAAATCCTCCGGGAACTGTTTCAGGACATTGCCGCCCAGTCGCACAGGGCAGGTGGCATCGTGCGGCGCCTGCGCGAATTCATCGCCCGGGGCGAGGTTGAAAAGCGGCTGGAAGACTTGCCGGCCCTAATTCATGAAGCCGCGTCCCTTGGTCTGGTGGGGGCGAGCGAGAAGGGGGTTGTGGCTCGCTTCGATCTTGATCCTGCGGCCAGGACCGTATTGGTGGATCGCGTGCAGATACAGCAGGTGCTGATCAACCTCATCCGCAATGCCGTGGAGGCGATGGATGGATGCAAGATCCGGAACCTCGTGATCTCGTCCGAGGTGCTAAATCCTGAAACCGTGCGCCTGTCGGTATCCGACACCGGCCCCGGCATTTCGCCTGACATTGCGGGACAACTCTTCCAGGCCTTCGTCAGTACCAAGAGCAGTGGCATGGGGTTGGGCCTTTCCATATGCCAGACGATTGTCGAAGCGCATGGCGGACGCATCCGGGCTATTCCTTCAGCAGGCGGCGGTACGCAGTTTCAGTTCACCTTGCCACTGGCGAACAGGATGGAATAGCGCCGCTCGTTTCGGGTCCGGCAGCGGCATTTTACCGCCCCATAAGCGAAATTACGTACAGACGTTGGAACCGCGTCACGGCACGCTGCAAACGATCGTTGTTTGCCGCCATGAAAGGGCTAGATGTCGGACGCAGAAGTGAATGGTTCGCCTTGGCGCCCACTGGTGCTGGTGGTTGAGGACGACGACGCCATCAGGCGTTCGCTGCAATTGCTCTTGCGGTCTCGGGGCTTTGACGTGCGCGCATATGCGGCACCCGCTTTTGCGCTGGCGGACAGGGAAAACCGGACGGCCATGTGCCTGATTTCAGACCTCGTCCTGCCTGGTCTGGACGGCATCATGCTGCTTACTGATCTGCGTGCCGAAGGCTGGCAGGGCGCGGCGATACTGATCAGCGGTTATCTGGACGCCGGTCGGATGGATCAGGCAGCCAGCGCCGGCTTTGACGCGGTGCTGGAAAAGCCGGTGCGGGATTCCAGGCTGGTGAGCACCTTGGCCGACCTGATCGACCGTAACAAGCCGATCATATCAACGGCCGTTTGACGCCGCCTTCGCATTGCTCACCCGCCAGATCACGCCGCCGGCATCATCACTTACCAGCAGGGATCCGGCGCTATCGATCAGCACGTCAACCGGGCGGCCGCGTGCCTCGTCATCATTCAGGAATCCGGTCAAGAGATCGACGGGAAGGCCCTTTGGCTTGCCATTGGCGTCGAAATTCACGAACACGACCTTGTAGCCCGCCAGTGGCTTGCGGTTCCAGCTGCCGTGCAGGCCGATGAACGCGCCATTGGTGAATGGTTTCCCGAGCTTTGCATTGGTTGCGAAGCTGAGGCCCAGCGGGGCGGTGTGAGCGCCCAACCCGTAGTCGGGACGATGAGTGTACTCGCGCAATTCCAGCCGCTGCGGCTGAACTCGCTTGTCCTCATGGCCGCCCCAATAGTTCCAGGGCCAGCCATAGAAAGCGCCGAATTCAACGCGCGTCAGATAATCGGGGACCAGATCGCCGCCCAGCATGTCGCGTTCATTCACGACCGCCCATAGCTCGCCGCTATTGGGCTCCCAGGCCATGCCGACGGGGTTGCGAAGGCCGCTGGCGAAGATCCGATAGTCGCCGGTCTTCGGATTGACCTCCAGGACAGCGGCCCGGTTTTCTTCCTTGTCCAGTCCATATTCGCCGATGTTGCTGGCTGAACCGACACCTACATAAAGAAGTGTGCCGTCGGGACTGGCGACCATGCTCCGCGTCCAGTGAAAATTGGGGGCCTGTTTGGGAAGGTTCAGGATCTTGCGGCCGGCGGTTTCGATCTTCGTGTCGCCCTCCTTGTAAGGGAAGGCCATGAGCGCGTCGGTGTTCGCGACGTAAAGCGTGCCGTCCACCAGCGCCATGCCATAAGGGGAATTAAGTCCTTCAAGCAGCACATGGCGTGCGTCCGCCTTGCCATCGCCGTCGCTATCCCGCAGTAGGACGATGCGGTTGGGCGAGGGAACGTCCGCGCCCGCCTGCCCCATCAAGATGCCCATGACAAAGCCGGTGACCCCTCCGACCGTCCTTTCGGGGCTGGCGGTTTCGGCGACCAGTATGTCGCCATTGGGAAGGCTGAGCATGGAGCGGGGGTGGGAGAGTCCGTCGGCAAAGCGGCTCACTGTCAGCCCGGCGGCGGCCACCGGCTTTTCGTCTGCCTTCCACCCGACCATGTCCGGGATGTTGGCGGTCGGAAGCCATTCGCGGCGTGGCGCCGTCATTTTTGGCTCCCGCCCTGAAAGCTGCTCCACCGTTAACCGGGCGGTGTCGCCGCGCGAAAGGTAGAACAGCACGCCAGCGGCGATCGCCAGGCAAAGCAGTACGAACAGGAATATGTGCTTCAGCATGGCGCACTCACTATGCGGTTGCGCGTCGCCATTCAAGGTAGCAGGATTATTTGTACCGGTCCCGCAACCACATTAACAGGCCCACGGCTACGCCGACGCCAAGTCCGGCCAGCAAGCCAATCGTCGGTTGCCCCGCTAAACCTCCGGCGATCACGCCCGTTATGGATAAAAGCGCGATGATGGCTCCCGCTCCACGCGGCGATGCTGACTGCCTTTCGGTCATTTAGGTTCCATGCCATGGTTCATTGCGGGACGCCAGACGTGCCGATTTGGGACCCATGTCCCGTATCGGTACTTGGCTAACGAACCGTTGACTATTGTGCGCCGCAGCAGCGCCTCATTCCCGAAAACTGGCACGCCGGTTGAAAGGGGACTTCCATACATTATTCGGTGGTCCTCGGGAGTTGCGTGTGCTGGTGCCATATCTGTCTAGCCGGAAGAGTTTTGAAGATGCCCAGGACCTGATTTCCCGTTACGGCGACAATGCCGGCTTTGAAGCGGCGGCGCTCGCCGATTACAGCCGTGACGTAGGCAACCATATCCGCTTCTGCCATTGGCGGCAGATTGAACGGCTGATCATCCTGCTCGCCGCTGATGAGGCGGTCGGCACGGTGCACTGATCCG
>Ga0307414_10000663_pt1 | contig 17628 bp, 20 predicted proteins | sample DK1Ometagenome_FD_203804 | JGI IMG/M metagenome (GOLD analysis project Ga0307414, IMG submission 203804) | Maize rhizosphere microbial communities from greenhouse at UC Davis, California, United States - DK15-O-3 | ecosystem: Host-associated > Plants > Roots > Rhizosphere > Soil | place: USA... | reverse complement strand
CAGGTTGAAGCAGCCGTGCAAGTAACGCATGCCATCCGCTTTCAACTGGCCATTTTCAAAGGCCGGTATGAAAGCAGAGATGATCTTCGACACAGCAGACCAGTCACGCAATGCTTGGAGCAGATCCTTGTAGGGAACTGCTTTGGCATGGCCCATCAATTTCTTGATGACTTTGGTGCCTGTGGCTGGCTGTTTGGTTTCGGTCACCTCAATGACTGGCAAGCCAATCAATCCGTACAACAGCTCTTGCAATTGCAATGGACTGCCAGGGTTGAAGACAACATCCTTGAAGTGTTCAATTGGATGCTGCTTGACTTTCAGCTTGGCATTGGCCGCTGTCTGAGCCTTACGCTGCAACAGCGTGTTCAACTGCAACACAATCGGATGTTCGCTGATGTTTTTCAGGTACTCCGTGTGCAAGGCTTCTAGCTTGATCTTGGTTTCAACAACCTTCTTGGGGCACATTGGCATGCCCACCAGCTCAGTATGAATCAACAACTTGAGGGACTGGCGGAACAGACCGTTGTACAGGTCCAATTGGTTGTCAGCGATCAGCACGGGGTAATACTTCTCGGCCACAAAGAACGTGGACAGTCCGTCAACACCGTTGTAACGCAGCAGGTTGGCCACCGGGATCAAGCGGATGTCCTTGATGTCATCCACTGCCCAGTTGCCTGCAAACTCCTGAGCCAAATGCTTCAAGCCCAGTGTGTTACCAGCACACGAGTTGGTGGCGAGATACGCCATTACCTTGGTGCAGTGCAGGTTACGGGTCATGACGTGCAGCCCATCAACCAGTCCTACACGATCCAGAGGATCGTTCATAAACAGGTTGTAAATCAGGTGCTTAACGTCAAAGGTCGCACTGTGATAGATCATCGCTCCGTGATAGCTCTCGAAGAACTCGCGAAGCAGCTTGCGCCGTACAGGATTATCCACCCTACGGCTGTAGTGACCGTTCGCATCTTTCTCGGCAAGCTCTTGCAAGTCCACCTTGAAAGCCAGGAAGTTATGCTTGTCCCAGGCAAACTGAATGGTGCCGATACCGGCTCCTTCCAGCTTCAAATCGAAGGCTTCGATGTCACAGGTCAGCTTGGGAAATTGCTTCAGGAACTCAAGTGCCTTGGCAATATCCGCTGTGGTGTCTGGGTACCACTCGCTATGAATGATCCCGTCACCAGGTGGTTTGTACACACCGGCCATGTGGTCGGTAATGACATGGATACCAGTCAGTAGGCTGTCCAGTTTGGCCGGGTCGTAAACCAGCTGCTGGTAGTTCACGCCATAGATGATGTGCATCTCTTCAAAGCCCTTGTGACAGCAAGGCATGATGTACCCTAAATAGGGTTCAGCCTTTTTTTCACCGGTCAGGGCTTTGAAGTAGGTGGCATCAGCGACGTACAGGTACTGACTTTTCAGGTTCTTCAGCACAGGCAGTAACTTTTGCACATACGCTTTCACTGTCTTCACTGCCACCTTGTTAGGGGTGTCATATTCCAACGTGAACGCAATCACATCGCGTTTATCGACGCCTTTGGCTTCGAATTGGCTGATGTAACTACGAAAGATCCGGTCTTTGTCAAAGGCTGAATCTTTAAGCAATACGGCTACTTGGTAATTGATGTCTGGTTTTACGTCGAAGATGTGATGTTTCACTAAGCCTCCAACAGATTTTTCATCATTCGCACCTTGAAGGCTGCAACAGAGTCTGGCGAAGCTTTCACCAACTCTGCCACTTCATCCGTAGTGCGTTGTACAGGCTCCACGTCCAGCAAAGAAAACAAATCCCTTGCTGGTTCATGCAAGGCTGACGGTAGTAAACCCATCAGTGATTTTGCATCGGTGCCATGATTGCTCACAGCCCGTAAAAAGCCCAGTACAGCAGGTTTTTCTACGTTTTCCAGCTCTTCCAGCTGACTGATGTATTTATCCATCTTGCTGTGTAACTCAGGGTGCAGTGATTCCACCCCTTGCACGGCAGCAGGGTATTTCAAGACTGACCACTTTCTACCTTTATAGTAAAAGGTGCTCAGCCCCGAGCCTATTGGGTTTGATGACAAAGCGTCGTTTTGATTACATATAGCCAAGAATTTATGGCGTAACCTGTCCTCTGTTTGCCCAAAGATAAATGACATCAGTTTGCCTAGTAGAACAGACCGCATGTTCATGTTGTTCAGGGGTTTTTTAATCACGCGATGTCTCCCGTCATGATGCAACGAGTACGCCCCCGACTGTTACCTACGTACAGGTAGCGTGCCAACTGGTTTCCTGTGCGTGTACCACGACCAATGTCATCGAGATCAACAAACACAGTGTCGTAGGTCGAACCTTGCGATTTGTTCACAGTACAGCTGAACGTAGGTCGCAGATCCACCCAGGTGTCGTCGATTAACTTCATCGCGTGTAGGTCGTCGTTAGTCAACGCTGTTCGGTACGCTGCATTTTTATCTGCACGAACCTTGGGCATGAAGTACATGCCATCCTTGTTGTTCAAGGTCACGTCGTAACCGTCTACTCCGCATTCCTTGCCAGGCATGATGTCTTCAATCAGCACTTCTTCGTTGTTGTAGATCCGGCTTTGTCCGTTGGTTGCTGCATCGTTGCTGACGACACGACTACCTGGACGTAACTCTTCCGTGCCCACGATTTGTCGAGAGAGCTTGTTGTTGAAGTCCATTACCCGATCATTGTGGAAAGCCAGGATCTTGCTGACGCCCCATTGATCATGGTTGGTGAACGCTTGATAAGCCAGTCCTTCAAAGGTGGCTCGGTCCACATGCTCGATGATGCCAGCGTGTTTCTCGAACTTGTGCCATTTACCGGTGAGCACAGTGTCTCGCAGGTTGTTGACCATGGTGGTCATAGGACCAGCGTCGAAGCGAACCAACTCGGTTAACTCAATCTGGTTTCTGTCCATCTGGAAAGCGGGCATGAAAGTACTGCCTACCGGCGTGAGTTGTGCAGGATCGCCAATGAAGACAATCTTGCAGTTCACTGTTCGGTTGAAGATCAAACCAAGCAAAGTTTGATCGATGTAGCTGGCTTCATCCACGAAGATCAGCGAATTTTCCACTTTATCGCCGTATGGAATCAGCTTCTTCTGCCGTGTTCGGTAGTCCTCGGTCACGAGCTTCAACGACAGAGCCGTGTGAATGGTGCTGGTGTCCATGTGGTTATTCGTGGCCTGGGCCAACGATAACGCAGCTTGGTTGGTGGTTGCTGTCATCAAGACTGGCATACCGTTCCACGCTGGGTCCACCAATCGACGCATCTCATTAAGCTGGGGAAGCTTTTCAATGAGCATGCGCACGAGGGTGGACTTGCCTGTGCCGGAGTAGCCTTTCAACAACATGACGTTTTCGAGCGGGTCCAAATAGAAGCGTGCGAATTTCTCCCACCCTTCCACTTGACCCTTGGTATAAACGAGTTCTGTCATACTTCGAATCTGATGGTGGTGCCAAAATCACAGTGGAACTTTTCCTTGCGATGTCCATGGATCATCCACAGGATTGGGCAACCGGGGTTAAAGGAAGGGTGGCGATACTCACCATCCGTAAAGACTACCAGTGCAGTTGGCTTGTGCTTTTTAGCCCAGTCCATGACGCACTCGATGTTGGTACCACCTCGACCGACCAGCTTGATCCCATGCATGTCCTTGACGGACTTGATCTTGTCCACGGATTTGATACTGGTGTCGAATTGCACCAATGTCAGTTGGTCTGGTTTCAGCATGCGCATAACACCAAACATCTCAGACACATAACGCTTGGTGTCTGCGTCCGAGACAGAACCCGACATGTCGAAAGCGAAAGCAATATTGCTCAGCTTTTCGCTCCACATGCCAGGAATCAGCATGGGTTTGAAGCGTCGGTTGATCCTTCGCCACGAGTAGTCGTTCTTCGCCATGGTTTGAAAGAACCGGCGAAGGTGCTGGGCCATGGGCAACTTGGGTTTGAGCAGGCTGTCCAGGTAAACCTGGATCATTTGAGGAATGCTACCGGGCTCTAGCCCTTTGGCTGCCACAATCTGACTGGCTTGCTGCAACATGACGTCGATGTCTTGCGACACGGCGTCTTCTGTTGAACTGCCTACTTCGTCTTTGGGTGGTGAACGCAAGTCCTGCCCAATGGAGTTGGGTTTACCCTGTCCAGGTGCAGGACCACCGTTTTGCGAGGACTGCTGCTGCTGTGTGCTTTCTTGACGGAGGATTTGGTAAACCTCTTCCGTGTGCATACCCTTGAAACGAGGGTCGCACAACCAGTCAGGAATAGGCTCAAAGCCTGCTTCCTGCAACATGTTGTTGATCACATGATCCGCAGCATCGTTGAAGGTCTTCAAGTCACGGTCCATCAATCGGAACATGTGCTTGAGAGCGGGGTGCAAGGCTTCGTGGGCCATCAGCGTGCAACGTTGGCCTTTGGTCAGGGACAAGAAGAACGCTGAGTTGTACCAGATGGTTTTACCGTCTACGCAGGCAGTTTTAACACTGGGATCTGTGTCCACTTCGGTCCTGAGAAACAGGATCAAAGCAGAAAAGAAAGTCCACTTGTCATGGCGCATCAATTCGATGCGAGCCTGCTGCATAGCCAGTTCCATTTGCTCGTTTTGTTGCTGTAACATCACAAAGCTCCTGTTAGTTTACGCATCAGGTAATACTTTCTGTTGCGTGTTTGGTTATCCCATTCTTCCCGCAATACGTAGCACATAATGATGCGGTCTATTAGATCCGCATCACTTACGTCAGTGTTACGTACTATCAGGGTACGCATTACCTCGGTTACGTTCGGGTCCATCATCGGACCACTTTTTATGGTCGACTTTTCACCATCCGAGGTGTAACGCACGGTGTGGCACTTCGTAGGCCAGTAAATCGTGTCGTTGAACACGGTCACGCTAAAGGGCAGCCCTTCTTCATCTAATTTTTCGATAAAGTTTAAAAGGGCAACGCCACCCTTTTCCTTGAACATGAACAAGCAGGCTTCTCCCATGACAATGGGGGTACGCAACTGTTTGCAGTATGGAAAAGCTACTAACAACTGTTCGAAGAGTGGTCGATCTTCTAAACGCACTGCTATCAGATGCATACCGTCTATCTCATCAACCGGCCACTTAGGCTGAGCCAAGGAATGCGTCCATGTTGTCCATCATCCACTTGACCATGGCTGGATGAGTTTTGAATTTCTCATGACGAGCATTCAAGTTACGCATGGCTGTGACCTGAAAGTCAGCCGGACGCATGCGGGAGGTGTATTTGATGATGGCTTCGATGTTTCCATCTTCCGCCCAGTCAGCCAAGGCACCAGTCAGTGCGTACAACGGACCCAGGTCAGTGGGTACAGGTGCGCTGTCTGGATTGCCCAGGATCTCGGCTTTGCTCGGCAAGTTGCCACGAATGGCTGCGAATGCCTTGAAGTCCAAAGCCACACCGGAACCCAATGTACCGATCAGTATCGGCAACTTGGTGGAAATGCTTTCACCGTTGGATGCCCAGACATCCATCAGCTTGTGTACGAACTCCCAAGTCCGTGGGCAGGCGAAGGGTTGGTTTGGTTCATCAGCGTCGAACGTGTAGAAGTTGCCGGTACGGAACTCCAGGTATGACGTGATGAGCGAGTGGATGCCTGTAGGGTGCGCCCACTCCAGCCAGGATTTCAGGTCTGGCCTGATCTGGAAGTTGATCACACGACTGATCAAGGCCGTGGACATCTCATGAGTGATTGCCCCGTCTCCGTCGAGGTTGCCCGCAGCGATCATGTGCACAGCAGGGTGCAATTTACGCTGACCTACTTGCCGGTCCAAGACCAGTTTGTAGGAGGCTGCCTGCACCGCAGGAGGTGCCGAGTTGAACTCGTCCATCAGCAGAAGCCAACCGGCGTAAGGTTGACCGGTTTTTTCGTTGGTTGGCAATTCCCAGTCATCCAGAGGAAAGGTTTCCAGTGGGTAGTACTTGGCAATGCCCTTCACTTCGTCCAGCGAAGGAAAGCCGTTGATGTCGGTTGGGTCATACCCGGCGAACCGTGCATCGATGATGAACAAGTTCATGCTTGCAGCCACGGCATGGGTCATGGCCGACTTACCCAAACCAGGGCTACCACGCAGCATGGGAACCAAGCCAGCTTGGAAGCAATCCTTCACGTACGGAGCTGCTTGGCTCAGGGTAATGTGGTGTTCTGCTTGAAACATGGGTGACACTCCTATTTAAGTTTTCCCTGCTCTTTTAACGTTTGAAGCAGGGTATTGTGGTAAATCATCAGCAGTGTGCTGATTGTGTTGGGGGAGGTTACAGGCACACAGGCTTTGGCGTAATTGACAACCGTATCGAGGCTGTCCATCACTGGAAAGAGAGGTAACTGCTCGGTGGGGATCTCTACTGGTAGAGACATAGCGTGTCCTTAGCGGGACACTGAGGCCCCGCGTGTGGTGTCTTGCCTACTTACTTCCATCTTGTTCATGAGGAAATCTTTTCGGTCGGTTTAGGAAGCCGTGTGATCTTACGGCGTGTTTGCAACTCAATAAGCTGACGCTTCAGCTCATTATTTTCTTTATGTAAATCAATGATTTGCTTGATGCGATCTGCTTCGCCTTCGGAACAATCAGGATCCACTTTACGCAGTTCAATGATGGTTTCGTGGGCGAGTTTGAGCTTGCCTTCAAGAAGCTTGTAGGCTTCCTCGTGGTAAAGATCAGTCACTTTGCAGCTGTTCAGCGTTCTGGCCCACACGGGATCTCTTGAAGAGAAAGTGACTTTTCCCTTATGGCTCACCGCATAGGCAACGATCATGCTTCTTCTCGTTTACGCTTGTAGCCCTTCTCGGCCATGACGCTATCCACGTAGGCATAGCGTTCATCGCGCCCAGCCTTTTCGCTGTGAATGTTGCAGCTGTCGTTACCGTTCTTCCATGCTTCATGGATGATGGAACGCAGTTTTTCAGACGTGATGCTGACGTGGCGTACGTCACGGTTTTCGATGGTCATGGCTTGCGTGCCTTTTTCTTGGCAGCTGGTTTACGCTTTGCCAGATTCTTGACGTAGAAGCCAGGTTTCTGAGCAAAGTACAGCGGCATGTTGTGGTTGGTTTTTTTGTCCCGGTACAGGGTGATGCGAGGAATCTCCCCGGACAGGAACCGGCGAGCATCGTTCGGGCAAAGGTGCCCGAGTTTACCAATGCAGACCTTCAGGTTGGAATCATCCAGGCCTTTCTGGATACGTTCATGCGACAAAAGGATGGCTTTGTGCATGTTGGCAATGGCCAAGCTTGCCATTTCGCTGCTAGGGTCTTTCGCAGCTTGAAGGTAGGCTTCTACGATAGCCAATGGGATACTGACGTTGCCTTTGCGGACTTGACGCATATTGCACCTATCTACTGAGTGTTTGATAAAAAAACCCCTCCGAAGAGGGGTTTTTCAGGTGGTGTTGCAGTTGTGTGCGGATTAGCCAACAACAGCGTCGTACATTTCCTTGCTTTCCTTCGCCATACGGTCGAAGTTTTCCAGGAATTCCTGGCCGCCCAGGGCTTGCAGCAGAACGCCGCCCATGACGCCTTGGAAGGTAGGTTCGACGTGCTTCTTCTTCGACTGCTCGTTGAGCAAATCGATTTGAGCCTGCATGGATTGGGCCGCATCGACCACAGCTTCAGCCGAGATGTTCTCGACCATGGTGCCGGGGGCTTGCAGACGCAGTTGAGCCAGCTTGGCACGCTTGACCACTTCTGCGATGACCGCAGGAATGGCACCGGCCAGCAGAGTACCCGCAGCCGACAAGTCGGTGCTTTCGGCGATGGTGCCTTTGCCATACAGACGGATCAGGCGTTGCACCGCTTCAGCGTCAGGCGCTTCGACGTTGATGATGGCATCGAGACGACCAGGACGCAGCATGGCCGGGTTGATGTTTTCCAGGTGGTTGGTGGTCAGCACGGTGATGATTTGCGAGTTCTTGGTGTCGATCCCGTCCAGAATGTTCAGGATGTCGTCCATTGCCACCGAGCGTTCGCCATTGATGGCACGGTCGATGTCTTCGCAGAAGATCACGCAGGCATTGCGCTCGTATTGCTTGGCGAACTCGATAGCGTCCGACAGTTCGTCGCAGTGTGGCACGTACAGGTACGTCACACCGTTATCGACGGCCAGTTTGGAGGCCACGGTAGCTGCCATGGTTTTGCCGGTGCCGTATGGGCCACCCAGCAGAACACCACGCTTGACCGGAATACCGTTGGCAACGCAGTCCTTGATCCGCTCGATAGGCGCGAACAGGTTGGTTTCGATGGCATCCTGCACTTCCTTGCTGTAAACCAGCATGTCACGCGAGATGTAATCGGTTTCCAGGAACTTCGGTTCCGGCATGTCGAGCAGGTCGCCATCGTCGTCACGGAAACGGATCTTGATCGCCTTACCGGCGTAGATGCTGTTCTCGTTCAGATACGCACCGATCTGGTCGTACAGGTCTTCGATGGTACGCTCGTCTTGGCGCTTGACCACAGCGTGGCAGACGAACACAACACGACCGTCCTTACGGTCGGCACCGGTTTGCAGGAAACCAGTAATGCCAGGCAGGCTGAAACGGCCCCACGGAATGGTACGGGTCAGGCCGGGACCGACTTCGATGGTGATCATTTTCGGTGGAGTCTTGCCGAAGAAGCCAGGAGTGGCTTCCGCAGCTGCCCAGCCGAACTTGTCCTTGAGGGCGATGTTCAGGGCATTGGCGCCGTCCCAAGGGAAGACGTTGAAGGTACGGCTGACCTGGACTTCTTCTTCCAGGTAGGAAGCACGGCGCTCCAGCAGCTCGATGGCTTGATGGACGGACATGCCTTCAGGGATGGCCAACTGGCCTTTGTGGTGCACTACTTCAGCCACTTGAATGGCTTTGTCTTCGGACGACAGGTTGCGGGAACCAACAGGAGCGGCGGCGATTTGAGGACGGGACATCAGACTTTCCTTTTAATGTGAGTTGGCCGATATTGGCCGTGAACAACAGTGGGTTACGCGTTTGCTAACTCCAGCTCGTCCCATTCGCGGACAAACTGCCAGTTCTTGACCTCTTTCCAACCTTTTGGGGTTTTCCATAAGGCCTGTTTATGGTCGGCATGCATGGCGCCAGTTTCAGCAAAGATTTGCTGCACAGCATCCAGCGTTGCTTCACAAAAGTGCCGGGACGGCACCTTAACAAACCAGATACCTTCTTCATAAAAACCAGACACAGTGGCATAACGGTGTACACCGTCTACTGTATCCATGGGCAAAGCCCAGGTCAGCCCAAACTGTTCCAAGATGGAATTGTTGTTTGGACTCTTGGGTACTTTCTTGACCAGTCGCCAGATGGCTTTACCGGTCTCGTTGCCTTTCTTGGGAATGGCCAAACCATTGAAAACCCGGTAGACCTCGGTATCAACAGTGCCGGCCATGACGAAACCAGCAAAGCTGCCGTCATGACTCCAAGTCTTTACGCCTTGTGCGTTGTACAACGTCGCCAAGGCCTGCCATTGCTTCGCCACGGCTTCAGTCTGTTCACGCATGGCTTGCATCTGCTGGTTGAACTCAGGGTCGGTGACCCGGAAATAACGCCAGTACGGTTGACCTTCTTTCATTGGTTTCCCTAGAAAATTTTCGCCAGCAACTTGCGCCACCAGCTGAGTTTTTGGAATTGGTTTATCTTCTCAGTCCTTTTGGACTGGGCAGCGTCGTTCCACCCGTTACGGTAGAACATCAGGTACGCATGCCGTGACCAACGAAAGGTACGGCCTTTGAGGCAGTCCTGATAGCCTTGGTCGTAGAACGATTCACGCCGTTGACGAGTCTTGCTCACACTTTCTCCTTGGCCCTTTGGGCACGTAGACGTTGGTTTTTCAAATGGCTGACCAACTCTAGATGAGCTGGGTTGCAACACAGACGCTGGTTGCATTTATGGTCAACCTGTTTCTTTCCAGGGACGTAGCCGTAATAATGGGTGTACACCACAATATGCACGGCCACGGTCTGACTGTTCAGGGACATTCGCCCGTAACCACCACCTCGACCTGTTCCCGAATCAGGACCGGTCCAGATATGACAGGGGCTGGGCTTGTCATCCAGGATGAAGCCCAGGTCTTGCACGTCCACCCGCTCATGAATCCTGAGCATGATGGTTTCACGCCGGTTGCTGAGGTCAGCCAAGTCCAGCATTAACGGTTCATGGCTGCTCATTGTTCAACTCCATCAATGCATCAACCACATTGTCTTGTAGCTGCTTTGTTTCCTCACGGAGGTATAAAAATACAAGGGCTTGGGCTTCTCTTCGGGTGACCGGCCAAGATTCTTTATGCCTCTCGTAAATCGAGGCAGCAACTTCGTCGAGTTCGGTCATGCTTTACACCCACGACCTTGAAACCATTCACACGCATCAACCAACCGTGGGTCTTCCCACCAATCATCAATCATGCGAGTGCAATCACGGTCTTTAAAGAACGTTGGTCCGAGGTAGCTATGCCATTCCATGAAGACATGCGTGCCATCGGAGAGGGGTAAACGATAGAACGGGGATACACACACAATCGCTCCCCCAATGCGGTGGCACGTCATGGTCAGGTCTTCCTTTTTGCTTTGCGGTATACGCCGTATGCAAACACTGCTGCGGCTATTATGGGGAATGACCATTTTGCGTAACTGAACAAAAGGATCATTACCAGTGCAACAACTGCTATCAAAAGCCATTCCAGCAGCTCACTGCCAATTGCTTTAAGCCAAAGCATGTCAAGCTTCCTTGATGTAGGGTTTAGGGTCGGGATACTGCTTCCGTAGATCCGCGAACATGGACCCGAAGGTCCAGCTCATGAAACCAGGTGTGAAACCAGTGATTACTTCAATCAACCGTCCCACATCGTCCTCTTCGAACGTGTAGGCATGCTGACCCAAGTAATTCTGTTGGGTTTTCCCAACATCACTGGTTTCAACCAGGAAAGCAGCGCGCTTAACTTCCAGAGGATCGGTAGTGAACCGATCTCCTTGATTAAGCCTACGCATTACACTTCGGCCAGAGCATTGACCTGTTTCAGCTGTGAATCGCTGATGCCCAGGTAATCCCAGCTTTTCTTGCTGGTTTTCTTCAGTGCAAGCAAGTCTTTTGCAGACTGCTTGTTGCCGTCGATGACGTTGTACATCAGTTGCAATGCACGTTCTGGCAATGATTTTTTAATCATTGCTTCATCGTTTTTCGGCTTACCTTTTGGCAAAGCTTTAACCGCTTTTTTGATGGCAGGCTGTGCAGCCACGCTGCCTTTGGCCGAAGCAATGTTGGCTTTCGCCTTCGTTGCCTTCGGTGCCGGTACAGGCTTAGCCTTAACCTTGCTCACTGGCTTGACCTTGGCAGCCTTGCCACCCGGTGGGGCAGTGAAGACTTCTTCAGTCGGTGCAACAGCAGCAGCTTCGATGACAACCGACTGAGCTGCACCAATACCCAAAGAACCCCAGGATTTCTTGCTGGTTTTCTTGAACGCAACCAATGCTTCCGCAGCCGCTTGATGCTCGACATTGGTCTTGGCTTTGCTCCAGTTTTCCAACAGAAGATCTTTGGTCGTCCGGCCTTTGGTGTTAGCTGCACGGTCAGTTGCGACCTTGCGAGCATCCACCGTAGCCTTCTCTTTGGATTGAGTTGGAAGCTCATCCAGGGAGCTAGCCGACAGACTTTTGTCCATCTCCACCGCTGGGGTATCGATGTTGGCGACTTGCGTGATCACCACGCTGTCTTTGGTGCGCTTCTGGTCAACGATTTGCACCTGTTCCAGAATGCCCACATGGTTACCTGCAATGGCATTACCCAGCAGGTTGCTGTCAACCAGGGGTTTGTTATTCACCACACGGTTGTGATCCTCTTGCGAGAGTTCAGCAATGATGTGGTAAGCCCGCGCACGCAGCTTACGTGCATCACCGTGCGGTACGGCAATGACATCTTCAGGTGCCAGCTTAGCCAGCACACAGACGTCGCCACTGAAGCTGCTGAGGTAGTCACGACGCGCCACATGCAATCCGTTGGAGCATTCATTGCTCCGGTTCGGGTCAACCAGTGCCTTGTCCATGCAGACATAGCTGCCCACCCGTTGCTTCACGGTACTGGTGTGGCAATCCACGAATACACCAGCTTCTTTGGTCCGTTTCAGGCGTTTGTACACCAGGACAGTACCGTCCTCGGCCACTGGCAGTTCACCCTTCTCCATGAACTTCAGCAGGTCTTGCACAGAGTGCGCATGAACCACCGAAGACAGACGCTTGAAGAAGTTGGTCATGGCAGTAGCCGAACCAACCTTGGAAGCCAGGGCTTGCACCTGCACGTCCATTTGCTCGATGCCAGGGATGACAGTGCCGTCAGCCAGGACGCCAATTACCGTGGTTTCACGACCGGAAGGCTCTTCCTCGTGGAACTTAGAAGCAGGTTGGGCATTGGCCACGATTTCCGACACGGCAGCCATGCTGCGGGTTTGCTTCACGGGCGCTGTGTGTTCCTGGCCCTGTTTGGCAGCGTCAGGAATTTCACCCACCAAGCCAGTAGGCTCGACAGGCTCAGCGAACTGAGACAGCAGCTTTTCGGCTTCTTGCTTGATCATGCGGAAGAACTTGATGAAACCATTCATGCTGGTTTCTGCGTCTTCGTAGTGATTGGCGACAGCCAAGTCTTTCTGATCAAGAAGGCAAAAGCCTTCCTGATCAATGGCCGGTACAACTTTGTCGGTCAACACACGAATGCGCGGATCGCCTTGTGGAACGATGATGGAAGTACCGTCTTCGCGGTACATGGTCAGCTGAAGTTTATCAACGACAGCGGCGACAATACGAATTGCCTCGGACATTGGGGTTTTCCTTACTTGAGAATGTTACGGATGATTTCGTAGGGTACTGCTACCTCTTCGGAATCAGGAAGGTTACAGTGCAGCGCTTTTTCGACTTCCTTTAGGTTAGCGAACTTAGCCCAGGGGGAAGTCAAAAATTTTTTCAGCACTTCATCGTACTTAGGTGATGGTTTAATTTTTTCCATCAACGCTTTGCACTTGGGAGTGTTATTGTCATCTTCATCCTCGTCTTCATTGAAGAAGGTAAGCAGCATTACTGTTTCTGCGGAGAGAGAGAAACGCAGACCCAATGCTTGCATCAAGGGTTCGTGCTTCACCATGCGAAACATCACGTTGGTTTCCCGGTCGTGACTGTAATTGTTGCTGGGTTCTGCATGCCTGGCAAAAGCCAGGTAACGTTTAAAGTCTGGTTTTGCGGACAAAGTTTCGTCCACGTGCTGATAAACAAAATCGCTGATGTTACGAATTCCGCGCATTTCTAATGCATCCGCTTGAACTTGGGTGACAACAGCAATCTTGTCTCCCCAAAGTATATTGATAATACGAGACTCTTTACCGTTGAAGTCGCCAAAACCTTTTGGCCCATTACGGAAAGTAGCAGCTCGGTTGCGCAATATTGCATAAGCCATTGGATCGGTGATCCCTTCTTCCTTCGACTCACGAGCAGTTGAAAGAAGAAAGTTTTCAGTGACCTTGTTGTAGCTTTGCACCAATGTTGGGAAACCCTTACGTTTTGGCTTCACCACTTTAGGCTTAGGTGGACCCATAGGATCTACTTCTTGCTTTAAGGGTTTGGCCCTATCCGGGGCGTTGTCTGTAACTTCGAAATCCAAGGATTCAAAAGCTTCTTTGATAGCCTGTTTAGTTGCTGGATTCCCCGTCACGACATACACAACGTAACCATCGTTGTTCACTCCCTTATGCCAACGTTGCGTGTACAAGAAGTCTTCCGCTGCTTTTTTGCTGCGCACCAAAAGTACCCGTTTGAACAAGTATGCATATGCATGTTCTTTCGAGTAAATTTTAATTTCTTTCGGGCGGACTAGATCAGAACTGCTGTTGCGTGAGCTATTTCCTTGAGCGTAAAACAAACGTTCCTTGCTCAATTTTGGGTTGTTATTCATCAATTGGTACAGTGGGTATGTAACAAACCGATGAACGACAGACACCAAACTAGTAAAGTAACGATAATGCCCCGCAAACTTCAGCTTATTATTAGAGGCTTTGAGCATAGCTTTGCCAAACTTGTAACCTACACTCTTGTTGCGGATGGCTTTAACAACACGCTTGTGTATGCCGTCTTCCCGGTAACTTTCCTCGTGCACATCAGATAGCATGTGGTTCAGCGTAGCCTGCCTGCCTGTATAGGCATAAGGGCCAGTGAAATGCTCAGCCCCAGGACGGTTCAAACCAGCTATTCGCACGCTTTTAACAACATCATTGATGTTTTCCGGTACGGCTTCTGCGTCGATTACTTTATTCACCGCAGCTTGCACAACTTCCCGATAAGCCACGTCTACACTGCGATGTGCCGCTTTTACGTCGAACTTGTCGAGTAAAGCGGCAATAGTTGCAATGGTGTTATCCGTGAGAATCAATGCTTCCCGGCTCGGGGCAATGGATACACTGTCAGGCTCGGCCATGAAAATGACTTTGGCGTTTGCCCACATGGTCCCGATTGTTTTTTTAACTGCCCGGAACTGTTCACCGTACTCCTCTTTAAAAGGAATCGGGTACACCACATTGCCATAACGCAAGTTGATGTACTGAAGCAAAGTACCTTCGGCACTGGTGATGATGTAGCCAGTTGGGCTTGCCAACAAAGGCAGTGTCTCAACTTGGCTGCCTTCGTTGATGCAGGCTTTAATTTCTCCCAGGACCAGTACGTCTTCCACCAGTTCAATAAACTCTTCTTGGTGGCCTTCTTGAATGGCGAAACTTACCGTAATGCCCGTCTCTTCAGTTGGCAAACTCATGATCTTGTTGATCGAGGGTTTACCGCCTTTTTCCATGGAAGACTTGGAGACACGATAGATGGTCTTCACGCCTTCATGGCAGGACACTACTTCGAAGTTGTCGGTGTAGGCAAAAGGAGCTTTACTGCCCAGGCCGAAACCACCAGTAGAACGGGTATCGTCGCGTTTGGTGGAATCACCGTACACGCCGTAAATACGCCCGATCATGTCATGGGGAATACCCTTACCGAAGTCTTGCACGGTCAACTGAGTTTTAGTTACCGTGATCTTGAGTGGGGTGTCCGTCAGGTTGTTATCAATGTGTGCATCCCAACCATTGCAGATGACTTCACGGACAGTTGCCAGACGAGGGTGCGTGTACAGCGTTGACGACAGAATGTGCATCAACGCTGCACTATCACTGACACCCATGGAGATAACTTCTTGTTGCCCCAACACGGCATGCGTGATGTGGTCATCCATTTGGGAAACTTGCATCTTGTTCTCCTGTTTAACTTGGTTTGTTTATTGCTTAGTTTGGTTTAGGCAAGCGGTGTAACCAGCGGTATACGCTACCTCCATGTTGTATTTCGTGAAGCGTGGCTCTTCCCCTTTACTGCCATCGCGATAAGCAGAGTCAAGCCATTGCCAGAAACCATTGGCTTCTTTAGGCGTGTGACCCTTGTCAGCTGGCGCGGAGTGGTTGGCGAGGATGTCATCAATATTGTCGCGGACTTCTTCCAGAGCGGCCCATTTATCCCAAAAATCGGAACCGAGGGTTTTGCGAACAGCCTTCAAACACTCCCGCGCCTTGGTCAGTGCGTCTTGTGAGACGTCAAGTTGCAACCGAAGGTCTATAGCGTTTTGCCCATAGGCTGCTTTGTCAGCGTTTGCACTGGTCAATTCGGATTGCAGCCGCTCAACTGTTGCGTCTCGTCGCTCCAAGTCACCAATCAATACTTGCGACCCTTGTTTCAGCCGTTCCACCTCAGCCTGTAGAGCTTTGCGAGTTTCCTCGGCGGCTTCCATGTAGTCGTTCTTGTGCTGGCGTAGGTGCGAAACCTCAGCCTGTAGCCGGGTGACGTGGGCGCGGTCTACCAGTTCGACCAACACGGAGCCGGTATAGTTTTCGGATAGTTCTAGTAGTTCGCCCTTGGTCAACCGAATGGCGTAGCGATTGCCTTTTACGCTGTAGCCCAGCACTTCCGGATTCCCGACAGCAGGCGGCACAGGTTCAGCCAGGGCGGCGCTAAGTTCCAAGCGTGCACGGTTTCTTACATAACTGTGATCGCTGTTCAGGCGTTCGGCCAGCTCTCGCGATAGGGTGATTGTTTTATTGGTCATGGTTTAGATCCCTGACATGAATGGATGGCTTACAACCAAAGCCAAGAACAAGTAGAAACAGATAGTTTTCATGTAATCTCCTGACTGACTGTCTAGGTAGTGGGTTTTCCGGTATGAGCGAAGCGAATCCGCTCATTTCTGGTAGAAAAAAATAGGTCCCAATCCTACCTAGTCAGGAAGGATCGGAACCCTGCGCGGAGCGCAGCTATTTACTCATCTCAACTCGTTGCTATGTGACAGTACACTGTCAACATGAACAAGCAGAAGCCAAACATACAGGCTCCTTGGAACAACTTCCAACCCAAGATCTTGACCATGATTTACCTCAGCTGATGGCGTAGTTACTGTTCAGTATCAGCTCAGCCAGTTCGTTACCGTCCATGGCGTTAGCATAGGTAGGCACAGCACCAGTGATCTGTTCGTATACATCTTCTAAAGCTAAGCCACGAGCCAGATCAGCCAAGATGCTGACATAGTGGAAACGCATCTGGTTGCAGTTGTTAGAATGGCACTTGAATTCATCATGTACCGTTACTACCGGGAAGGGTCTGTACGACAGCATTTCATCAGCGATGCGTAACATCTGCTCGATGTGTTGATCACTCATGAAGGCGGCTGATTCATTGGTCACATAGTCCAGTAACCGTACATCAGGTACGCCACAGGCAAACCAACGAACAATCAAGTGTTCTGCCATGTCTCTGGCGCCATCGAGGTCTTCCTCGTCACAGTTGCCAGAAAGTCTTCCTGCTTGCTCACGCAACAGAACATTCTTGGCTTTGCGAATAATAGACTCGTCGTAGTTGCAACGACGAACCAGACTACGCAGCAAGTAAGCATCGAAGCTGTGAGTTACGTTGGCAATGAGTTTGAGATCACTCTCAGTACCTTCGTTGATGTAGTAGATGTGGGTGAAGGTGGAGTGATCCAACTCATCCACTTCAATCCTGGCTTCCTGTACAACCATGACTTTTACATAAGCATGGTAGTTGTCAGGCAGGATCCAGCCATGGGCCAAGGCAAAGGGTTGCCATGCATGACGCAGGTCACCCAGCAGCTCTACAGCACCCGGTGCTGTCTCTTGCAGACCTTGATAGAACGCAGCTAGCTCGGGGGTATCCTCGCCAAATATTTTCTTTGGTTCGGCCTGAGAGCCATACAGACCTTTCATGGTGGCATCCTTGGCATCTTGCCGGGACACAACCATGTCACCTTTGAGGTGAGTAGAGGCCGCTGCTGTCACCATGGTGTACGCATCGTTACGCACGTTGGGGTCAATCAGGTTGGTGGCCAAGCAGCCTTTGTAGCACTTGGTCAGTACAGACATGATGCTCATGCCCGAGCAGGTTGCATCCAAGCCCACCATGTGGCCGGAAGCAATGTCACGACAGCAGTCGAACAAGGCCATTACAGCCTTGACGTACAGTGGACGTTCCTTCTTGGGAGTGTCGATGACGGTCAGGCGAGTGAAGTTTTGCAGTACCCACAAAATGCGTTGTTCGAACAGTTTCTTGTCGT
>Ga0307414_10000662_pt1 | contig 17629 bp, 20 predicted proteins | sample DK1Ometagenome_FD_203804 | JGI IMG/M metagenome (GOLD analysis project Ga0307414, IMG submission 203804) | Maize rhizosphere microbial communities from greenhouse at UC Davis, California, United States - DK15-O-3 | ecosystem: Host-associated > Plants > Roots > Rhizosphere > Soil | place: USA... | reverse complement strand
TGGATCCTTCTATAGTAAATGTTAAAGAACAGAAAGCTATAGATTATTCCAATATCAAAGGTTATAATGAAATTACGGAAGCACTTTTAAAGTATAGCCCTAAAGACATTGCAGTTGCTCCAGTTCCCGCAACACAAACAGCCAGCTCAAATGGAGCTGCTCCGGAAAACGCGATGGCCTTAAAGAAACAGGCCCTTCTGGACCTTAAAGAATTACTGGATGCCGGTATTCTTAGTCAGGAAGAATTTGACACAGAAAAACAGAAGATCCTTAAAGGATAAAAAAAAGAGGTGTCGATTTTTGAAATCCGGCACCTCTTTTTTTTTAAATAATCTTCTTTAAACGCCTTCCATTCCGTACTGCTTTAGTACATCTGCAGGCACACCTTCCCATTTGTTAGGAACATTACCTACATAACCAATGTCCTTCACTCCGATTTCGCTGGTAAAGAATCCGGAAGCGGTAAGGTTTCTCATCAGGTTAAAGAAGGCTACCCCTTGCTCCATTCCTGGTTTTGCTTTCTTAGGGTAAGCAATCTGGTCGATCATTTCGATCTTCTGCGCATATGACGTGTCTTTGAAAGACTTTTCATAGCGGTTCAGGCATTGCAGATCCAGCCACCTCAACCCTCCCCTCATTGGAGTCTGATGTTCCGGCATGTCTTTTACAATAAACTCAATAAATTCCGGCACTTTCGCATCCGTAGCACTTCCGGATTTATCGTCTTTGGGAATGATAATATCTGCGAGAAGGGCAATGCTGGCCATTTCATGGGCGGTAAAGAACTTTTCTGATTTTAATTTTTTATCTCTTTCAATCTCCCATTCTTCTCTTCCCGCCTCCGAAGCCGCTCCTTCCGGAGTTTCTGCTACTTTTTTATCTTCGCCTGGTTTACAGGCTTCTAACAATACGGCAGTACTGATGGTGGTTAGTCCAAGGACTTTCAGTGATTCACGTCTGTTCATAATTTCTTTGTTTTAAACAGCTTAAATATTTTGTTTTTTCTTTTGCTCCAGGATATATTCGGCAGTCCTCATGGAAAGAGCAAGAATCGTCCATGTGGCATTTTTATCCCCTTGCTGTACGAAAGGTGCAGCATCCACGACAAACAGGTTTTTACACTCATGTGCCTGGCACCATTTATTCAGGGCTGATTTCTTAGGATCATCTCCCATTCTGATCGTCCCTACCTCATGGATAATTTTACCCGGTGCTTCCAGACCATAATTGGTATCTGCTCCTGGAATATCTGAAGTAATGATCGCGCCCATGGCATGCATCATCGATTGGAAAGTTTCCTGCATGTGTTTCGCCTGTTTGATTTCCTCGTCGGCCCATTTATAGTTAAACCTCAATACCGGAATTCCGTATTTATCAACCACCTTAGGATCTATCTCGCAATAGTTCGTTTCTCTGGCGATGGCAGTTCCCCTACCGGCCATTCCTACCGATGTACCGTAGAAACGTCTGTAATCGTCTTTTAATGAAGCGCCATAACCACCTGCTTCTTTCATTTTTCCATCTCTTCCAGGTACCATTCCGTTCAGTTTGGCAGTACCACCACCAAATCCGTACGCCGGCATCCCCATTCCACCCCAATACTCAATATGGTAACCACGGGGGAAATCCAGTTTTTTATTATCCAGCCACCATGGAGAATAGATATGGACACTGCCCACACCATCTTCATTATAACGCTTACGGTCCATCAATTGTGGCAGGAAGCCACCTAAACTCGCTCCGGTTGAATCGTGTAAATATTTACCTACGATACCACTGCCATTTGCCAGTCCGCCTGGATGAGCAACAGATTTCGAGTTTAGCAGAATCCTTGCAGATTCACAGGCACTGGCACCAAGGATGACGGTTTTAGCGTTTACCTGGTATTCCATTCCGTCTTTTTTATTGATATAAGATACACCTGTAGCCAATCCGTTTTTATCGGTCAGCACCTCTCTCACCATCGCATTGGTAATTACGGTTAAGTTTCCTGTCTTTACCGCCGGGATAACCAGGCAGGAAGAAGAAGAGAAATCTCCGTAAACTTTACAGCTGCGTCCGCATTGTCCACAGTAAAAACAAGGAGCACGGTCCTTATTTCCCGGCAATGCCTCGGTTAAAACAGATCCACGCCCCGGAATAACCTTTACTCCGGTCTTTAATCCGGCTTTCTTAATGAACAGTTCATTGAGTCTTGGTTTTGGAGGAGGAAGGAAGATTCCATCAGGTTCATTTTCGATCCCTTCGACGGTTCCATAAACACCAATAAGGCGGTCTACCTTGTCATAAAAAGGTTTTAGCTCATCATACGTAATAGGCCAGTCGTCGGTTAGTCCATCCTTACATTTGAAATCCAAAGGACCCATTCTTAAAGAGATTCTTCCCCAGTGATTGGTTCTTCCACCGAGCATTCTCGATCTGAACCAGGCAAATTCAGTTCCTGATTTCTGAGTATAAGGCTCGCCATCTAATTCCCAACCTCCATAAGAGGCATCAAAATCTCCAAAGGGTCTTGTGGTTGATGCACCGCGTCTGGGAGATTCCCATGGCCATTTTAACTGTTGTGCGTCGATACGTGGGTCGAAATAAGCACCAGCTTCCAGCATCAGCACTTTTTGCCCGGCATTGGCCAATACATATCCGGCCATACCTCCGCCTGCTCCCGACCCTACAATAACGACATCATAGACGGCAGACGATTTCTTGATTTGAAATTCACTCATATATTTGGTTGAATGGTTGATGATCTAATATTAATAAAAATATTACTAAATATGCAAATAGCTAAATCAAGAATGATTCTTAATAAGCTGGATTGCATTTTTGTAAACAAAAAAATACAGACCTCCGCGCTCATTCAGATCATGGCTTTCTTGTTTTAGGTGCTGGCTTTGCCGTTTTAGATCCGGTTCTCTCCGTGTCCAGGCTTGTTTTTCGAGTCTTAGTGATGGCGCCTCGCCCTGATTTTTGTTCCTGAAGATCCTTCGCAGCATCTATAGAATGTGATTTATGAATATCCTCATCTTCTTCGGAAATGTCTGATATCTTTTGATAATATTTATGAAGAACATCCAGCTCGGATTCAGTTAGGTCTTCGATGTCTACCATCCGGTTACTGGCATGTCTGCTGGCAGCAATCAGTTCATTTAATTTGAGCTGAATCGCTTTGGAATCTTTATTTTGACTTTTCTGGATCAGGAAAACCATCAAAAAGGTAATGATCGTAGTTCCGGTATTGATGACCAATTGCCAGGTATCAGAATAATTAAAGATTGGTCCGGATAGCACCCAGGCCATTACCACCAAAAAAGCGATCCCAAAGGCCACAGGACTTCCGGTCCAATTGGTAATTTTCGTAGAAATCTTTTCAAAAAAATTCTCAGCTTTCTTTTTCATCAGTATATAATTGTTTTTTAAGGTTATGATGTTTAGTTATTTACCTGTTTCCATATGTGCCGCATCTACAGGCTTAGACTCCGGAGATCCTTTTTGTCGCAGGTATATGGTAAAGAAAACAATGGATGCCACAGAAAGAAACTCACTTTGCCAGTTTTGAAAAGTTTCAAACCAGAACTCCGGCATCATAAGAAATTCTAAAACACTGTCCTCCGACTGATGCCGTAACACCTGCGCAACGTTATGGTCCTGCCAGCTTCCATACAGATGAAGCCCCCAACTGATCAGAAATAACAGACAAAAGCAAATCGCTAAAGAGTTGCTGTATAGTTTCAATATCCACCCTCCTTTTCGAACAGGCCAAGGTGCATCCTTATGCTGTCCAGGCTCCCGGTCTACCTCCTCCTTCTCCTCCAGCGATTTCGACTCCGCAGATCCGATTTGCCGCAAACCGACGGTTAAAATGACATACAAAGCCATCTGAAGGAACTCACTTTCAAAATTTTCAAAAGTGGCAGAGATGAAATGACCGCTTTTCAGATAAGTTGTAAGGGCTAAACTGCGGCCATGGTTTTCAGCCAGTTCTCTATTGTGCGCTTTCCAACCTGTCAGCGCCTGTGCAAAGAGGGTGACCAGGAACAACGTCAAAAACACGATCGTTAGACCATTGCGATAGAAAAAAGAATGCTTTTTTTGTCCGTTTTTCATTTGTCTCTCGTTTTCCTAACAACACCTGCCCTATTTAAAAGTTTGAACTCAGAGATCAAATTTTCTATTCCCAGAGCCATTAACTCGCGGAGAAACACCACCATCCTATCCAATAGAAAAAACAACAAGGGTGGAAATAATTTTAAAACATTTCAGTTTCTGATTTGTAGCTATAGCACAGTTAAACAATAAACCTAAGACCATGAAAACGAAATGCTTAATCACATCTTTATCATTGGTTGCACTTATTTTTAGTGCCTGCAGAAACACAGACAAGGTCAATTCCGGAGTCACAGATTCCAGCATTGATCAAACCATGACGGATACCACAGCCATCAACAGGGGTGCTGATGCTGATGATTTTATGAAAACCGCAGCCCTTGCAGGTATCATGGAGGTAGAACTTGGAAAAATTGCGCAGCAGAATGCCAGTAGCAGCCGAATCAAAAAGTTTGGAGAAAAGATGGTAAAGGATCATACCAAAATAGCTGCAGATTTAAAAGTACTTGCTGATAGCAAAAAAGTGACTCTGCCAACCTCGCTTCCTGCTGCAGACAGCAAGCATGTGGAAGAAATGAAAAAAATGACCGGAGCGGCGTTCGACAAGCATTACATGGGAATGATGGTAAAAGATCATGTAAAAGCATTAGATCTGTTTAAATCCGCTGCTGTATCCGGTGATGTTAAAATAAGAAACTTCGCGTCAAAAACCTTGCGTACACTGGAACGTCATTTTAAAGAAGCAGGTGATATCAATGCCGATGCTAGTTATTAGCTGAACTGAGCTCTTCCAAATGAATCAGCTGATGATTTTTCATATAGCTATATAACACCATATCGAGACCATATATGTCTTTCCTGAGCTGTAAGTTACCTTTCGCATCAGACCAGGCAGTAAGATAATTGAGGTAAACTGGTATTTTAACCGGTAAAGAGATATTCTTTGCTCTTGGATAAGCATTTTCCATTGCCCGTTTTATCTGATCAAAGGTTTTTCCTTTTCCAAATAGCGCCAATGCAAGTTCTAATGGTTTTTCTACGCGAACGCAACCATGACTGATCGCCCTGTTTGTTTTTTTAAAAGCAGACTTGACCGGAGTATCATGCAAATAAACGCTGCTGTTATTATTAAAGAGGAATTTGATCTTTCCCAATGAATTCTGTCCGCCTGGTCTTTGTTTAAAAGAATAATGATCCACCTCCTCCCAATCTATTGTTTCCGCAGCAATGAGTTTGCCATCCTTATAAACATCAATATCATTATCACTCAGATAATCCGGATCTGATGCTACGTATTTAGAGATTTCTCCTCTGGCGATGCTTGCGGGAATATTCCATATAGGATTTACCTGAACACTATGAATGATGCTATTCAACTGAGGTGTTTCCCTTGCGATAGGCTGATCTTTAACCAGACCGGTATCCGGATCATTACTGAGCAGGTTTTTATAGTCTTTATTTCGCCCCTCTCCCACACAAACTTTCATTTGTAGGATTGCTTTACCCTGATCGATCACTTCGAGGGTAAAATCGGGAATGTTAACTGACACGTATTTTTTGGCTACCGGCTTATTCTTCCACCTTAAACGTTCCAGATTTATCTTGATCACAAGATCAGCTTCTGCTTTGCTCATTATTTTTGTATCCACCCTCATTTGCAGGGCTTTTTGCAAAGCACGGTATTGTGGTGATTTGGGTTGAATGCTGTCCAAATAAGTTGTGAGATCCCTAATGGCAAATATTTTAATGGCCATACTGCTGTCGGGAGCTGTTGTAGCAACGAAATAATTGGCATAGAGGCTATCCGGCTTTACCATGCCATATTGCATTGCGCGGCTATATTTTATTAAGGAGGCTGCCAGAAGCACTTCCATTCTTACTTTGTCCCGGTAAGCATTCATGGCATTTTCAGGCTTCGCATCCTGCATTTTCTGCCATAAATTTTGGATTTCGGTGGTATAGAATACCTTGGGATTCAGGCCATGGTGTATTGCACTGTCCAGACGCGTTACCAGAACCTTCAATTGATTTCCGGAAAAGTAGCGGTCCAGAAGAATAAGTTCGTAATCATGGTCTTTATAATAACGTCCCAACCAATCTGCCGTTGCCTTATCCTCCTTCTTCAGCTGCAATGCACCTTGAAATACAGTACTGATTAAACTTTCTTTAAGCTTGACGATTTTTAAACTTTTAGCTTGTCCCTGCCCGGGAACTGATCCCATAGTATGTCCAGGTACCTCTGAAGGAACAACTGGTCTTTTTATAGTGCAGGCAGAGAAAAAGAGTGATGCTGACCACAACAAAATGCTAACCAATTTCGGAATCCAACAACAACCAACAGGCTTTAACATAAATAGATAACGATGTAGATACTTATAACACCAGGCAATTTCTATTGTTTCAGAGATCTCGATAAAACAAAATAAAAACCTGATAAAAAGCAGTTGAAAACTGTAAATACTTAAAACAGGGGGAAGTTTTGATTGTTTATAGAATAACATATATCCTAATTTGTAAAACTAATAGGTATTGTCTTAAAAACCAGCAATCATGAAAACCATATTAGTAGCAACGGATTTTTCAGAAACGGCAAGTCATGCTGCCTATTATGCAGTTTCAGTGGCAATGCAAATTGGATTTCCAAGAATCATCCTGTACCATTCCTACGATATTCCCTATGCCAGCTCCGACATTCCACTTCCTGAACCGGATAACATCCGACAATTACATGAGAAAAGTGTCGAATTTCTGGAATACCTAAAAAATGACCTGATAATAGTTGCCGGTAAGCAAATCATCATAGACATACACACCAATGAAAGCCCCCTGGCACTCGCCATCGAGACTTTTATAGCGGAAGAAGACATTCAGCTGGTAGTCATGGGAACTACTGGTAAGGGCAAAATCGAAAATATATTACTCGGCAGCAACTGCTTATCTCTTGCGAAAGAATGCACAGTACCCTTATTATTGGTTCCCTATGAGGCACCGGTAGAACGCATCAAGCGCATTGTCCTGGCCACAGATTTAAAAGAAGTCGCGGAAATCAGTCCCGTGATGACGATCAAAAACTTGATTCATGCTTTACAGGCCAAGCTATTCATCCTCAATGTAGATCACAATGAAAGCGAGCATTACAGCCCTGATATCATTACACAGCAAAGTGCGTTACACAAATTATGGGATGCCGAAAATCCGGAATATCACTTTACCGATCACAAAGATTGTGCTGCAGGGATTATGGCATTTGCCGAAGAAAAAGACATTCAGCTCGTCATTGCCATTCCCAAAAAATATAGTTTCTTTCAGAGCTTATTTCATAGAAGTCTGACTGAAAAGCTTGCCTATCACAGTCATATCCCCTTGCTCTTCATCAAAAAAACACAGTTTCTGGATTAAACTTATGCGGTCTGCTCATTAAATATTTAGCGGACTCCCGAATAACGTTCCGGATAATCCGGATGGGTATAGATGATTTGCCAGAGGTTGTTCTTATGTGCCCTGAAGGAAGCCGCACTGATGCATAAGTAATATTCCCACATCTTATAAAACCGATCATCATAATGGTGTTTGATCTTGTTCCAGGAAGCCCTGAACCTTTTTAGCCATTCCATCAGGGTCAGATCGTAGTCCAGTCCGAAATTATGCCAGTCCTGCAAAGCGAAATAGGGCTCCGCAGCTTTACTGATTTGTGTCGGGGAAGGCATCATTCCATTTGGAAAAATATAACGGTCAATCCAGGGGTCGGTATGGATGCCACTCTCATTATTGCCAATACAATGAAGCAAAAACAGCCCATCCTTTCTCAGGCATTTGTTTACAACCTTCATAAAAACATCATAATTTTTATAGCCTACATGTTCGAACATCCCAATAGAGACGACGCGGTCGTAACTTCCTTTCAACAGCCGGTAGTCTTCCAGTAAAATACGAACAGGAAGACCTTTGCAACGTTCTTTAGCCAGTATTGCCTGCTCGGAAGAAATCGTGACACCAGTCACTTTCACCTGATATCTTTCGGCAGCAAACTGCGCAAACCCTCCCCACCCACAGCCAATATCCAGGATTTCCATTCCGGGAGATAGTTTTAGCTTCCTGCAGATCAGATCGAGCTTATCTTCCTGAGCTTGCTCCAGCGTACTTGCTTTGCTCCAATAAGCGCAGGAATAAATCATGTATTTATCCAGCATATTTTCGAACAGTTCATTTCCGATATTGTAATGCCTTTTTGCCACTTCTACCACTCTGGTAATCGATTGAAGGTTGAAAGTTTTCGCTTTGAGGCTTTGCCATTGCAAGTGGCGTTTAATGCGTTTCTCCAGGTTGACGCTCAGTAACCGATACAAAAAAGCATCCAGCGCTTTACAATCCCACCATCCATTCATATAAGATTCTCCCAGCCCTAAGGACCCATACCGCAGCACATGACGGTAAAAGCGGTCATCGTAAACATGAATATCGAAATCATCTGTTCCGTTCAGGTGTATTCCTGCAGGAGAGATTAAAGTTTCAATGGTCGATTGGTATCTGTTCATATCCGATAGGAATTCTTCGTTGTTTTAAACAATTAAGTTAACCATCAGGTTTACTTTTTTCTGAACAATCAGAAACCAAATGTATTTTGAATTGTTCTGAAAATAACTTATATTATATCATGAAAAAGTTAATGTCTGCCGGCACAATAGGAATGTTTTTTCTAATTGCCATTTTGCTCAGTTCCTGTAGCCCAAGAACGAGTATTGTTTCTTCCTGGACCAAGCCAGATGTACCTTCTGTACAATACCAGAAGGTATTGGTCATTGGATTAATGGGCTCAAAGGACAGGCCTTTACAGGAAGAAGTCGAGAATTCAATGATGAAAGCCTTGAATGCACATGGAATAAACGCAGGTTCTGCTTATGCAGAATATGGCCCCAAAGCATTTCAGGGATTAAGCGAACAGGAAGCTTTAAAAAAAATAAGAGATAAAGGATACGATGGTACTTTTACCATCGCCCTGCTGGACAGGAGAAAGGAAAAAAGATATACGCCTCCTTCTGTGGGTTTTGCGCCATACCCATATTACGGATTTTGGGGATACTACAGACATGTTTATGGCAGAATTTACCAACCTGGGTACTATACCGTCAGCACCAACTTCATACTGGAAGCCAATTTTTACAAATTAGGTGCCGATCAACTCATTTATTCTGCACAGACCAAAACATCTGCCCCGGATAGCCCACAAATTTTGGCAACGGATTTCACCAATATCCTGATTCAGGACATGCTTAGTAAAGGGCTTTTAAAAAAATAGCCGGTCTCAAACTCAAGTTTGCATATAAAGATCATGTGATGCCTGAAAATCAGGATTAATTGCTATACTGATCAGCTCTACTTCCCTGAAGGATTCGGGTAGAGCTGCTTCTTTACCTATGCTCATTAACAGCTCCATCATTCCTTTTCATATCTGGTTCATATGCGTTAAGCTAAAGTAAAGCGGCTACAGGCCATAAAAACATCGTCAATAGGTCTGGGAGACCAATCATGAACCTATCAACCTCCTATTGACGATCAAATAACGGTCAATAGGAATAAACAGGATATGCAAAACATTGCAATCAGATCTTAACATCATTTTCAGGAAAAATTCTTATTTTAAATCTTCGGCCTTTGCCGCCGGATAAATAAAGCGTCTTCCGATTTCAGTTAAATCGTTCTTTGTCTTTATTTCATCATCCAGACATTCCTCCAGCAGCGTCGTTATCTTTTGATGCTTTGTTTCTGTAGCCAAAGTAACGAGATTACCATAGGTAGCGATCTTATAGTGCTGAATGATCTGAACGAGGTTTAAAACGGCAACATCCCTCAAGGCCGTACCCGTTTCCGTACGTCTCATCATTTCTGATGCTTTATCACTTAAACAGCCAATAAAAGCACAGGTTCCGGTTCCTGCCGGGTGTGCCAATCTGTTTAAAATGGCATCCAGGTGGCCCAGATGTTTTTCTGTAATTGCGGAATGTGAAGTAAGGATAGCTTTAAGTTCTTCATTCACCGCCGCTATACCAAGCGCAGCAGAGCACTTTGTAAATTTTCTTTCTGCATCATATATCTCTTCTAAGCCATCAATGAAGAAATCCTGCAGTCCCATTGTTTTAGGTTCGTCTATCATAGTCAGGAATATCTATTCAATTCAAGAAAAATTCAGAGTAAATTTCGTGAAATAAATCATAAAAAACAACAAAAACACTGATTTAAAACAAGTTACCTATAATAAAATCAAGAAAAAAGCGCTTCAAAAAACCATTTTTTATCCCATTTGTTTTTCAGTGGTATGAATTAAATTCAAGAACTATGGCAAAATATTCGAAAAAAGCCGGAGAAAAAGTTGAAAAAGCCATGCACGAAATGAAAGAAGGCAAACTTAAATCCGGCAGCGGCAAAAAGGTGACCTCTAAAGAACAAGCAGTAGCCATTGGACTTTCTGAAGCCAAAAAAGAAGGCGCAAAAGTTCCGAAAAAAAAATCCTGACACAGTACTGTTCACGATGAAGCGACCATAATCGCTTCATCGTGGTAAATTTAATTTACAAAAAACAATAAACAGCTATGAAGAAAAAGAGAAATAGGGCCAGCGACCTGGATCATGCATTGGCCGCAGTCGGTTCTGTCAAATCGAAAACACCAAAAACAGAAGAACCTATAGCAGAGAAAGATGAAGTTAAAATGGCTGAAGAAGCACTAAGAAAACGAATAAAAAAACAGCCCCTTAAACCTTAATAAATTCATTTTGTTAAAGTTTTAGTTCATTTTCTCAAACAAAACAAACACAACATTGTTATTATAGACGACTGACCACTAAAGGCTTACATAAATTAAATAACAATGAAAGAATGGATTTCAACGAGCGAAAGATTACCCGAAGACCATGAGTATAAGTTGATTACTGTAATGAATCCCGAGCTGGAATACGGATATCAGATTGCCAGATTCAACACCTATCTCCAGGAATGGGAATTACAGGAAGAAGAAAATTTAAGTCCTTGTCTGAAGGTGAGCGGATGGATGGATTTACCCGAAATGTATTTAGTTTAACTTTTCCGCAAGAAACGGGTTCTGCGGAAAAGCCCATCGCTTTACTTTTGCCATACCTTATATATAATGCTAAAGGCGATGAGCAAAATCATAGAGAGACTGAAAGACATCAACCGGGATAAAGCAACAAATGAGCTGCATGATCAGGGTTATACCACATTGAAAAATATACTGACCATTGAAGAATGTGACCAACTCATTCAGGCATACCAGGCAGATCATACTTATAGAAAGACCATCACGATGGAACGCTACCGTTTCGGCCTTGGCGAATATAAATATTTCCAGTACCCCTTACCCGAGCTGATCACAGAAATCAGAGAAAACATTTATACATTTCTCGCTCCAATTGCCAATCAGTGGATGCAGGTGCTTCATATTGACAAAGCCTTCCCTACAAGTCATCGGGAATTTAAAAACACTTGTCATGAAAATGGGCAAACGAAACCCACTGTTCTGATTCTTAAATATGGCCCGGGAGGTTTTAACACGCTTCATCAGGATTTATATGGGGAAATTTATTTCCCGATGCAGCTGGTCCTCTTTTTAAATGAACCGGAAGAAGATTATACAGGTGGCGAGTTTGTACTAACCGAACAAATTCCAAGAGCACAGTCCAAGGCGAATGTATTACGGCCAAAAAGAGGTGACATCTTGATTTTCAGCACCAATTTCCGACCGGTAAAAGGAAGCAAAGGTTATTACAGGGTGAACATGAAACACGGAGTAAGCCCCCTGCATAGCGGTGAAAGACATACCCTGGGTATCATTTTTCATGATGCACTGACCTAAGTCCTTTGCATTTTTGCTTATATTCAAGGCTGATTTACCTGATGCCTATGTTTAGCGAAACTCTTTTTCTTGTGCTCGTCCTTCTTTTTGCGGTGTTTATGCTCACCATGCTGGCACAGAAGTTGAAAATATCTTATCCTATATTTCTGGTGATCGCCGGATTGGGCATCAGCTTTATTCCGGGGATCCCAAAGGTTGAGATTGAACCGGAAATGATTTTCCTGATTTTCCTGCCCCCTCTGCTTTATGAATCCGCCTGGTATACCTCCTGGAATGATTTTTGGAAATGGAAAAGGCCTATTGGAATGCTGGCTTTTGGTCTGGTGTTCTTTACTTCAATCATTGTAGCTTATATCTCCAGCTCAATGATTCCCGGTTTTACCCTGGCAATGGGCTTTTTACTAGGAGGAATTATCTCTCCACCTGATGCGGTAGCTGCAAATTCTGTGTTAAAAAACATTAAAATCCCAAAACGGCTGACTGCTGTTCTGGAAGGAGAAAGCCTCATCAATGATGCCTCCAGTTTAATTGTCTTCCGCTTTGCGCTTGCAGCAATACTTTCCGGACAATTTTCTATGCAACAGGCCATCGGACAGTTCTTCCTTGCCGCTGGCATGGGCATCGTTATCGGACTGGCGATTGCCCATATCGTTTATGTGGTACATCGTTTTCTGCCCACTACACCGAGCATTGATGCCGCATTGACCCTCATGACCCCATATTTTATGTATATCGGAGCGGAACATTTCCATTTTTCGGGAGTAATGGCGGTAGTCAGCGGCGGATTATTTCTCTCTTACAGGTCGCATGAAATTTTTGCCCATAGCAATTCCAGGATACAGGCAGTGGGCGTCTGGGCAACGCTCGCATTCGTTTTAAATGGCCTGGTCTTTATTCTGATCGGCTTAGAATTGCCTGTAATTATGGAAAGCCTAGGTGATTATTCCATAGGACAGGCCATTAATTACGGATTAGTCATCAGCGTGATCATCATTGTGATCCGCCTATTATACGTGATACTCATTGCTTATGTTCCTGCATGGCTGGGCAACAGGAAAAGGGCTGACCCGGTAAATCCACTCTGGAAAGGTCCGGTCATTGTAGGTTGGGCGGGTATGAGAGGCGTGGTATCACTAGCTTCTGCCCTTTCCATTCCCTTGTTAATGAATAACGGCGAAGCTTTCCCCCATCGGAGTCTCATCCTGTTCATCACATTTGTGGTGATCTTGGTGACACTGGTGTTCCAGGGGCTGACCTTACCTTTAGTCATCAGGTGGACCAAGATTAAAGAGATTGACGATTTCCCGCCAGAGGGAGAACAGGAAGCCGGAATTCGCCTGCGGCTGATACAGGCCTCGCTTAAAAGACTGGAAGAGAAGTTTGCAAAGGAAGTCAGGGAGAATGAATTGGTGGGTTTCCTGAAAGAACAAATGGAAAGCGATAGGTTTATTGAAAACCAGCGACTAGAGTCTTTAGAATGCGATACCATAAGAAAGGAAGAACTGGAGTTCTACAATTCCATTTTAATGGACTTATATGCAGTACAACGCAAAGAACTACACCTTTTACGTAAAGAAAACCGATACAGCGACGAAGAAATCAGGAAACAGGAAAGCCAATTGGATCTTGATGAAGCCAAAATCAATTAACTTTTCCTTTCCTCAACATATGTACATGTTTTGCAGTTAAAGGAAGCGGTACTTTGTTTCATAAAACAAAAAGAATATGAAACGATTACTGTTTATTTTAACTGCAATTTTCTTTGCAGACGCAGTTTTTGCCGCAAAGGTTGATACGCTGAAGGTGTATAGTGAAGCGATGAAGAAAGACATCACTTGTCTTTTTATCAGTCCGGAGGGGTCTAAGCAGCCGAAACGCTATCCTACAGTGTATCTCTTGCATGGTTATACCGGAGATGCAAGAAGAACTTTAAAGCTCGATATCCCTGACCTGAAAGCTCAGGCAGATGCGCTTCAAATGATCATTATCCTTGCTGATGGCGGATACGACAGCTGGTATTTCGACAGTCCGCTGAATGAAAAGATCAGATACGAAAGCTTTATTACCAAAGAACTCGTTCAGTTTACGGATAAGACCTACCCTACCGTTGCTGATAGAACTAAAAGGGCAATTTATGGCTGGAGCATGGGTGGGCACGGTGCTTTATATCTCGCCATCCTTCATAAAGAGTTATACGGCGCAGCAGGCAGTATTTGTGGCGCAGTCGATTTCAGAGCGGCGACAAAGGGTTATGGCATAGAAAAGAATCTGGGCGACTATTCCGGTCATGAAAAAAGCTGGGAAGCACACACCGTGACTTATAATGCGAACACCCTGAAAAATCAGGAATTAAAACTGATCATAGATTGCGGACTACAAGATCCTCTTTTGGAGGTCAACAGAGCCTTACATCAAAAACTGATCGATCTGAAAATTGACCATGATTATATCGAACGTCCGGGTGTGCACGACAATACGTATTGGTCAAAAGCCTCGGCTTTTCAGCTCCTTTTTATTCATAATTATTTTAGTCAATCATGAAGAAACTCAAATCCGCACTATTTATCATCTTAAGCATTATGACAACTCAAGTTAAATCACAGGAAATCAGCAATCCGAAAGGGCTTTACGATCCTCGTCCGCATGGGTACTCACATGTAGCCACTGTTCCGGGCAACAGCACACTGGTCTTTGTTGCCGGACAAGCAGGAACAGATGAAAAAGGAAATCTCTCTTCAGATTTCAGGACTCAGGTTAAGTATACCCTCAAAAACATTGAAATCGCACTTAAAAGTAAGGAATTAACACATAAACATATTGTTAAGCTAACTACCCTTGTGGTAAATTATGATTCAGAAAAGCACAAAGTGCTCATTGAAGAATGTAAAAAAGCATGGCCTGACGGGAAATATCCGGTAAACACACTCATTCCTGTGTCCAGACTCGCATTGGATGGGATGCAGATCGAGATTGACGCAACAGCCGTCCTGATCAACGAATAACAATTCCCCGTTCCGGTTTGTTCCGGAAGCATCTATGTCCTGAAATGTACCTCATCGTGATTATTTCAGGACATAATGATATTATTCCCGGTTTTATTCCCCTAAATCGAGTAAATTTATTCCAGGTTTAACAAAATGGAATGAAGATCAAATTACTATCTCTGGTTTATTTACTATTTATCCTCAGTGTCTGTCGTAATGCGGCTGCACAAAATAAGATCGTGGTCTTTCAATCCGATTTTGGATTAAAGGACGGTGCGGTTTCTGCCATGAAGGGCGTAGCAATGAGCGTTTCTACAGATTTAAAATTATACGATCTCAGTCATGAGATCCCTGCATACAATATATGGGAGGCCAGTTACCGTTTGTTGCAAACCCTCCCTTATTATCCGAAAGGCACGGTTTTCGTTTCTGTGATTGATCCTGGGGTAGGAACCGAACGAAAATCGGTGGTTCTGAAAACAAAAAGCGGGCATTATATTGTCAGCCCTGATAACGGAACACTGACGCTGGTTGCTGAATCTTTGGGAATTGAAGCAGTCAGAGAGATTGATGAGGCGGTCAACAGGCGTAAAGATTCCGGAAAATCCTATACCTTTCATGGAAGAGATGTGTATGCTTTTACCGCAGCACGACTGGCAGCCGGGATCATCAGTTTTGAACAGGTAGGAAAGCAATTGCCAAGTCAGGTGGTGCTAATTTCTTATCAAAAGGCTTTATTGGAAAATGGGAAAATCAAAGGAAACATTCCTGTTTTAGATGTTCAGTATGGAAATATCTGGACAAATATCGGCGCAGAACTAATCGGACAACTGGGCATCAGGTATGGAGATTTGATCCATATTGCGGTTTATCACCTGGATAAAAAAGTTTATGAAGGAACAATGCCTTATAGTGCGACATTTGGTGCAGTAGATCGGGGAAAGCCTTTGGCTTATCTGAATAGCTTGTTAGAGTTGTCATTTGCGATCAATCAAGGCAATTTTGCTGCTGAGCATCGGATAGAAAGTGGTAATGAATGGACAGTAGAAGTAAAACTGACCAACAAAAGATAAAGCAGCTGATATGAAATGGATTCTTGTCTTTGAAATTGTTTATGTGCTCTTCATTATCGCAGTTTGTCTGCGCATCATATACGACACCCGGTCCGTAAGCAAGACGCTTGCTTACCTGATGCTGGCTGTATTTTTACCGGTAGTAGGCGTGATCATTTATTTTTCTTTTGGAATCAATTACCGGGTAAGGAAAATTTACAACAAAAAGATCATTTCTGATGACATCATCTCTCAAAGGATCAATGCAAGGATTATTTTGAATTCAGAGAAAACAATCGATCAGATGAATCCGGAGCTTCAAAAGTACAAAAAGCTCGCTCAACTGCTATTGAATAGTAATATGAGTGGACTATCTGGAAGAAATGAAGTCAAGCTGCTGTTAAATGGGGAGCAAAAATTCCCCGAAGTATTGCAGGCATTGCGGAATGCCAAACACCATATTCACATGGAGTATTACATTTTCGAGGATGAGAAGATCGGAAACGAGATCAAAGATATTCTTATTGAGAAAGCAAAACAAGGGATACAAGTACGTTTTATTTATGATGATTTTGGTAGCCGCTCGATCAGGAAAAAGTTGGTTCCGGAGCTCAAAGCAGCCGGAGTGCAGGCCTTTCCTTTTTATCAGATCATTTTTATTGCTCTGGCCAACCGCCTCAATTACCGCAACCACAGGAAGATCATCATTGTAGATGGAAACATTGGATTTACAGGTGGCATTAATATCAGCGACCGCTACATTAATGATGCAAATGATCCCAAATCTCTTTTTTGGAGGGATACCCATGTAAAAATTATGGGCCCTGGTGTACATTACCTTCAGCATTTGTTTATTTCCGACTGGAATTTTTGTTCAGAAGAGACTTTGGAGATCCAGGAAGCATTTTTTAATACGCATGACAAACTCAAAGGAGAAGTCGAAGTACAAATTGCAGCAAGTGGGCCGGATTCTGACCACCCCACCATTCTGTTGAACCTTATTCAGGCTATAGGTATGGCAGATCAGGAAATTTTGATTACCAGCCCATATTTCATTCCGGGAATCAGTCTGCTGGATGCGCTCTTTGTAGCGGCTTTAAGCGGGATAAAAGTAAAGCTTCTCGTTCCTTTTGAGTCGGATTCCATCTGGGTAGCTGCTGCTGCCCGCTCCTATTACCAGGAATTGCTGGACGTTGGTGTAGAGATTTTCCAATACCAGAAAGGTTTTATTCACGCAAAAACGATGGTCATTGATGAACAGCTATCCTTTATAGGAACTGCAAACATGGACGAACGCAGTTTTGAGCTTAATTTTGAGGTAAATACCGTCATTTATGATATCGGAATTGCCAAACAGTTGAAAAATGCTTTTGAGGAAGACCTGACTTTCTCGGTTCCGATTGATGCAAAAGACTGGGCAGCACGGTCTGCAAGAGTGCAGTTCCCTGAAAAAATTGCGCGTTTGCTTTCTCCGTTATTGTAAAATAGCTTACATAAAGCAATCGATGTAATCCAGAATCATATGGATCACCAGTCCTATTCCGACAATTCTTGTCTTTGGAAAGAAAAGTAAAATCACATACACCCCTATTGCATAATAAGAATGCAGGGGATGAAAGCCGAT
>Ga0307414_10000661_pt1 | contig 17640 bp, 19 predicted proteins | sample DK1Ometagenome_FD_203804 | JGI IMG/M metagenome (GOLD analysis project Ga0307414, IMG submission 203804) | Maize rhizosphere microbial communities from greenhouse at UC Davis, California, United States - DK15-O-3 | ecosystem: Host-associated > Plants > Roots > Rhizosphere > Soil | place: USA... | reverse complement strand
CAGAGTTTAAGGCTGAGCACGTTATCTATAACCACCACGCGAAGTTCCCCAAGGTCGACCGCTACGTTAACCAGGGTCGTCTCAACCGTTATCGAAACAGTATCCTGGTGGAGATGCCTGTTGTTCGACACACTACGTGGCATACTGAAATCGTAAAGACGACTCATGACGTTGCCCTTATGCAGAAGGTGGTGAAAGACAGATGGCATGTATTCGAGGAGCGGCCGCTGAAGGACGCAGCGGAATTGTTTTCTGTGATGAGGAAGGTTGTGAACTCGTCGGAGTCACGGATCGAGGCAGTATCAAATCTGCTGACGAAGCACAGAAGGCTCATTGTGTTCTACAACTTCGACTACGAACTCGAAATGCTCCGCCAGGCGTTCCTACCCCTCCCCAATGGTGGAGACGTCAGCACGAGTACTGTGGAGGAGAGTGGTCGTACGTCCAAGGTGGAGGAAGACTCGGGTACGTCGTCTTTTGTAGTTGCGGAGTGGAACGGTCACAAGCATGAGCCAATCCCTACGGGAGATGACTGGATCTACCTAGTTCAGTACACTGCTGGGTCGGAAGGATGGAACTGTGTGCTAACAGACGCCATGTGTTTCTTCAGTCTGACGTACTCTTATAAGCAGTTCCACCAATCGTACGGACGCATCGATCGACGGAATACGCCTTTTACTGACCTGTACTATTACATATTGATGAGCGATTCGGCCATCGACAAGGCCATCTGGAAGGCTCTTCGAAGCAAGAGAAGCTTCCATGAGTCAGCGTTTAGGGTAGGATTTGAGCGTAAAGCGGCTTAAAACGGCCGATTTTGCCAAGAATTCACTCTAAACCTTATTCTATTATCGCGAACTTAATATCTATAGATACTAACATATACATTTTCATATAGCTTTTCGCAAAAAATCTTGGCAGAAGGAGAAGCATGGAACGTTGGGCAAAAATCCGTGAGTTCCCGGACTATATGATTAGTGACCGAGGTCGGGTCAGAAACGAAGAAGCTGACCGTCTTATGGCGCTGCAAGTCAACCAGGCAGGCATTGTGAATGTCGGCCTTACGAAGCATATGCGTCAGTACAAGCGTGCGGTCGGTAAGCTAGTGGCTCAGGAGTTTCTTCCTCCGCCTCCTCGAGCATCGTTCGATTCTGTCATCAATCTGGATGGCGACCGAACCAATAACAGAGCGGAGAACCTGGCGTGGCGACCTAAGTGGTTTGCCATTCGATATTTCCGACAGTTCTACAGCGGCCATCGCGGCTTTGTCGTTCCGGTGTATGAAGTGCACACAGGAGAAGTGTTCGATACATCCTGGGACGCAGCAGTCAAGTATGGCCTCATCGATCAGGATATTCTGCAAGCCTCGATCAACAATACCTATGTGTGGCCCACGAATCAAATGTTCAAGCCATATCACCCATAGATATTATACCGCCACCCAAACAAAGCCTATAATAGAGATGAGTAGAAAATGCTTCTTTACTTGTCCTCTCATTTTGGCTAGGAGGCACTATGTTGGAGAACGCCTACCAAAGGAGACTGATCAAAAAGCTCAAGCAGCGTTACCCAGGCATCATCATTCTAAAGAATGACAGTGGATACCTTCAGGGTATTCCTGACCTGACGCTGTTGTACAAAACCCATTGGGCTTTTCTTGAAGTCAAACCAGATGGGAAGGCGAAACATGAACCGAACCAGGACTACTATATTCAGCTAGCAACTGAAATGTCCTTCGGCGCATTCATCTTCCCGGAGAATGAAGAGGACGTGCTTAATGCTATTCAACAGGTATTCTCGGCTGACCGGTACTCACGCGTTCCTAAGCGGAAGCAAGTACCATTGGATCAACTACGACGAGGACAAGCTCGAACGTGTCTTCGCGTCCACCCAAGCGGCACAGAGAGGCACGGAGCTCCATGCTTTCGCTGCGGAAGCGATCCGTCTCGGCCGAACGCTGACGAGAAACTCGGAGACAGTCAACGCGTTTGTTAATGACGCTATTGGCTTTAAGATGACTCCCGAGCCTATTTTCTACTACTCGGACAACTTCTATGGCGCACCCGACGCTGCTGGTTTTCGAAAGAACAAGCTCCGCATCCATGACCTGAAAACGGGTGTCACTCAGACATCTTTCCATCAGATTGATGTGTACGGCGCGCTGTTCTGCCTCGAATACAAAATGAAGCCGTTCGACATCGAAATGGAATGGCGCATCTATCAGAACGATGATGTGCGCGTTCACATTCCTGACCCTGTCGATATTTCGGCTATCATGGAGAAGGGTAAGCGTTTCGACCGTATCATCAACAACATGCGATTGGAGGCAATGTAGTGACTGAAGGCTATCAGATGACTGACGAAGACCATCTCGCGCACTATGGCATTCTCCGTCGTTCTGGGCGCTACCCTTGGGGAAGTGGCGGAAACGTTACCTCTCGAAGCGTCTCATTCCTCGAGCTCGTTGACAAGCTAACATCAGAAGGCATGTCGCCGACTGAGATCGCGGCAACGTTCCACACTGAGGATGTGCCTTTCACTACTACAGACCTTCGTGCTCTTAAGAGCATCGCGAAAAATCAGATCAAGGGTGCTGATATCGCGATGGCTCAGCGTTTGCGAGCTAAAGGTATGTCAACGCCAAAAATCGCAGAACGCATGGGCAAGCCTGAGTCAACGGTTCGCGCTCTTCTCGCTCCTGGTGAGCAACTGAAGGCCGACCAGCTTACTGGGCTCGCCAACATGCTTCGTGATGCTGTTGCTGAAAAGACCTACGTCGACGTGGGTTCTGGTGTTGAAGCTCAGCTTGGTATCAGTAAAGAACGACTTGGCACTGCTATATCCATGCTCAAAGCAGAAGGGTATAAGGTCATCTCCGTTCAGGAGCCACAGCTTGGCACCAATAAGAAGACGACGATCAAGGTTCTTGCGCCTCCTGGTAGCGAGTATCGCGTGGTTAACGCCAATCGCGAGAAGATCCAGAGTCTTCAGGTCTACAGCAACGACAATGGCAATACCCTGCTTGGGATCAAGCCGCCTCTTTCTATTTCATCGAAGCGCGTCGATGTGATCTATAAGGAAGATGGTGGCGACAAAGCAGACGGCGTTATCTATGTTCGGCCTGGTGTTGAGGATATTTCCCTTGGTGGAAACAAGTATGCTCAGGTTCGAATCATGATCGATGACTCGCACTACCTTAAGGGTATGGCGATGTACAAAGATGACCTTCCTCGTGGCGTAGACCTTCAGTTCAACACGAACAAGAAGCGGTCTGAGATCGGGACTAACAAGCTCGCAGCCATGAAGAAAATCAAAGATGATCCGGACAACCCGTTCGGTGCTACCATTCACCAGATCACTGGAAAAGATGGTAAGCCGTCATCTGCGATGAACCTAGTCAATGAGCAGGGCGACTGGGATCGTTGGTCAAACACGCTGTCCTCGCAGTTCCTTTCAAAGCAGGGATCTGTTCTAGCAAAGAAGCAGCTTGACCTCTACAAGAAGCAGCAGCAAGAAGATCTGGATGAGATTCTTTCTCTTACTAACCCGATCGTTCGGCAGAAGCTTTTGGAAAAGTTCGCTGATAGTGCTGATGCTGCCTCGACTCACCTCAAAGCAGCGGCCCTACCAGGCCAAAAGAACCATGTTATCCTTCCGTTCGACTCGCTCAAAGAGAACGAAGTCTATGCGCCGAACTATAAGAATGGGGAGATCGTTGCCCTTGTTCGGTTCCCGCATGGAGGAATCTTCGAAATCCCAGAGCTCGTCGTTAACAACAACCACCGCCCTGCAAAGAAAGCGCTTGGCGAAGTTGAAGACGCGATCGGAATTAATTCGAAGGTAGCTGCTCGCCTGTCGGGTGCTGACTTTGATGGTGACTCGGTTCTAGTAATTCCTAACAATCCTAATTCTAGGACTAGGGTTCGTACTTCACCGGCTCTTGCTGGTCTGAAGAACTTCGACCCCCAAGTTCAGTACCCAGGATATGAAGGCATGAAGCCTATGTCTTCTAAGCAGAAGCAAACTCAGATGGGTGTTGTGTCAAATCTGATTACGGATATGACCATCAAGAACGCCTCGTCTGATGAAATCGCTGCTGCCGTTCGCCATTCTATGGTGGTTATCGATGCGGAAAAGCACAAGCTAAACTGGAAACAGTCCGAAATCGATAATGGAATTACCCGTCTTAAGCAGAAGTATCAGAAGTCTTCTAGAGGTGGCGCATCTACGGTCATCTCACAACGGAAGTCTGAAGATGAGATCCCTGAGGAAAAGCTTCGGAGCTACCGTGATGGTGGGCCAGTAAATAAAAAGACTGGCGAGTTGGTGTATGTACCTACTGGCGCAACCAAGACTGTGCGTAAGGTTAACAAGCGAACAGGTGAAACCACTGTCACTGAAGTCCCTGTCACCATGAAAGTCAGCCGTCTTGGTAGGGCTAAGGATGCTAACAAGCTTAGCTCTGGTACCAAGATTGAGAAGATCTATGCTGATCATTCTAATGACATGAAGCGCCTTGCTAATACGGCTCGTCGTGAGGCTGTTAATACAAAGCCCCCCCGTATCAACCCTTCTGCAAAGACCGCCTATGCTGGAGAAGTGGCATCCCTTAACGCCAAATTGAAGACGGCCGTACAAAACAAACCTCGTGAGAGGCAGGCCCAAATCATCGGCAATGCCACATTCCGGGCCAAGATGGATGCTAATCCAGACATGGACTCTGCTGACATCAAGAGATTGAAAGCACAATCATTGGCGGCTGCTAGAACCGCCGTCTTTGCTAAGAAGCAGCAGATCGAGATAACACCCAAAGAATGGGAAGCCATTCAGGCAGGTGCTATTAGTCCTAGTAGATTGTCTGCTATTCTAGACAATACAGACATCAACATAGTTAAGGAGTATGCTACACCAAAGACTACCCTTCTTATGACTAATACTAAGGTTAGTAGAGCTAAAGCTATGATGGCACAGGGTCATACCCAAGCTGAAGTAGCAGCAGCCCTTGGTGTGTCCCTTACTACTCTTAAGAAGTCCTTGACGTAAGGAGGTTTGTATGGCTAATCACATGTTGACAACTACTGACAATCCATACAATCCTCACACTCAATGGGATGAATGGTTAGCTTTTGACATGGCACATGGCTACAACACTATCGGTCTACTTGGTAGAATAGTCAAGACATCAAGTGATCTGTCTGATGGTGATGATAGTTTGGCTATCGAGGAAGCTATCGATGAGATTGTAAGGATTAACGTACTAGGCATTCACAAGAAAATTGAGGCGCCCTCAGAAAACCGCCCCAATTTCACCACCCTGCCAGGGTAATTTCAAAGAGGGGGGGAGGGGTTCGCAATATCCTCCCCCCCTCTGCATCGCCGGACCACATATTTTTGCCCCGGGGGAATTTTTCCGGGGAAGTCTTCCGGTTAAACTCGCTGAGAAGTCTCTCGAAAGGAGTTGATACCATGGGCACACGCCGTAAGAGTGACTCTGAAGAGCCTCGACCTCGGCGCGCTCCGGCTAGAACTCCTGAGGATCGCGAGAACCAAGTCACGGCAGCCGCGATCGATCTCGCTGAGAAGCAGATCCTAGCTGGCACCGCGTCCGCACAGGTGATTAGTCATTACCTGAAGCTCGGTTCCTCTCGAGAGCAGCTCGAGCAAGAGCGCCTACGGCATGAGAACGAACTACTGAAGATCAAAGCAGAAGCGATCGCTGCGCAAGAGCGATCTGAAGAACTCTTCAAGGAAGCAATCAGCGCCTTCACAGTTTACAGCGGCAACGCTAGCAAACTCACTGACGAGGATGATGAAGAGGAGTACTATGATTAGAACCTATAGCGAACTCTCTCTTTTTTCTTCGCTTGAAGATCGATTCCGCTATCTAGCTCTTCGTGGAGGAGTTGCTCATGCAACCTTCGGTCATGACCGCTGGATGAATCAAAAGTTTTACGCCTCTCGCGCCTGGAAAGACGTGAAGGGGTATGTAATTGTCCGGGATGAAGCGTGCGACTTGGGTGTCCCCGGTTTCACCATTTATTCCAACCTAGTGGTTCACCACATGAACCCTATCACGGTTGAGGACATTCGAGAAGGTAACGAGGACATCCTCGATCCTGAGTTCTTGATCACAACAACCCATAAGACGCACAACGCAATTCATTACGGCGACGAATCGCTCCTGCCGCAAGGTCTGGTCGAACGTACCCCGTATGATCATGCGCCTTGGCGTCAGTAGGAGAAGACATGGCTAAGGAACCCAAGAACTATGACAAGGAAGACGTCGAGTTTGCTCTCAGCCGAGTGACTCAGGACGGTTCCGGTCTCAAGGCAGGCGAAGAGCCTCCGGTTAGCGACTTCGACGAGGAGGACGACAAGTCATGACGACTATCAACTACGATCAGCCGATTCAGGACTTCATCGACCAGCTCAGCGCGACCGACCACGTCACGCACACGAAGTACATCAAGACTTCGGTCACGTTCCACCACAACGCGGGTCGACTTTCTCTTCAGGGCATCCTCGATGTCTGGAAGGTTCGTCCGGCCTCTGCTCACTTCCAGGTCGACCGCAAGGGCGCTCTCGGTCAGTACGTCCACGTCAATGAGTATGCCTGGGCGACCGGCACTCGGACTGGTAACGCAAAGTCAATCTCAATCGAGATGGCAAACGAGACTCTTTCTCCCGACTGGGTGGTGAACGAGGTTACGTGGAAGGCAGGCGCTCGTCTTGCCGGCTGGCTCTTCGTCCACGTGATCAAGCAGGCGCCGACCGCTTCGAACGTGCACCTGCACAGCCACTGGAAGGCCACGCTCTGCGCTGGTCCGCATATTCGGAAGGTCTACGACGATCTGCTTGCCGAGGTTCAGGCCTCGTACAAGTACTTCCTGGACAAGAAGAACGGCGGCAAGGACCCGGTTTCGACTGGTGTTCAGCGAGCATTTCTTAAGGAGGACGGTCTCAATGGTCCGAACTCTCGTAAGGCACTTCAGCTCTTCCTGCGCGCGCACGGTCTCTACAAGTCCACGATCGATGGCGAGTGGGGTCCTCGTACCCGCCGAGCTCTTCAGGCATATTTGCGTGTGACCCAGGACGGAAGCATCGGTCCGAAGACTCGAGCTGCTTTCCAGGCAAAGGTCGGACATCGAATCACTGGTGTTTGGCGCTGGGACCAGTCGCGTTACCCGGACTCCACCACCAAGGCGTGGCAGGCGTTCTACAACAACGAACTCAGGAAGCGCGGCAAGCCTTTCTGACATATTTCACCGAGGAGGTGACCTTGTATGGCTCGAGATCTCAGTATTCTCAGGTCAACCAAGCGAAAGCTTGGTCTTTCGCCCGACTATGATGCGTTTGACGACGAAGTGATCGGATTCATCAACTCGGCGTTTGCTACGTTGTCACAACTCGGCGTTGGGCCAGAGACCGGCTTCCGTATCGAAGGCGATGACGAGGTCTGGGATGACTTTGTGGCTGATGCTCTCAATCACAACGATATCCCAACCTACGTCTACCTCAGAGTCCGTTTCATGTTCGATCCACCGACCACCGGCTACCTCGTTGATGCTATGGAAAAGCAGATCAAGGAGCACGAGTGGCGTCTTAATGTCCGAAGGGAGGACACTGAATGGCGATCTCCGATCGAGTCCGAGACTTCCTTGAGCACGATGGGGTCTCCGGAGTAAATTTCGACGACGCTACCGATGCCGAGGAGTTTCTCGAGCACTATGGCGTTCCTGGTATGAAATGGGGACGACGTAAGCGCCGTGGAGGTAGCTCGGAGGCCACGAAGGTCTCAGTGTCGACCAAAACTCGGGGCGGCAAGGCGGTAATCAAGACCAAAGGTGGAGAGAATCAGCCTGCTTCTAAGGAAGCAATCTCTACAGCGGTCATCAACCGTAAGGGTCGAAAAAGCGGCACCGCAGCGCTCTCTAACAAGGAGATGCAGGCTGCTGTGAAGCGCATGAAGCTGGAAAAGGAGTACAAGAAGGAACTTCTGGACCAGCAGGGTGTCGTGGGCAAGCTCGTCAGTAAGCTGATTACGGAGCAGGGTCCAAAGGAGCTCAGATCTGCCATGCAGGCCCAGAAAGAGGGCACCGGTATCGATGGTACCGCGGTTGCTCTCTACATGGCCCGCAAGGGAGCTAAGCAATACACGGGCACCCACCGAAAGTAAAGAAAGGAGGGGTCGGCGATGACGCTGTCGAACACTGCGACGCCCATTTACTACGGGAAGTTCCGCAAACAGGTTATGAAGGGCAAAATTCCTGTCTGCAAGGAAATTACCATGGAGATGAACCGCATCGACGCGCTCATCGCCGACCCCGACATCTACTACGACGACGAGGCCATTGACGGCTTCATTGCTTTCTGCGAAAACGAGCTTACCCTCACCGACGGCTCCGCCGTTAAGATGCTTGAGTCCTTTAAACTGTGGGCCGAGCAAATTTTCGGCTGGTGGTTCTTCGAGGAGGTTCCGGTTCTCGAGACTGGTCCACTTGGAGACGTCCGCGAAGTGATGAAGGTTGTCAAGAAGCGCCTCACCGTCAAGCAGTACCTGATCGTTGCTCGTGGTTCGGCTAAGTCTATGTACGCGTCGTTCCTTCAGAGTTATTTTCTGAACATCGACATCGAGACGACACACCAGATCACGACTGCTCCGACCATGAAGCAGGCCGAAGAGGTCATGTCCCCAATCCGGACAGCGATCATTCGTACCCCTGGCCCGCTCTTTAAATTCTTCACCCTTGGTTCGCTGCAAAACACAACGGGTAGTCGGTTCAACCGGCAAAAGCTCGTCGCGACCAAGAAGGGTATTGAGAACTTCCTGACTGGATCGCTTCTTGAGATCCGACCCATGACAGTTAACAAGCTTCAGGGTCTAAGAACCAAGATGAACACTATCGACGAGTGGTTGTCTGGCGATCTCAGAGAAGATGTTGTGGGAGCGATCGAACAGGGCGCCTCTAAGGTTCCCGGCTACCTCATTGTGGCGATTAGTTCAGAAGGTGTGGTCCGCAACGGACCTGGCGACTCCATGAAGATGGAGCTGCACAACATTCTGCGCGCGGCATCCGAGGGCGATCACTATGCACAGCATATTTCGATCTGGCACTACAAGCTTGACGACATCAAAGAGGTCAACGAACCTCGGATGTGGATCAAGGCTAACCCGAACATCGGGATTACTGTCGAATGGTCTGTCTATCAGCTCGATGTCGAACGAGCCGAGAAGGTTCCCCAGGCACGCAACGATATTTTGGCAAAGCGGTTCGGCATACCTATGGCTGGCACGTCCTACTTCTTTGCCTATCACGATACGTTGCCGCACGACCATGTGCCAAACTTCTGGCAGATGCCGTGTGCTGTTGGCGCTGACCTTTCTCGTGGTGACGACTTCTGTGCGTTCACGCTTCTGTTCCCTTTGGGCGGTAGTGCTTATGGCATCCTCACCCGAAGCTACGTCACAGATCTAACTATGCGTAAACTCCATCCCGCAGTTCGGATGAAGTACGACGAGTTTCGTAATGAGGACAGTTTGCACGTTCTCGAAGGTACGACGCTCGACATGATGGAGGTTTACGATGATCTTGTGGCTTGGATGGAACACGACGACAATCAGTTCGACTACCGAGCCCTTGGGTACGACCCATACAACGCCAAAGAATTCGTCGAGAGATGGATTCTCGAAAACGGCGACTTCGCGGTCGAAAAAGTCATCCAGGGCGCACGCACTGAATCTGTTCCTCTTGGCGAACTCAGGACTCTGGCGGAAGAGCGTAAGCTCATATTCAACCAGGGTCTAATGACCTACACCATGGGTAACGCGGTTACTGAAGAGGATTCTAACGGTAACCGTAAACTGCTAAAGCTTCGTCATGAAGAAAAAATCGATAACGTAGCGGCCCTAATGGACGCTTACGTCGCTTATAAGGCTCATAAGGAGGCGTTCGAGTGAGCGGTGAACCATTGAACGATGGCATGACCCCTGACCAAGCGCTTGCTCACTATGGCGTTCCCGGAATGAAGTGGGGCCGTCGCCGCTCTTCAAGTGAGCTTGCGTCCCGACGGGACAAGACCATCGTAAAGCGTGCAAAGACACGTACCGCGGCATCAGTCGCGTCATCCCGTGTAGACACGGCTACCATGCGCCAGAACAAGGCCATGGTCCGCGCAGTCTCCTCGGGCAAGCCTCGCCATGCTCGAAAGCTCCGGCGAGAAACCAAGAAGGTCAACCGAGCCATCCGCAGGGACCGGCGTTTGGACCGTAGGGTCCGACGGCTTGATCGCAAAATTGCCGACCTCGATAGGAAGACTATTGAGCGCGGCCGCGAAGAGGCACAGAAACTCCTAGCAGAGAAGACGGTAGCATCCAAGCCTAAGAAGACATAGGAGGTGTCATGGCAGTATTCGATCGACTGAAGAATGCCTGGAACGCCTTCTCAAACAGCGACCAAGACAGACATGAGAGGATCTTCGAATCAAGTGTCGAAGCTTCTCCTTGGCGTCCAGATCGCACTAGGTTTGGGTCCTTCAACGACCGATCCATCATCGCGGGCATCTATACCCGAATGAGTGTGGACTTCTCTAGTCTGGACTTCAAGCACGTTCGCGTCGACGTTGACGACAACTACGTCGAGACCATCAAGAGTACGCTCAATGAGTGTCTCGGTCTGGCGGCTAATGTCGATCAGCGATCGCAGGCATTCAAGCAAGATCTCGCTTACACCTTGTTTGAGGAAGGCGAGATTGCGATCGTTCCGGTGTTCACATCAGCAGCACCGGATGAAACGGGAAGCTACGAGATTCTCAGCATTCGTGTTGCGAAGGTCGTGCAGTACTACCCTAACAAGGTTAAGCTGTCAATGTATGATGAGCGTGACGGAAAGCGCAAGGAGCTCGTTCTCCCTAAGGAATTCGTCGCAATTGTCTACAACCCGTTCTTCAAGGTGATGAATGAGCCGAACTCAACTCTTCAGCGGATCGTCAAGAAGCTTAACCTTCTCGACAACGTTGATGAGCACGCTAGTTCGGGCAAGCTCGACCTCATCATTCAGGTTCCCTATGTTGTTCGTTCCGAAACCCGCCGGGAGCAAGCCAAGCAGCGCGCCCAAGACATCGAGATGCAGCTTAGGCAGAACTCTCATGGCATTGCATACACGGACGGGACCGAGAAGGTCGTCCAGCTCAACCGCCCAGTGGAGAACAAGCTTTGGGATCAGATCCAAGGCCTCCTCCAGATCCTCTACGGACAGCTCGGCCTTACCCCGGGCATCATGGACGGTACCGCGGACGAAGCAACCATGCTCAACTATCTGAACAGGACTATCGAACCCATCGCCCAGGCGGTGGTCGAGTCCATGATTGCGTCCTTCTTTACCAAGACGGCACGTACTCAGGGTCAGTCCATTATGTACTTCAAGGACCCGTTCAAGCTCATTCCGCTTTCTCAGATTGCTGAGATCGGTGACAAGTTCACTAGGAATGAGATTCTGTCTGCCAATGAAATTCGTCCAAAGATTGGTTTCAGACCATCAAAGGACCCGAAGGCCAATGAACTTCGGAACAGCAACATGCCGGCTTCGACGGAGTCAGCAACTTCAGAAACTAAGGAAGGAGTTAGTCAAAATGGGAGAGACGCGGAAGCCTGACTTCAGCGGCTACGCCACCCGGGCTAACGTCAAGTGCTCCGACGGGCGAACCATCAAGCCTGAAGCGTTCCAGCACATGGACGGCCAGGAGGTTCCGCTGGTTTGGGGTCACGGCCACAAGGACATCAACAATGTTCTCGGTAAGGCGGTTCTTCACGCCCGGGCAGACGGCATCTACGCCGATTGCTACACCAACGACACCAACTCTGGCGAGATTGCCAAGAAGATTGTCCGTCACGGAGACGTGAAGGCGCTTTCTATCTTCGCCAACCAGCTTCTCGAGCGCGGCGCCGAGGTGCTTCACGGTAACATCCGTGAGGTCAGCCTTGTTCTCGCCGGTGCTAACCGGGGGGCGTTCATCGACAACGTTGTTGTTACTCACGGCGATGGGTACGACGACGAGGTCCTTGCGGAGGAGGCAGTTATCTCCGCTGGCGAGCAGCCCGTTCTTGCTCACTCTGACGAGTCCGATGAGGACGACGAGGAGCTTGAGGATGACGAGTCCGACGAGTCTGATGACGACGAGGATGAGGACGACGAGCTCGAGCACGCCGACGGTGACACCATCAAGGACGTCATCGGCACGATGAACGAGGAGCAGCAGGACGTTCTGTACTACCTCGTTGCGGAAGCAATGAACAAAAACTCTGATGACTCGGCCGAGCACGGAGAGAACACCGAAGAGGGCGACCTCACTCACCAGGAAGGAAACGAAGACATGCCTCGCAATGCCTTCGAGCACAACGACGGCGCCAACGACTCTTCGGAGCGTCGTGGTAGCACGCTCACGCACGACCAGCTCTCCACGATCATCGAGGAGGGCAAGGCCAACGGCTCGTTCAAGGATGCTCTCCTTGCGCACGCCGACGAGTATGGCATCACGAACATCGAGATGCTCTTCCCTGACGCCACGGCGGTCAGCAACAAGCCCGAGTGGATCACTCGGCGTATGGAGTGGGTCGAGAAGGTTCTCGGCGCCACCAAGAAGCTCCCGTACGCCAAGATCAAGTCTTGGAGCGCGGACCTGACGCACGAGGAGGCTCGTGCCAAGGGTTACATCAAGGCAAACGTCAAGAAGGAGCAGTTCTTCGCTATCCAGAAGCGAGAGACCGGCCCCAAGACGATCTACAAGAAGCAGCGTCTTGACCGGGATGACATCCTGGACATCACCGAGTTCGACGTGGTGTCTTGGCTCTGGGTCGAGATGAACTTCATGCTCCGTGAGGAAATCGCGCGCGCGATTCTCGTCGGTGACGGCCGTGAGGTCGACGACCCCGACAAGATCGACGAGACCAAGATCCGTCCGGTTGCCCACGACGACCCGTTCTACACGGACGTCCTCGTTGTTCCGGCAAACGTCAGCGGTGAGGCGATGGTCGAGGCGGTCATTCGTGGCCGTGAGAACTACAAGGGTAAGGGGCAGCCTGACGCCTACATGACCCGTTCGGTTCTCAACGACATGCTTCTTGTCAAGGACAAGATGGGTCGTCGTCTCTACCGCAACCGCGCCGAGCTTGCCAGCGAGCTCGAGGTCAACGAGATCGTTCTCGTCCCGGTCCTTGAGGACCAGCACACGGACGACGGCGATATTCTGATGATCCTCGTCAACCTCGCGGACTACTCGGTCGGTACGAACAAGGGTGGCGAGATCACCAAGTTCTCGGACTTCGACATCGATGTCAACCAGGAGAAGCTCCTGATCGAGGGTCGCATGTCCGGCGCGCTCACCGAGCACAAGACCGCTCAGGTCGTCGTTCGCCAGGCTGGTACGCTTGTGGACCCGGACGTTCCGACGTTCAACACCTCCACGGGCGTTCTGACGGTCCCGAATGAGACCGGTGTCGTCTACAAGAACCAGGACACCGACGCCACGCTTACCGCGGGTGCTCAGTCCGCCATCGCTGCGGGTGCTTCGGTCTCCGTTGTTGCGGTCCCGGCCACCGGGTACTACTTCCCGCACAACACGGACGCCGACTGGACCTTCACGCGCGACGCCTGATAACTGATGGCACGGTTTTGCGGTAAAGTTGGTTACGGCGAAACCGTTGAGGTTCGACCAGGTTCGTGGGACGACGTCATCGTAGAAAGAACATATTACGGTGACGTCGTCCTGGACAAAGCTGTCTTCAAAGATGGCGATGGCGTCGTAAAGGACGTCACTGTTCAGAACGTCATCAGTATCGTCGCGGATAGTTACGCCAACGAGCATATTTCGAACATCCGCTACGTAGAGTGGGCGGGGGCGGTTTGGGTTGTCGATAATGTCGCCCAAAGTCGTCCCCGCCTTACCCTACGGTTGGGAGGAGTCTACAATGGCCCCAGGCCTGACCCGACGCCTTGAACTTCAAGCAATTCTTGAAGCAATTCGAGGCTCAGATAATGTATATTTTCAGCCTCCCCCGACAGTGCAGCTTCAATTCCCGTGTATCGTTTACAAACGCGATTTCGGGGACACAAAGTTCGCCGATAACAAGCCATACAGTTTCAAACAACGGTATGAAATTACCGTGATCAATCGGGATTCAGATGATCCCGCAATTGATTTGATTCGGGCCATGCCGATGACTGTGTTCCTGAGACACTTCGTTCGAGACGGTCTCAATCACGACGTTTTTCAAACCTATTTCTGAGGAGGAATAGATGAGTCAGCTCGAGTGGGACAAGGTTGGTGAGCGGTTCTTCGAGACCGGTGTCGACCATGGTGTCCTGTACAAGCCCAATGCACAGGGCGAGTACGATCAGGGATTCGTCTGGAACGGTCTTACGGCCGTCAACGAGTCGCCTGAGGGTGCAGAAAGCAACAAGCAGTATGCGGACAACATCGCGTACTTGAACCTTCAGTCTGCTGAGGAGTTCAACGCCACGATCGAGGCCTTCTACAGTCCTGTGGAGTTCGATGAGCACGATGGTACGGCTCGTCCGCGCCCTGGTGTGGCCTTCGGTCAGCAGCGGCGTAAGCCGTTCGGCTTCTCGTACCGTACCCTTCTGGGTAACGACCTCGAGGGTGTCGACTACGGTTACAAGATCCACCTCGTCTACAACGCCCTCGCCGCTCCGTCGGAGAAGGGTCGCGCGACGATGAACGACTCGCCGGAGGCTGCTGGTCTCTCGTGGGAGCTCAGCACGACGCCGGTTGCGGTCGGCGTTCTGGGTGGGGTCTCGTACCGCCCGACGGCTCACGTCACGATCACCTCGACCGAGGTGGACCCGGACGACCTGGCCGCGCTCGAGGAGGCCCTTTACGGGACCGAGTCGACCGACCCCCGTCTGCCGCTTCCGGCAGAGGTCTACGGCATGTTCGGTGCGGGCGCCACGACTGAGGTCGTTCCGGCTGCTCCGACGTACAACTCGTCCACCGACACGATCACCATCCCCAGCTCCCCCGGCGTTGTGTACTACATCGACGGCGAGCCGGTCACTGGCGACGTGGTCATCACCGAGGACACTGTGGTCACCGCCCGTCCCGCTGCGGGCTACAAGTTCACCCAGCCGTCGGATGACGACTGGTACTTCGACCACACCTGATCGACCTAATTTGGGAAGGGAGGCTAAAGATGCTAGTTCTCAGAGTGCCACTACCAGAAGCATTCGACGACAAGACCCAAGAGTTTGTCCAAGAGTACTTCGAAGTAGAGATGCTGCATTCTTTGGCCTCCCTTTCCAAATGGGAGTCAAAATGGAAGAAACCTTTCATGGTCAAGGAAGACAAGACTACCGAACAATTGGTGGATTACTTGAAATTCATGACTCTGACTCCAAATGTTCCCGATGAAATCTATGAAATCATCATTCGGGACGAAGATTGCTCTCGGGAAATTGAGCAGCATCTTGTAGATAAGGCAACTGCTACCTGGTTTACTGAAGAGGTCCGAAAGCCTGGGCCTGAGCAAACCGTAACGGCAGAGCTAGTCTACTATCAAATGTTCTCTCTTAATATTCCTCTGGAGTTTGAGAATAGGCATTTGAACCATCTTCTTACTCTCATTCGAGTGTTTCAGAACAAGAACAACCCGGAAGAGACTAAGCGCAGCAAATCTGAACTGCACGCGCACCACCGCTCAGTTAATGAGGCTCGTCGCGCGAAAGCTGAAGCAGAAAGGAGGGCGAAGTCGTGACAAAACTTGAATGGGGCCGGCTCGGCGAAAGATTGTACGAGTTGGGCGTAGACAGAGGTGTTCTGTTTGTTCCCGGACATGACGGAGTCGCATGGAATGGCCTGGTTGCTGTTACTGAAACCCCGTCGAGTTCTGGCGTCCGGCAAAGTTTTCTTGACGGCATCGTCTACCACACCGAAGCTCCGCGTGACCTCTACTCGTACCAGATCGAGGCGCTTTACAGCCCTCCAGAGTTTGACGAGTGTGATGGCGTTGAGCAAGTTTTCGACGGCGTGTTTGCATCAGAACAGCTACGCAAACCATTCGGCTTTTCATACCGATCTCTTGTCGGTAATAGCATCGAAGGTGAGGCCCACGGCTACAAGGTCCACCTTGTGTACAATAGCCTGGCGACGCCAGCAAACCGTGCACACAAGACGATCGAAGGCGATCCCGACCTAGAACCGCTCGCATGGGAGGTTTCAACCACCCCTGAGCAAATCCCAATGGGGGATCGCGCCACGTACAGTGCCCATCTGTTCTTTGAGACGGGAAAAACGCCTGCGTGGGAACTTCGTAAAGTAGAAAACATCCTTTACGGCACGGACTCGAGCGCTCCTAGGCTCCCGCTGCCTTCTGAGCTTTACAGCATATTCTACCTTGTCATTATCGACGGGAATGAGGATGGCGAAGAGCTCAGAATTTATGACGGCGGAACAGCCGACACAACTTACGATTCTTGGGTAGATGGAGGCTCATTGTGACAACCCGTATTCAAATGCGCCGTGCCACGGCCGAAGAGTGGTCCACGGTTAACCCTGTTCTTGCCGACGGTGAGTGGGGTTACGTTCAGGGAAGCCCTCGGGAGATCAAGATCGGCGACGGCGAGACCGCCTGGAACGATCTGGATTTCATCGGCCCGTTTTCTGCGTATAAGAGCGTTTCTGCGCCAATGACCAATTCATATTTGGCTAAGCGCGACACGTCTCTCGACATCAACGTCACTTCAGACTCGAATTTCACCATACTGGGCGATATTCTGGGCACTGTTGTGGGTATGCGCATCCAGCCTAACGGCCACGTTCTTACTCTTCCTGGAGATCTCGAGATCACCGGATCAGAGGCCGTCACGGCCACGGCATGGCGGATGAACGAAGGCTGGGTATATTCGGTCGCTGGCGCTACTACTAGCGTTCCGGACCCAGGCGATACAGTTCCTCCGGTTGCGGGAACTCTTCAGGTCACCAACATCACCGATGGAGGGTTTACTCTCACGGTCGCGGGTGCTACCGACGAGCTTTCACTCCACAGCCAGCCGTACAGCTTCTCTATCGACGGCGGCGCAACCTGGTCTAGCTGGCAGGCCTCTTCGAGCAAAACCTTCACCGGTCTTCTGCCCGACACAGAGTATCTCTGCCAGCACCAGACGCGCGACAACGCGGACCCGTACCACGCAGTCATTGGGACCGAGGTTCCCGTGACTACGGACGCTATCCCGGGTGTTCTCACATATCTGGGCGAATCGCACGCTACGGCAGACACTGACACCTTTACCTATTCGAACGTGCCTATCGGCGCGGCAAGCGCGGGTCGTCATATTCTGGTTGCTTTGTCGTACTGGGCAGGTGGCTCTCGCGACTTTAGGCTCTTTGTGGACAACGTGGAGGTTTCGCACCTTTACTCGGCTAGCAACGCTCAGACAGACAAGGTCGTTCGATTCTACAAGGTTCCTCGCCCTACAGGAACTACGATGAATCTTGAGGCTCGCGGTGCTGCTACAGGCTTCAACGCGCAGCCTAGCATCGCGGCCTGGTCCGCTAACCAGGACGTAAGTCTCGTGGCAGGAAACTTTACCGACGTCGCCAGTGGTGCTACTGGCGGTTCTGTTACTGCTA
>Ga0307414_10000660_pt1 | contig 17643 bp, 14 predicted proteins | sample DK1Ometagenome_FD_203804 | JGI IMG/M metagenome (GOLD analysis project Ga0307414, IMG submission 203804) | Maize rhizosphere microbial communities from greenhouse at UC Davis, California, United States - DK15-O-3 | ecosystem: Host-associated > Plants > Roots > Rhizosphere > Soil | place: USA... | reverse complement strand
TCGCGCATCGCCGTGCGCATCCTGGAAACCGATCCGGACGTGCCGGTCGATGCCGGCTGGTTCTCGCGCAGGATCGCCCAGGCGGTATCGCTGCGCCGCGACGTGCTGAAACTCGACGAGGTCTCCAACGCCTGGCGCGTGGTCCATGCCGAAGGCGACGGCCTGTCGGGTCTGGTCGTGGACCGTTACGACGACCTGCTGGTGGTCGAATTCTTCAGCGCCGGCATGTTCCGCCATCGCGAATGGATCTACGAAGCCTTGAAGGAACAGTTCCCCGGCGCGCGCTTCTACAGCTTCGCCGAGGAACACGTGCAGAAGCAGGAGTCGTTCGATTTCCGCGGCACCGAACCGCCGGCCCCCGCGATCATCAGCGAGAACGGCGTGCGTTTCCGCGCCGATCCGGCCGGCGCGCACAAGACCGGTTTCTTCGCCGACCAGCGCGAGAACCGCGAATGGCTGTCGCACCAGGTCGCCGGCAAGCGCGTGCTCGACCTGTGCTGCAACACCGGCGGCTTCGGCGTGTACGCGAAAGTGCGCGGCGCCGAGGAAGTGGTCGGCGTCGATATCGACGAGGACGTGATCTCGATTGCGAAAGGCAACGCCAAGCTCAACGACGTGAAACTCAAGTTCGTGCAGGCCGACATCTTCCCGTGGCTGCGCGATGCCGGCAATGCGAAGGACCTGTACGACGTGGTGATCCTGGACCCGGCCAAGATGACCCGCGACCGCGAGCAGGTGATCGCGGCGCTGAAGAAATACCTGGACATGAACAAGCTGGCGCTGGGCGTGGTCAAGCCGGGCGGCCTGTTCGCCACGTTCTCCTGCACCGGACTGGTCAGCGAGCAGGAATTCCTCGACATGCTGCGCCGCGCCGCGTATTTCTCCGGGCGTACGATCCAGATATTGAAAGTCTCCGGCGCCGGCGCCGACCACCCCTTCATGGCCCACGTGCAGGAATCGCGTTACCTCAAGGCGGTGTTCTGCCGGGTGTTCTGAGCGCGCTCAGCGCAACAGGTATTCGCGCAAGGCAACCGCGTTGTTGTGTTGCCCGTCGCGCGCGGCGTAGAGCAGGGTGGTGCGGTGCCTGCCCAGGTGCTTGCGCAAGTCGGCCACCGCTGCGGGATTGGCGTCGAGTTCGACGAAGTAGCGACGCTTGAGTTCCGCCCACTTCGCCGGTTCGTGGCCGAACCATTTGCGCAGCTCCGCGCTCGGCGCGATTTCCTTCAGCCACGGCACTCCGGCCAGGGACTCCCTGGAAACGCCGCGCGGCCATAGCCGGTCGACGAGGATGCGCCTGCCATCGCCGGGTTCGGCTGGCAGGTAGACGCGCTTGCAACGAAGGTCCACGGCATCCTCCCGCGCACTCCGTGATTCGATCAGGCGTCGCCGCCCCGGGCCAGCAGACTCGCGCGCCTTCCGTACAGCAGGTAGGCGACGATGCCGATCGCGTTCCAGGCCAGGAAGTACAACTGGGTGCGCTGCGGTAGGCTCCAGAACAGGTACAGGCAACCGAAGATGGCGATCGGCGCCACCACCCAGGCCAGCGGCGTGCGGAACACGCGCCGGCGCGATGGCTCCCGCTTGCGCAGCACCAGCAGGCACACCGAGACGGCGATGAACGCGGCCAGCGTGCCGGCATTGGCCAGCGCGGCGATCTCATCCAGTCGGGCCACGCCGGCCAGTGCGGCCACCAGCACGGCGGTGAACAGGGTCGTCGCGACCGGCGTGCCGGTGCGCGCACTGACCTTCGACAAGCCGCGCGGCAGCAGGCCGTCGCGCGACATCACGAAGAAGATCCGGCTCTGCCCGTACAGGAACGCCAGCAGCACGGTCGGCAGCGCGATCACCGCGGCCGCGGCGATGATGGTGGCTGCGTTGCCTTTGTCCAGTTCGCGCAGGATCAGGGCCAGCGGCTCGGGGCTGTTGCCGAACACGGTGTAGCTCAGCGCGCCCACCGCGGCCAAGGCGACGATCATGTAGATCAGGGTGCAGCCGACCATGGAGCCGACGATGCCGATGGAGAGGTCGCGTTCCGGGTTCTTGGTTTCCTCGGCCGCGGTGGAGATCGCGTCGAAGCCGTAGAAGGCGAAGAAGATGATCGCCGCCGCGGCCATCACCCCGCGTTCCACGCCGTCCGCGCCCATCGACTTGGCGAAGCCGAACGGCATGAACGGGTCCAGTCGCGCCGCGTCGAAATGCGGCAGGGCGATGGCCACGAAGATCGCCAGCGCGATCACCTTCACCACCACCAGCAAGGCGTTCAGGGTCGCGCTCTCGCGGGTGCCGGCCATCAGCATGCCGGCGACCACGAACACGATGGCCACCGCGGGCAGGTTGAACACTCCGCCGGCGTGCGGGCCCACGGTCAGGGCCACCGGCAGGTCCACACCGAGCCCCTTGAGGAAGCCCACCGCATAGCCGGACCAGCCGACCGCGACCGTGCTCACCACCAGCGAATACTCCAGGATCAGGCTCCAGCCCACGACCCAGGCGAGGATTTCGCCCAGCACGATATAGCTGTAGGTATAGGCGCTGCCGGCGGCCGGCATCATCGTCGCCATTTCCGCGTAAGCCAGGGCCGCACAGGCGCAGACGATGCCGGCGACCGCGAACGACAGCAGCACCGCCGGCCCGGCCAGATTGGCGCCGACGCCGATCAGTGTGTAGATGCCGGTGCCGACAATGGCGCCGATGCCCAGCGCGACCAGGTGCGGCCAGCTCAGCGTGGGCACCAGCCGCCGCCCTTCTTCATGCACGGTCACCTGGTCGATGGATTTGCGCCGGAGCCAAGTCTGCATGGGGGGTCCTTGTGATGGGCGTGGGAAGCGGAGCACATAGTGAGCCATCGGCCGATCCGATGCGATATGCGCTGCGGCGTGATCCGCGAGTCCCGCGAGTGTAGGAGCGGCGCAAGCCGCGAAGGAGCCGGGTGCCGCATTCACCGCCTGCGCCTATCCTGCGGTGAAGTCCGTTGCGGACGCTTCCAGCTCCACCCCAGGCTTGGCGTCCCCGGCGTCCCCGGCGTCCCCGGCGTCGTCGCGAAGATGGGGTGCAGATCGTGGAGTCCCGAGCGCTCTCCCGTTGCCAAGGAAGCCCCCCTCAGCTGCGCGATTGCCTTCTCAGCGTTCGCCCGGGGTCTCGTTGGTCACGGCGTAGGCGTTGCCTTTCTGCGGGTCTATCGGCCGGATCTCGTAGAACAGGCCGTACCGCATGCATGGGTTCTGCGCGGCGATCCGCGCCGCTTCTTCCAGGCTGCGCGCCAGGATGAACCAGTAGCCGCCGACGACTTCCTTGGATTCGCCGAAAGGCCCGTCGGTCACCACGCCTTTCCTGGAAACCGTCGCGCCGGGGGTATCCAGCCGCTGCCCGGTCTTCATCCTGCCTTCCGCGATCAGTCGTTCAAGCCAGAGATAGAACTCGTCGATCGCGACCTGGATGTCGGCGGGCGCCGCGTCCCGGTCCCACTGGCCGCGGGAGAGGACGAGGTATTCGGAGGGTGGGGCCTGTTCGGTCATGAGTGCGTTCCAAAGACGTTGGAGGAGAAGTGGATGCGCGTGTGCCCTTGTGGGAGCGGTGTAAGCCGCGATGGGGCCGCGGCTACCTTCGCGGCTTACGCCGCTCCCACGGGAAAAGTGGCTCGACCGGGCTACGGTACTACTCCCAGCGGTTCGCGTTCTTCGGAAAGCCGGGGCGTTGCACGCGGACCACGCAGAACCGCTGACCGGTGGGCGCCTGCATGACCACCCACCGCTCCAGGCGATCGACGACGCTGGCGCCCAGTTTTTCCAGCCGCGCCACTTCGGCGGGGATGTCGTCGGTTTCGATGTCGAGGTGGACCCGGCTCGCGTGTCCGACCCGCTGGATCTGCACGATGGCCTCGTCCGGCGGCGTCTCCAGCATCCGGTAATTGCCGCGCGTGCCGGGGTGATCCGGGTCGATCGCCCGGCCCAACGCCGCGGCCCAGAAACCGGCGGCCTGGTCGATATCAGGCGTATTGCAATCGATCAGAACGGCGCAGAGTCGGGAGTGGTGCATGGTTTGCCTCCAGGTTCGGGTATCGAGTCGTCCAGCCCGGGCGCAGCACTCAGGGGCCGGCGTCCTCCGCGCTCCACTCCTGCACGGGGACGTCGGTGCGTTCCAGGACCAGCTCTTCCATGATCTGCCGCTCCATCGCCCCGCGCTGCGCGTCCCTCGACGCCTGCTCCTTCGCCCGGGAAATGCGCTCGATGGCGCTGTCCGCGTCGCGCCAGGCGACGGTGACCCGCAGGTCCCACTGGTCGTTGACGGCGTTGAACTGCGGCCTGGACAGGCGCATCCAGAGCAGGCTGCCTTCCTTCATCTTCGCCTGCAGCAGTGGAACCCGGTTCTTCTCGAACAGGCCGATGAACTGCAACTCCTTGCCGGGCTTGATCCAGTAGGTCCGCTCGACGACGAACGGGTCGCGCTGCGTCGCGCCCTGCTGTGCCATTGCGCCCAGGGGCGTCAGGCCGAGGAAGAGTGCAATGAAGGTGATGAAGCGCATTCGATTCGTCTCCTGGGCGCCACGAAAGCGGGTTGAGAAATTGGGCGTTGCGCAGCAGCGTAACCCGGGTTGGCCGGCTGTGCTGTTGAACAGCGGTCCTCTCCACACGGGTTGCGTCACTCAAGGCATCGCTGTGGGCAGGCGTGCGGCGGAATCCGCTTTGTCGCGGGTTCCGCCCTGCGCGTGCCATCTCTCCATGGCCAATGAATCCGGAACGGCAAGCAAGTGGACCATTGGTCCCTTCCAAAGCGCACATTGCGGAGACCCTCCAGGCGGGACTGGACGAGGTGGTGAACAGCAGCGGCAACAAAGCGCGAGTGGGTTCCTCGCGAACAACTCGCGGATCATGCCGGGTCGCGAAGGGTTGCGGCTCGAGTGGATTGCTGGTCACCGGCGCCCGTCACTTCCGCTTGAGCGCTTCTCCTGCCAGTTCGAGCGCCTTGTCGAGCGCCTGCTCCGCAGGAACTTCCACGTCCGGCTTGACGCCGGTCCCTTGCCAGTTGGTTCCAGTAATCGGGTTGACCGACCTGGACTCCGGCAGATCGACGGCGAAGTGAGGGTGGACACGACGATACTCGAATGGATTCGCGCCACCACCCGTGGTTTCGCCGACAATCACGGCGCGCTTGAGCGCCTGAAGGTCGTAGGCCACCGCTTCCGCCGCTGAGAAGGTCTTGTGCGACGTCAGGACATAGACGGGTTTGGTTGGACCGAAACGACGACCCGGCACCCATGCCGGCGAAGTCGCATAAGAGTGGGTATCGGTGGGTCGATTGTAGCTGCCGCTGAGAGGTCTTCCGCCTTCGAGCAGATAGCCGGTCAACAGGTTGGCTGTTTCTGCGCCTCCGCCATTCCGGCGCAGGTCGATGATGAGCGCATCGCCTTGCGCAGCAACCGTCATCGCCGCTGCGAATACATCGCCAGCCATCGATGGCGGCGGAAAAACGCGCAGGTCAAGAAGAATCACGTTGCCTGGCAAGCGCTCGATCTTCTCCACTCCGTGGTTGATCTGCGGCCCATACCAGCGCTCCATCTCCGCCGCTGAAAAAACTGCATCACCATCCTGCTGCGGGATTACTTTTTCGCTGTAGCTGAGGCCCAGGTGCCCATCCCCGGATATCGAACGCAGGAATGCGGTCGCCTCCTTGGCAAAGGAATTCCCGTCGCGCGGTTCTTTCCAGCGGTCTTCGGACAGGCGAAGCGCTTTGGCTATCCCGTGTGCCTTGTCCTCATCCACATAGCGCGACTCGATGACGTCGGCTGCAGCGTCGATCACCTCGAGCTGCGCGGCTCGGTCGAACACCGCCGCCGCCGCGGTCGCTGGAACCAGGAGAAGAATGAAAAAGATCGAAGTGATTGGATGTTTGATCATGACGGGTCCTCGTTCTGCCGAAAGCATCGACCACCTAGCCTAACTTGCAGGCTCACGCCTGCCTGGTCAGGCCCGGCCGCGAAGCAGGGTCGGGCCGGATGATTGCCGGGTGCCGGGTATTCCCGCAACCTGGCAAGGAATGCGCCTCGAAAGCGAGGCGTGCGCAGTATCGGGATGGCGAACAGTCGACCATGTCCCGGACTCAATCCCTGAGACCGCGCCCGTTACACTGTCCCCATGGATACGACGTCGCTCCTCATGATTCTGGCTGGCCTGGTCTTGGTGGCCATCGTTCTGCTGATCGCCCTGCTCTTGCGCCGCCCGGAACAGCGCGTGGAACTGGCCTTGCGCGAGGAACAACGCAGCGGCCGCGGCGAGCTGCGCGAGCAGCTGGACAGCCTGTCCAGGCAGCAGGAAACCCGCATCGAGGGTTTCGGCCGCAACCTCGCCGACCTGAGCACCCGTACCGACCAGCGCCTGGACCTGTTGCGTGACAGCCTGACCGAGGATGCGCGCAAGGGGCGCCTGGAAACCAGCGAGTCGCAGCAGCGTTTCGCCGAGATGCTCGGCCAGCGCCTGGGCGAGCTGACCCAGCGCAACGAACTGCGCATCGGCGAAATGCGCGCCACGCTGGAATCGCGGCTCAAGGAGCTGCAGGCCGACAACACCGCCAAGCTCGAACAGATGCGCCAGACCGTGGATGAAAAACTGCACGCCACCCTGGAGACGCGCCTGACCGAAAGTTTCGGCAACGTCACCGCGATGCTGGCGCAGGTGCATCAGGGACTGGGCGACATGAACAAGCTTGCCGCCGATGTGGGCGGATTGCAGCGTGTGTTGACCAACGTCAAATCGCGTGGCGTGTTTGGCGAAGTGCAACTGGCTGGGCTACTGGAGCAGGTTTTCGCGCCCGACCAATATGCTGCGAACGTGGCGACCGTTCCGGGCAGCGACGCGCGGGTCGAGTTCGCGGTGCGCTTTCCGGGGTCTTCCAGCGACTCGGTTGTATGGCTGCCGATCGATGCCAAGTTCCCGCGCGAAGATTACGAGCGCCTTCTCGATGCCCAGGAGAAAGCCGACGTGGAAGGCGCACGCAGCGCCGGAGACGCGTTGGAAAGAGCGGTCAGGAAGCAGGCCCAGAACATCCGCGACAAATACATATCGCCGCCAAACACCACCGAGTTCGCGATCCTGTTCCTGCCCACCGAAGGCCTGTACGCCGAAGTGCTGCGCCGTCCCGGCCTGGTCGACGCCTTGCAGCGCGACCAGCGCATCGCCGTGGCCGGGCCGACCACGCTGCTGGCGTTGATGACCAGCTTCCACATGGGCTTCCGCACCCTCGCCATCGAGAAGCGTTCCAGCGAAGTATGGAAGACCCTGGGCGCGGTCAAGACCGAGTTCTCCAAGTTCGGCGACGTGCTCGATTCGGTCAAGAGCAAACTGGACCAGGCCAGTACCCAGATCGAGAAGACAGGGGTGCGCACGCGGGCGATAGAACGTCGACTGCGGGATGTCGAGTCGATGCCGGGAGAAGGCGAGCAGGGATTGCTGGGCGAAGAGTGACCGTAGGAGCGCCCCTTGGGCGCGATGCCTTGGGATTTTCGCGATTGGAGCGGAGGGCATCGCGGGCAAGGCCCGCCCCTGCAAAGACGCGCGCTCAGCCCCCCGGCGTCGGCAATATCTCCGGCATCGCATCGATCGGCACGGTGGGGTTCTCTTCCTCTTCCAGCAGGTACGCCGGCAGGTCCGTGTCCTCGTGCTGCTTGCGGTCGGCGCCGATCTGGTAGTTGCGGCGTTGCAGCCACGAATCGCGGAACAGCGCGTACTCGTCCACCGCGCCCTCGCGCAGGCTGTCGACCGACAGCAGCTGGGTGCGCACGTCGACCAGCGACAGGCCCTGCAGGAAGAAGCGGGCCTTTTCGTCCGAGATCGCGCGGATCGGGCCCACCGGCGTGTCGCCGAGCAGGCCGAACACATCGCGCACCGTGCGCGGGCCGAACAGCGGCAATTCCACGTAACGCGAACGCTTCCATCCCCACACGCCCAGGGTCTGGCCGAAATCCTCGCTCTTGTTCGGCAGGTTGGCGTCAGTGGCCGGATCGAAGATGCCGCCGATGCCCAGGGTGGAGTTCAGCAGGAAGCGGCCGAGGGACTGTCCGGCCTGTTTCGGCTTGCCCTGCAGCAGCGCATTGATCGCGCTGAGCGGCTGCCCCAGGTTGTTGAAGAAATTGCTTACGCCCAGGCGCACCGGGCGCGGCACCACCTTCACGTAGCCCAGGGCCAGGGGCCGGGCGATGTTCCGGTCGACCACGTTGTTGAACGCATGGGTCTTGCGATTGAGCTTTTCCCACGGGTCGTAGCTGGCAGGCATGACCACGCCGGGCGGCAGGGTGGGGTCGGCGACCGGGTTGTATTCGTCCTGGCCGTAGATCGCGGCGAAGTCGTCCTCGGCGGCAGTCGCTTCGTCCGGCGCGGACGCGGCGGGTGCGGCAACCGGCAAGGCTTCGTCGGGAGTCGCGTCCGCGACGATCTCCGCCGGCGGGACCGGCGCGGTTTCGCCGATCACCAGGGTTTGCGCGGGCGGCGGCTGCGAGGCGGTGGGCGGCGTGGAGGCGCAGGCGCTGGCCAGCGCGGCGAAGACGACAACAGTGGCAATGCGTAACAGATTCATCCCGATTCCATGGGTACTACGTCGTGGGGATCGCACCAGGAAAGTCCAGCCCGGGCGTCAATCGATAAGCGGCGCGCAGCTCGGACAGACCGGGAGGCTCGCCTTCGATGCAGGGCGTGGTGCCTGCCGCGCGCAAGCGGGCGGCGAGTTCAGCCAACAATGCCAGCCCGGCGCTGTCCACGGTAGTGACATTGGTCAGGACGATGCGTTGCGCGCCCGCCAGCGATTTGCTGGCTGGCGCCCACAAGGCGGCCGCCGCGCCACGATCGATCGCACCGGAGAAAACCAGCGCGTCGCCATCGCGGCGGACCACGGCCCCAGGCGCGGCCTCAGTTGCCGCCATTGGCCTGCATCCTGCCGGCACGCAGGTCGGCGGCGACTTCGGAAATCGACTTCTGCCGCAAGGGAGCGTCGAACTGGTTCTTGAAGGTCTGCACGTAGGAGATGCCTTCGATCATCACGTCGAACGCCTTCCACTGACCGCCCACGTTGCGCAGCAGGTAGTCCACCGGGATCGGTTCGCCGCCGGCGCGCAGCATTTCGCTGGAGACCTTGACCCCGCGGTTGCCGGGCAGCGGCGATTCGGATTTCACCCGCACCCGCAGCTTGGTGTTGAAGTCCAGCAGCGAGGTGCCATAGCGCGAGGTCAGGTTGTCGGCCAGGGCGTCGGCGAACAGTTTGACCTCGGCAGCCGAAGCGCCGCGGCCGTGCACGCCAAGCACCAGGCGCGCGGCGTAGTCGCGGTCGAACATGCGGTTGAATTCGCTGGTGATGAACTGCTTGAGCGCCGCGGGATCGTTGCGGAATTCGGCGCGGCGCTGCTCCAGCGTGGCGAGGATGCGGGTGCTGCTGTCCAGCACGATCTTGCTGGCAGAACCCTGCGCGGCGGGCGTGGCGGCGGCGGGCGCGGCATGGGCGGGGACGAGCATGGCCGGGCCGGCGAGCAGGGCGGAGGCGACGACGAGCGAAAGCAGGGACTTGTTCATGGGGTGGGTTCCTCGGGGAGCGTGGGGGCGGGCGGCGTGGCGCCGGCATCGGTGCCGCTTTCATCGCCGGAACCTGCCGGCTTGCCGCCGCCGCTGAACATGTATTTGCCGACCAGTTGCAGCAGGTCGACCGCGGGTTGGGTGAAGGCGATCTCTTCGCCGGGCTTCAGGGTTTCCGGATCGCCGCCCGGTGAGAGGCCAATGTAGTTCTCGCCCAACAAACCGCTGGTGAAGATGCCGGCGGAGGTATCCGCGGGCAGGTCCTTGTATTCATTGTCGATGTCGAGGGTGACGATGGAATCGAACTTCAGCGGATCCAGCCTGATCCCGGCCACCTGGCCCACGACCACGCCGCCGATCTTCACCGGCGCCTGCGGGCGCAGCTGGCCCAGGTTGCTGAAGCGCGCGGTCAGCTCGTAGCTGTCGCTGCCGAAGCCGAACTTCTTGTTGGTGGAAGCCAGCGCCAGCACCAGCAGCGAGGCCAGGGCCAGCAGCAGGAAGGCACCGACGGCGAATTCAAGACGGGGTCCGCGGACGGCCATGGGTCAACTCCTGAACAACAAGGCGGAAAGGACGAAATTGAACATCAGCACCAGCAGCGAGGCGTTGACCACCGCGCGGGTGGTCGCGACCGAGGTGCCCTCGATGGTGGGTTCGGCGTGGAAGCCGACGTAGGCGGCGACCAGCGCGCTGCTGCCGCCGAAGATCGCGGCCTTGAAGAACGCCTGGAGGAAATCGTCGGAGAAATCGACGCTGTCCTTCAGGGTCTGCCAGAAGGTGCCGGCATCGACACCGATCACATGCACCGCCTCGAAGTAGCCGGCGGTGATGGCCAGGCTGCAGAAGAAACCGGTGAGCAGCGGCACGCTGATGACCGCGGCCCAGAACCGCGGCGCCACGGCCTTGGCGATCGGGTCGATGGCCATCAGTTCCAGTGCCTTGATCTGGTCGGTGGCGCGCATCAGGCCCAACTCGGCGGCGATCGAACTGCCGGCGCGGCCGACGAAGAGCAGCGCGGTCAGCACCGGTCCCAGTTCCCGGTACAGGCCCAGGCCAAGCAGGGCGCTGACCTGGCTGGTGGCGCCGTAGGTTTCCAGCGCGCGGTAACCCAGCAGGGTCACCGAGAGGCCGACGAAAGCGCCGCCCGCAGCCACGATCGGCAGCGAACGTCCGCCGATCTTGTAGATTTCGCGCACAAGTTCGGCGAAAAAGTCTTTGGTCGGACTGGAGGCGCGCAACACCGACAGGGTGAACAGGCCGGCACGGCCGAGGGAACGGGTCGCGGTGACGAAGGGCATCAGGCGGTCTCCGTCCGGGGCGTGGCGTCGAACGCGATCGGGCCATCGGGTTCGCCACGCAGGAATTGCCGCACCAGCCGATCGGTACTGGTTTCGAGCTCGGCCGGCGTGCCGGCGAACACGATCCCGCCATTGGCGATGACCACGGCCTGGTCGGCGATGGGCAGGGTCTCGTGTACATGGTGGGTGACGATGATGCTGGTCAGGCCCAGGCTGTCGTTGAGACGCTGGATCAGGCTCATGATCACTCCGCTGGCGATCGGGTCCAGCCCGGTCAGCGGCTCGTCGTAGATCATCAAGGGCGGGTCCAGAGCCAAGGCCCTTGCCAAGGCCACGCGCCGGGCCATGCCGCCGGAGAGTTCACGCGGCCAGGCGTCGCCCGCGGCCAGCAGGCCGACCGCATTGAGCTTGAAGTCGACGATTCGTTGGATCAGCGCCGCCGGCAGTTTCGTATGCGTGCGCAGCGGCAGGGCCACGTTCTCGGCCACGCTCAGGTCGGTGAGCAGGCCGTTGCCCTGCAGCAGCACGCCGATGCCCTTGCGCATTTCCAGCAGGTCGCGGCTGCCATGCGGCACCGGCTTGCCGAACACTTCGACCGTGCCGGCAGCCGGCGACAACTCGCCGGTCAGCGCCGCCAGCAGCGTCGACTTGCCGCTGCCCGAAGGCCCCAGCACCGCGGTGATGCCGCCGCGCGGCACCGACAGGTCGATGTCGCGCAGAATCGCGCGGCCGCCGCGATCGAGGCGGAGCTTGGAGAGGCGCACGGCGGGCGAGTCGGGGGCGGGCATCGGCAGGACGGATTCCAAAACACCGTAAAGGATCGCCGTCGGCAGCTGAACAATATTGCACTGCCCAGTTTTATTTTGCGCGCCGATGCGGGTTTGCCAACGTCGGATGCGTCTAGACAGGGAGGTATCGCGCGCGGTCGCGGCGAATGCGACAGGTCTGCGGCAAGATGGCGCGATGCCCGCACCTTTTTCCGATTTCCGCCTCTACCACTCCAATGCCCTGGACGTGCTCGCTGGCCTGTTGGCGGACGAGTTGCGCCATCCGGTGCCCGGGCAGGGGCTGCTGGCGCCGGATACGGTGCTGATCCCGCAGGCGGCGATGCGGCGCTGGTTGCAGGCGACGCTGGCGGAAAAACACGGCATCGCCGCCAACCTGGAATTCCTCACCCCGGGCGAGTTCGTGGCGCGCGCACTCGATGCCAATCTCGGCAAGGTCGGCAACGACCTCGACGCGGCTGGCCTGCAATGGCGCTTGTATGCCGCATTGCGCGATCCGGCCCTGCGCGCGCGTCCGGCGCTGGCGCAGATCGATGCCTACCTGTCCGGCGACGATGCGCTGAAGCCGTGGACGCTGGCCGGCGAACTGGCCGGCGTGTTCGAGAAATACCAGGCCTGGCGCCGCGACTGGCTGCTGCGCTGGGACGGCGGCGCCGACCCCGGTGATCCGCAGGCGATCCTGTGGCGCGCGTCCGCCGGCGGTCGCAGCCATCGCGCGCGGCGCATCCAGGAATACCTCACGCGCTTCGTCGAGGGCGATGCGCTGCCGGCCGGCCTGCCGGCGCGGCTGTTCGTGTTCGGCACGCTCAATGTTTCGCCCGACGTGTTGCGGGTGGTGGCGACGCAGGCGCGGGTCGGCGCGCTGCATTTCTACCTGCCGACGCCGACGAAGGAATACTGGGGCGACCTGCAGGCGCTGGGCGCGCGGCTGCGCGCGGGCGCGGCCGATCCATTCGGGGAAGATGCGCAGGAAAACCCGCTGCTGCGCGACTGGGGGGCGGCCGGCAAGGATTTCATGGCGTTGCTCGGCGGCTACGAAGTCGTGCATCCGCGCGGCGAGATCGCCGCCTACGTCGATCCCGGCGAAGACACGCGCCCCACGCTCGCCGAGGGCGGGCTGCGCGACAGCCTGCTGCATCGCCTGCAGGCCGACCTGTTCGCCCGCCATCCGGCGCCGACCGGCGATCTGCGCGCCGAAGTCGCGACGAACGACCCCAGCCTGCAGTTCCACGCCTGCCACACCCGGCTGCGTGAACTGCAGGTCCTGCACGACCGCCTGCGCGCCCTGATCGAAGACAAGCGTTTCGATCCGCCGCTGCAGCCGCGCGAGATCGCGGTGCTGGCGCCGGACATCGATCCCTACCTGCCCTACCTCGACGCGGTGTTCGGCGCCGATCGCGCCGGCGGCAACCCGATCCCGTATGCGCTGGCCGATGCCAGCCCCCTCGCCGGCGAAGCGCTGGCCGAGGTGTTCCTGCGCCTGCTCGGCCTGCCGCTGTCGCGATTCGGCCGCGAGGAAATGCTCGATCTGCTGGCCAGTCCGGCGCTGGCCGAAGCCGCGGGCCTCGACCCCGCCGATTTCGAGCGCCTGCATGGCTGGCTGCAGGCTACCGGCGCGCGCTGGGGCCTGGATGCCGCGCATCGCGGCCGCCGTGGCGCGCCGGAAGACGCGGCCTACACCTGGCAGTTCGCGCTGGATCGCCTGCTGCTCGGCCATGCCAGCGGTGCGGAGGACGACATCGCCGGCGTCGCGCCGTGGCCGGAACTGGAAGGCGGCGCGCTGGACGCGCTGGACCGCCTGCTGCGCCTGCTGCGCGAACTGGCGCGTGGCGAACGCGATTTCTCCAGGCCGGCCGTTCCCGCGCAGTGGCGCGAACGCCTGTTGCGGATGCTCACCGCGCTGTTGCCGAAGAAGCCGGTCGACGCCGCCGCCGAGCGCGCGCTGGAACGCCTGCGCAAACTGGTCGCCGATTTCGCCAGGCAGGCCGACCAGGCCGGTTTCACCGACGAGGTGCCGGCCGAGGTGGTGCGCGCGCATTTCGCCAGCGTGCTTGGCGAAGCCGACACCCGCGCGCCGCTGCTGACCGGTGGCGTCAGCTTCGCGCGGATGGTGCCGATGCGTCTGCTGCCGTTCCGCGCGATCTGCCTGCTGGGCATGAACGACGGCGATTTCCCGCGCCGCGATCCCGCCGCCGGGCTCAATTACCTCACCGCGGAAATCGCCAGCGGCAAGCGCCGGCCCGGCGACCGTTCCACCCGCGACGACGACCGTTACCTGTTCCTGCAACTGTTCTCCGCGGCGCAGGACGTGTTCTACCTCAGCTGGCTCGGCGCCAACGCGCGCGATGGCAGCGTGCGCGAGCCCTCGGCCGTGGTGTCGGAATTGCTGGCGCATGCCGGCGCGTACCACGCGGCACCGGACGCGGCGGCCAGGCAGCTGGTGCTGCGGCATCCGCTGCAGCCGTTCTCGCCGATGGCGTTCGGTGCCGGAGATGCGCGCCGCTTCAGTTATCGCGGCCAATGGCATCCGGCTGCGCAGCAATCGTCCGCGGCACGCCACGCCTTGCCGCCGTGGATCGAACCTGGGCACGAGCTCGACGCAATCGTCGAAACCGAACGCGAGCTGTCGCTCGATGCGCTGCGCCGCTTCCTGCTGGATCCGGCCGGCCAGTTCCTGCGCCAGCGCCTGGACCTGCGCCTGCCGGAAACGGAAGACGCCGGCGAGGACATCGAACCGCTGGGCGCGCCGGAGCGCGGCTTGGCGCGCAGCCAGCTGCAACGCGCGGTGTTCGACGCCTTGCTCTCAGGCGAAGCGACTGCCGCGATGCAGGCGCGGTTGCGCGCGCGCGGCCTGTTGCCCTCCGGTGCCGCCGGTCGTCTTGCGCTGGAACAGGTCGCCGGCGAAGTCGCGCCCTATGCGCAGGCGTTTTCGGGCTGGCGGGACGAAGCCTTGCCGCAATCGCTGATGGCCGAAGCCGAGATCGACGGGCTACGCCTGCATGGGCGCGTGGGCGATGCGTTCCCGCAAGGCATCGCACGCCTGCGCTTCGGCAAGCCGAATGGCCCGTCGATGCTGCGCAACGGATTGGAGTGGCTGCTGGCGCGCGCCGCCGGCCTCGAGCTGCCGTTCGTGGAATTCCACGAGGATAGACAACGCGGGGTCGGCCCGCATCTGCGCGAGGCGATCCCGCGCGAGGCCGCCATCGCTGCGCTGCGCGCATTGCTCGCGCTGCGTGGAGAAGGCCTGCGCCGACCGCTGCCGTTCGCGCCGTACAGCGCCTGGGTGCTGTTCGATGCGGCCGATCGCGAGCGCGGCGTCAAGGACGCCGCCGGCAAGTGGCGCAACGAACGCGGCTGGAGCGAAGGCGACAGCGAGGCCCACCGCATCGCCCTGCGCGGCCGCGATCCCTTCACCGATACCGGAGCGCTACGCGAATTCGCACGGGTGACTGGACTGGTATTCGGTGCGGTCATGAAGGGCGTGCCCGCGCCCCTCGACCTCGACGGCATCGACCTGGCGGACGTGGATGACGAGGACGCGGCCGCATGAGTACCGTTGCGCCGCACGATCCGTACCTCGACCTGCCGTTGCACGGCGTGCAGTTGATCGAGGCCAGCGCCGGCACCGGCAAGACCTACACCCTGGCGACGCTGGTCACGCGGCTGGTGGTCGAACAGGGCCTGCGCGTCGGCGAGATCCTCGCGGTCACCTTCACCGAAGCGGCCACCCAGGAACTGCGCAAGCGCATCCGCCTGCGCCTGCAACTCACCCTTGCGCTGCTGGATGCGCCGGAGGCGGAAGGCGAATCGGCCGAAGCCGTGCTGACCCGGCAATTGCTGGCCGCGCACCGTGCGACCAGCGATGAATCCGACGAATCCCTGCGCCGGCGCCTGCGCCAGGCGGTGGCGGAAACCGACCTTGCCGCGATCTTCACCATCCACGGCTTCTGCGCGCGCGCGCTGCGCGAGCATGCGCTGGAGTCCGGCCGTGGCTTCGATGCGCCGGAACTGCTGGCCAACGACCGCGACCTGCGCGAGGAGCTCGCCGCCGACCTGTGGCGCAGCCATGCGCAGGACGACGACGGTGCCGAGGACCTCGCCGCGTTGTGGCCGGGCGGGCACGAGGCGCTGGCTGCCGACTTGCCTGTGTTGTTGCGCGAGCCGGTGCTGCTGCCGCCCAAGGCCTTGCTGCCCGACGATCCGATGCCAGCGCTGGAAGCGTGCGCAAAAGCTTTGGCCGGAGGCTGCCGCGCGCATGGCGACGATTTCTTCGCCGCCGTGCTCGCCGCGGTGGAAGGCAAGGTGCTCAACGGACAGAGTTACAAGGCCGAATGGATAAACGCACTGCGGCGGCAACTGTCGGAGTGGTGCGAAGCCGGCGATGCACGCGCGCCATTGGACGAGCGCCTGTCGCGTCTGATGGTCGACGCGATGCGGGCCAAGGCCAACAAGGGCAAGGATGCGCTGGTGCCGGATCTGCCGTTGAGTCCGCTCATCGCATCGTATGTCGAGGCGCTGCAGGCGCAGGCGCGGTACCTGGTGCGCCGTCGCGCCGCCCTGCTGCACGCCCTCCGCGACCAGGCGCGCGAACGCCTCGCCCTGCTCAAGCAGCAACGTCGCGTACAGAGCTACGACGACCTGATCGACGGCGTCGCCGATGCGCTGGCTGGCGACAATGGCGATGAGCTCGCACGAAACCTGCGCAGGCAGTACCGCGTCGCGCTGGTGGACGAATTCCAGGACACCGACGCGCGGCAGTGGGCGATCTTCGAGCGCGTGTTCGGCGCCGACGACCCGGCGCTGTTCCTGGTCGGCGACCCCAAGCAGGCGATCTACGGCTTCCGCGGCGGCGACGTGCACACCTATCTGGCCGCGGGCAGGGTCGCCGCACCCGCGCCATCGCTGGCGCACAATTTCCGCTCGCGACCGTCGCTGCTCAAGGCGTTCGATGCGTTGTACGGCAATGCCGGCGACATGGTCTGCGTCGATCCGGAAATCGGCTTCCATCCCCTCCATGCCGGCGGCAAGCGGCGTGACGACGATTACCTGCGCAACGAAGCGCCGGCATCGGCACTGACGCTCTGGCAGGCGCCCGTGCCCACGGGACAGGATGCGAAAGGCAAGCCGAAGCAGGCCTGGAGCGCCGGCGAATCGCGCGAGCTCGCCACCCGCGCCTGCGTCGCCGCGATCCACGCGGTGTTGTCCGAAGCGCGCGAAGGCAAGGCCACGCTGCTGGACAAGGGCGAAATGCGCCCGGTGCGGCCCGGCGACATCGCCGTGCTGGTGCGCAGCCACGGCGAAGCCACCCGCATCCAGCGCGCATTGGCCCTGCTCGGCATTCCTGCGGTCGCCGCCGGCAAGCAGAGCCTGTTCGCCACCGGCGAGGCGCGCGACCTGCATGCGCTGCTGCTGGCCCTGCTGCACGGCGGCGACGACGGCCGCCTGCGCACCGCGCTGGCGAGCGTGCTGATCGGCGTGGATGCCGCCGGCATCGACGCACTGGACCATCCTGATCACGGCAACGACGCCAGCGCGCATCGCGACTGGCAGGCGCGTGCGGCCCGCTGGCGCGAGCGCCTGCTGCGCGGCGGGCCGCTGGCCCTGGTCGATGAACTCTGCGCAGGCAACGCCGCGCGTCTGCTCGGCCTGCTCGATGGCGAGCGCCGCATCAGCAACTACCTGCAGCTGGCCGAGCTGCTGCAGGAAGCGCAGCAACGCGCGCTGGGCCTGCATGGCCTGGTGGAATGGCTGGGCCACGCCATCGCCACCGCGGACCCGGACGACGAAACCCAGCTGCTGCGCCTGGAATCCGATGCGCAATGCGTGCAGATCGTCACCCTGCACAAGAGCAAGGGCCTGGAATACCCGCTGGTGTTCCTGCCCTTCGTCGGCCTCGGCCGCAACGGGAAATCGCCGTCACGGAGTTGCGTGGTCCACGATGAGGAACATGGCCGCCGCCTGCACTGGAAACTCGACCTGGCCGAAGCCGGATGGGAAGACGCGAAGCAG
>Ga0307414_10000659_pt1 | contig 17666 bp, 20 predicted proteins | sample DK1Ometagenome_FD_203804 | JGI IMG/M metagenome (GOLD analysis project Ga0307414, IMG submission 203804) | Maize rhizosphere microbial communities from greenhouse at UC Davis, California, United States - DK15-O-3 | ecosystem: Host-associated > Plants > Roots > Rhizosphere > Soil | place: USA... | reverse complement strand
GGCGAAAAATTCGGCAAGGAATGGGGTGAAAAATATGCTAAACAATATGAAGAATGGGGCAAACGCTATGCAGAACGAATGAATTCAATGGAAGAACGAAGAGAGGCTATGCAAGAGCAAAGAGAAACTCAACGTGAGCACCTTATTATACTTAGGGAAGAGCGCGAAAATGAGCGTGAAAAAATAGCGGATGAACGTGAAAAGCTGGCTGACGAAAGACGTGTTGTTGTCAAGAAGATATTTGACGATAGTTCTAACTCAAACGTTAAAAAAACCATTAAGATTAAGATACCTAAAGATGCTAAAATTAAAGTGGACGTAAAACATGGCGAACTTAAATTCATATCTAATGTAGATAATCTGAATGCCAATTTATCTTACACAAAGTTTATAGCAAACAGCATTAATGGAAGCAAAACTTCCATTAATGCTTCCTATTCGCCCGTAAATATTGCCTATTGGAATTTAGGTGAACTTAACTTGAATTTTGTAAAAACTGCCGAATTAAAAAACGTCAAACGTTTAGTGTTAACCTCCAATTCATCCAATGTGAAAATTGATAACGTTATAGATAATGCTGTTATTAATGGCAGTATTGGCGATTTAAAAATATTAAAAGTAGATGATGCTTTCAATAATTTGAATATCACCCTTCAAAATAGCGATGCCATTATTGCACTTCCCAACGTAAATTATAATTTTAATTATAAAGGCACACGCTCACGTTTAAAACACCCTAAAAAAAAATCCACTGATAATGTGTCAACGTTTTCAACAAACAATTCAAATACTAAAAAAACCATTGTAGTCAATGCGAAGTATAGCAACGTGGTTATGCAATAGTTTACTATTTTTGAGGAAACACTTCTTCTATGTCCTCAACCCTTTTTCAGGAATTTTTACAGAATATTAGTCAAAAGCCACTTCTGGTACTAGATAGTTCCATTCCAAATTCAAAATACATTCCCATAGACCTTTCGGAAGACAATTTGCAACTCAAAGATATTGATGTTAGCAAGGTTGAAGTATTGCAAAATTATATTGAAAGCCAAATAAAACAAAACAACGGAATAGTTGGGTATGGCGGTTATAATGAAGTGAGGACTATTTACAAACGCAGCCAGCATTTCAATGAAAACAATGCTGAACGCAACATCCATTTGGGAGTGGATTTATGGATCGCTGCCGATACGCCCATTTATTGTCCCTTAGAAGCCACCGTGCATAGTTTTAAAAACAATACGAATTTTGGTGATTATGGGCCGACCATTATTCTAAAACACACCATAAATGATATGGAGTTTTACACCTTATACGGGCATTTAAGCTTGGCTTCTTTAGAAAATTTAGAAGCAGGTAAACACATAAAACAAGGCGAACCTTTTGCCACGTTGGGCGATGCCACCGTAAATGGTAATTACCCACCACATTTGCATTTTGAAATCATAAAAGATTTACAAGGTTTTAAGGGCGATTACCCGGGGGTTTGCAATAAAAAGGATTTGGAATTTTATTTGGATAATTGCCCGAATCCTGAGTTGGTTTTGAGGTTTAATTTTTAGGATTCATTTAATCGTCTCTGCTAAAAGTAATTCCGTTGGTTAATAAGTAATATTGAAAGTAAAAACCATATTGAGAATTCTAGAGGATTTTCAATAGTAGCCGTGAACAAGCGATTACTTATATCCAGTCCAGTACTGAGTGGTATTTTTGTTTAAATTATATCATTTGCATCTACTTTATATCCAGCAGATTTTAATTCTTTTACAAGTCGAAATTTCCAATTTTCAGTTTCGTCAATTAAGGTGTACAGAACTCCAGAAATGTCACTTGGAAGTTCAATCCCTTGCTCATAAAGAGGCATTACATTTTCTCTACCTATTTTGGCAATAAAATATCCTAATTCAAGAATTACATTTTGTCTTGCTCTTTTATTATGATTGTTTTCAGATTTTATATTTCCGAAATCATCGTATGTTAGAAGTACAACTGCAAAATTTACATTTGAATGTTTTTCGAATTTCTCAATTATTGTTTGTCCCTCGTTACTTTGCTCGTGAAGAATTACAGGTCTTAATTTCAATTTTTCAATAGTTCGCGCAACTTTTTCTTTTAATTCTTCATTGTGACCGTGAACAATAAAAACATCTTTTTTATTTTCTTTGGAAGAAGTAGTTTTTTTTGAGCTAGTTGATTTTGTAATAACTTTTTCAGGTAATTTTAATTCTTTATGTTTCTCAAATGCTTCTTTTACTAAATTAATTGCTTTTTCTGAAAAGTCAGCAACGACCATTGCTTCAACAATATCTGAAAAATCTTCATTCGTTTTTTTGTACTCTATAAACGAAACTATTATTAACGTAACAACATTTTCAACTTTTTCATTTTCGTGGCACGCATTTAATATAACTGATAAAGTATCGATATTATCTCCTCTATTGTGGTCCATTCCAAGAGAAAAATACCCTCTATTTTCCTTTATTTGTTCGTAAATATTTTGCCACCATTCATAAAATCCGTTTTGAGACATTGTCATTTTGAATTCTCTCGAAATTAAATAGTCGCCAATCATATGATTTTTTAAATCACTGTATATAATCTCGTATCTTGGTTTTATATCTTCTTTCATTCTATTTTTTGAAATGACACACAATTTTTAAGATATGGATAGGTGGAATTATCCAATATCGATATTTAAACGAAGCTAGTTAATTTTTCCGACAAGACAATGCTATAGGTTTAAACAAAAAAATCAATCGCTAATTACAGATTTAGAATTTTATTCAAATAAATGCCCTTATCCAGAATTAGTTTTTAATGTGAATTTTGAAGATTTGTTTGGTAATCTTGTAATTAAACAAATAACGAACTATTTACATTTGTAGTGATTTATTAGTTATAAATAATATAAAAAAACTTTTAATGGCTTCTTTAGATTTCAACTGGAAAGAGTTATTGTTAGGTGGCGAAGATTGGGGTTTTTTACCCGAGGTTGTCCTGCGCACGGCCATCATGTTTACAGTAGTCGTGGTAAGTCTCAGTTTATTGGGAAAGCGTGGCGTAAAACAACTTTCAATATTTGAACTGGTAGTCATTATCTCTTTAGGTTCTGCAGCTGGCGATCCTATGTTTTACAAAGATGTAGGTATTTTGCCAGCTATGATTGTATTTATAATAATTGTGGGGCTTTATAGTCTGATTACCTACTTTATTGGGAAAAATAAACGTTTTGAAAATCTGGTGGAAGGTAAGCCGGTTCGTCTTATTAAAAACGGTGCTTTTTCCATTAAGAATTTTTCAAAGGAAGCCATTGGGGAAGATGAATTTTTTGCAGAGCTTAGGCTGCAAGGTGTTTCACAATTAGGACAGATTGAAGAGGCAATCGAGGAAAGTTCAGGTCATATCAGTATTTTTTATTATCCGGATGAAGAAGTGAAATATGGATTGCCCATTATGATTGATTCTTTGGATGCGAGGCAAGAGGAAATTAAAGAGCACGATTATTATGCTTGTACTTTCTGTGGCTACACAGATAAATTGGAACCCACCATAAGCGTCACCTGCCCTAAATGTAACAAAAATAAATGGGTAAAAGCAAGTAATAAAAAGCGTATCCGTTAAGAATACGTTCAATCAGGAAGCTTTATTTTTCTTCTTTCATTCCTGAAATTTTATTTAAATAATTGTTTTAAGAAGTCTCAGTTTTTAATTTATAATTTTCTTTAATCTAACAATTTATAATTTTAATGGTAATTGTATAACATATGTTAAAGTTGGTGTAATATAGTTTGTTCCAGCCTGATGTACATTGCACTATATTAATATTTAAATAGAGTATGATGAAAAATAGAACATTTATTATCGGTAAATTTTTAACTTTTGCAATGTTTATTTCAGTGGTATTTTTTTCTTTTACAAGTTGCAGAGAGAAAGAAGAAACAAAAACAATTGTTATTGAAAAAGAAGTAGAAAAGCCAAAAGTAGAAGAAAAAGCAAAAGAAGATGATGGAACTTCATTAAGTATTGATGGCGATGGTGTTGAATTTTCAACCAAAAAGGGAGATAATAAAACGGAAATTTCAGTTGAAGATTAATTATAAGCGAAAATATTATTAAGCTTCATAAAATATAATTGGTAAAAAACCTGTAATGTTAGTTACAGGTTTTTTTATTTTAATACAGGTTTTTTTATTTTAAAATTTATTTACTGCCTTTAGTTGTTTTTTGTTTGTTTATTTCGTCCTGCAATTGACGTCTTACTTTTTGCTCGCGTTCTACTGCTGTTTTGCGGTGTTCTTCAAATTCTTCTTCAATATCTGTGAGATTCTTTTTTGCTATTCTTGTAATATCATTGCTGTTTTTAAACTTGTAAATGAATATTCCTAACAAGATTAATAGACATGCAATAATAACCCACATAATGGCTTTATAGCTTCCTTTGCCCATTTGTATTCCAAATAAGCTGATATTATCTTTTTCGCTTCGGGTATTTTCCAAATTTGTTTTGGTACTTTCTAAACTCGCCTTTAAGTCTGAAATCTCTTTAGCTTGCGTGTCGACAAGTATTTTAGTATCAGCTAAATCTTTACGGACGGCTTTTAATGAGTCTATGGTATGGGCTTTTAATTTGTAAAGCCAGTCTTTTTTAATTACTTTAAAATCTTGATAATTATTAGAGCGCGTTATAATATATTCAAATTGATTATCTAATGAGCCTTCATCTAAAGAAAGTTTTTCGTCCTCCGTATCATTTTGTGAATATGTTGTAAAAGAACAACTTAAAATAACGGCAATAACTAGTAGGTGTTTAATGCATTTCATCTAAATAGATTTTTAAAATAGTTACGATTGGTTTACGAAGTTAAAAAAATTATGTTTTAAAAGGACATATTTATGAAAAAAGCCTCATTTTATTGAGGCCTTTATATATACGCATAGAAATTTTTATTGGATGTTTTATCTGAAAAAGTAACGTTCTTTCTCTCCATTACTATTTATAAGTTCAATTTTTAATGGTTCGTAACGTGATAAATTCTTTATAATGTTTTGTGCATCATCAACCGAATTTATTTTCTGGTCATTAATAGCAGTAATGATAGCGCCTTCTTTCACACCATATTTTTCCCATTCTTCAGCGTTTCTTTGGCTGAACTCCGTAATCTTGACACCATGAGTAGCTTTATATTTTTTTAAGTCTTCTGGCTTCGCATTTTTAACTTGGCCCACCATAGGAATTATAATGGTTTCATTTCTAGTCAATGTCACGTTTACAGTTTTTATATTGCCATCTCTAGAGATTTTAAGGCTTACAACATCATTAACTCTTTTGGCATTGATATGTCCTGTTAAATCGGCAAATTTCGATACTTTAATATTATCTATTTCTTTAATAATATCCCCTTTTTTGATACCTGCTTTTTCGGCACCAGATGATTCAATCACACTATCAACATAAATTCCTTGGGTGTCGCTGACACCAAAATCTTTAGAAACTTCACTATTTAAAGCCCCGCCGCTAATGCCAAGAATACCGTTTTGTACGTTGCCATACTCCATAATATCTTCAATAACCCGACGTGCAATGTTACTAGGCACCGCAAATGAATAACCAACATACGACCCCGTTTGTGATGAAATAGCGGTATTAATACCAATAAGTTCTCCTCTGGTATTTACCAACGCGCCACCAGAATTTCCTGGGTTTACAGCGGCATCGGTTTGTATAAAAGATTGCGAGCTAGTACCTGATAAATCCCTGGCTTTCGCGCTAATGATACCTGCAGTAACGGTTGAGGTTAAATTAAACGGATTTCCAACAGCCAATACCCATTCGCCAACTTTAACCTCGTCTGAATCTGCAAATGTTACAAAAGGTAAATCGCCATCGGCATCAATTTTTAAAAGTGCAATATCTGTTATTGGGTCTGAACCTACTATTTCAGCTTTATAAGTTCTATTGTTATTTAAAGTCACCGATAGTTCGTTGGAATTATTAATAACATGATTATTAGTAATAATATACCCATCAGCGTTAACTATTACGCCAGAACCCGTTCCCATCTGTGCGCGTGGCGTGCTTCTTCCTAGGAATAAATCTTGCAGTGACATTTGCCCGGAACTGATAGATACGTTTTTTACGTGTACCACGGCGTTTAGAGTGTTTTCTGCAGCTAAGGCGAAATCTGGAGCGTTGCTTATTGTGGAATACGCATTCATATTGCTTGTCGGTAGAAATGCTGGATTCGCCGGTGCGGAAGTTACTAAAAGGTTGTTTTCTGGTTCTAAAAATAATTTATAGGCACCCAGTGTTAACATGCCACCTAATGCTGAAACCAATACTAATGATAAAATCTTCTTCATAATTTTCAGTTTTATTTTATAGATTAACGATTAAAATTAGAAATTTATTGAATGGAAAATTCAACTTTAACGACTATTTAACAATGGAAAAAACGTTTTAATATTCATATATTTGTCCTCAATTATGCAACAAATTTTTTATAAATATCAAGGAACAGGAAACGATTTTGTGATGATAGACAATCGTCAGCAAACGTTCAACAAAAAAAATGCCAAACAAATTGCATTATTATGTGACAGACGTTTTGGCATAGGTGCTGACGGACTTATTTTATTGGAGAATCATCCAAATTTAGATTTCAAAATGGTGTATTACAATGCCGATGGCAATGAAAGCAGTATGTGTGGCAATGGCGGACGTTGTTTGGTGGCTTTCGCGAAGCATTTAGGCGTTATCAACGATACAGCGGTTTTTGAAGCAATAGATGGTTTGCATCATGCGACTATTGACGGCGATGTGGTTAGGTTGCAAATGCAAGATGTGAATACCATAGAAAAACATCCAAAACACGTTTTTTTAAATACAGGCTCGCCGCACCATGTGCAATTTGAAGAACAGATTGAAGATTTTGATATTAAAACAAAAGGGGCAACTATTCGATATGGTGAACCTTATAATGAAGCGGGTAGCAACGTGAATTTCGTTAAAAAAATAAATGATCAAATTTTTGCCGTAAGAACCTATGAACGTGGGGTAGAAGATGAAACGCTTTCTTGCGGAACGGGTGTAACAGCGGTTGCTTTGGCGATGCATGCCCTCAATGAAACCGATAAAAACCTGATAACCTTGCTAGTTCAAGGTGGTGAATTGCAAGTCAGTTTTGAGGTTGATAATGGCGTTTATAAAAATATATGGCTCATTGGTCCCGCAACGTTTGTTTATAAAGGCAGTATATGATAACGTTAAAAGGAAGCGAGATTTATTTACGTGCCTTAGAACCAGAGGATTTAGAATTCGTTTATGCCGTTGAAAACGATGAATCCGTTTGGGAAATCAGCAATACCCAAACACCGTATTCCAAATTTTTGATTAAACAATATTTGGAGAATGCCCACAAGGATATTTTTGAAGTGAAACAATTACGGCTCATGGTTTCGAGTTATGATAGTGAGCCTTTGGGATTGATTGATATTTTCGATTTCGATTTTAAAAATAGAAGGGCAGGCATTGGTATTTTAATTAAAGATGCGAAGGATAGAGATAAAGGTTATGGGAGGGAAGCATTGCAATTATTAATCAATTATAGTTTTTCACATTTGGAATTGCATCAGTTATATTGTAATATTTCCGAAGAAAACAAGGCCAGCATAAAGCTTTTTACTAATCAAGGGTTTGTAAATGTGGGTCTTAAAAAAGATTGGAATTATGCGAATGGCTCTTATAAAAATGAATATCTATTTCAGCTCATAAATAATTAAATGTATATAAAAAAGATACTTTTGGCCATCGTATTTATTGGTTTAGCCGTGGCAGCTTATTTTGCTTACTATGTTTATAATGCCATGTTTGTATCCAATACAAGCTTTAATAATGATGTGGCTTATGTGTATGTCCCAACAAATGGAACCTATGAAGATGTGAGGGAACAACTTATTCCGCTTTTAAAGGATATCGATACGTTTGATGCTTTAGCAAAACAAAAAAAATACGTCACTAATATAAAAGCAGGTCGTTATGCCATTAAAAAGGGCATGAACAATAACGATATTATTAACTCCATAAGAAGTAATAATTTGCCTTTTAATATATCTTTCAACAACCAAGAATCCCTTGAAAAATTGGCAGGGCGCATCAGTGCTCAAATAGAAGCAGATAGTTTGTCGTTATTAAACGCCATGACCGATGCCTCTTTTCTAAAAGAAAACGATTTTACCTTAGCTACGAGTTTAGGGATGTATATTCCCAATAGTTATGAGTTTTTCTGGAATACGTCTGCTGAGCAATTTAGGGATAGAATGCTAAAAGAATATAACAGATTTTGGAACGACACCAGAAAAGCGAAAGCCCAAGCCCTTAATTTAACGCGGAGCCAAGTAATCACTTTGGCATCTATTGTTCATGAAGAATCCAAAGCAGCTGATGAACAACCAAGAATTGCAGGGGTGTATTTAAACAGATTACGAATAGGCATGCTTTTGCAGGCCGATCCCACATTAAAATTTGCGGCTTATCAACTGCCACAATATAAAAATACCATAATAAAACGTGTTTTGAATATCCATAAAGAAATTGATTCTCCTTATAATACGTATCGAAATTTAGGTTTAACACCCGGACTCATCGCCATGCCAGATGTATCGGCCATTGATGCCGTTCTAAACTATGAAAAGCATGATTATTTGTATTTTGTTGCAGATGCTAAACGTTTGGGGTATCATAAGTTTGCAAAAACATTGGCTCAGCATAATGCCTATGCCAGAGAATATCATACGTATTTATCTTCCCAAGGTATTAATCGGTAGTGGGGTGTTTTAAACTTAAATATATCCTTTGCTTATTTTTTATCACTTTTTTTTCTTTTTCACAATCCAAATTAGAGTCATTCTTAACGCCAAGCGATACACTTAATAAGCCGAGACGAAACGCTATTATAATTAGCGAAGCGTCTATAATGGGAGCCTCTTTAATAGGTTTGAATCAGCTTTGGTACGCAGATTATCCTAAATCTAAATTCCACACTATTGATGATAGTGGTGAATGGCTTCAAATGGATAAAGTAGGCCATGTATTCTCCTCCTATCAAATGGGAAGATTGGGTGCAGAAACACTTCATTGGGCTGGAGTAAGTAAAAAAGACCAATTGATTTATGGTGCTACCTTAGGCTTCGGATTTTTAACTACCGTAGAAGTTTTTGATGGTTTTTCAGAAGAATGGGGTTTTTCATGGACTGATGTTTTGGCAAATGGTGCAGGCACAGGATTGTACGTGGGACAAGAATTATTATGGAATGAACAGCGTATGATGCTGAAATTTTCGTTTCATCAAACACACTATGCAATGCAGCGTCCTGATAAACTTGGTGATGGTTTTTTGGAACAAGTTTTGAAGGATTATAACGGACAAACGTATTGGTTAAACATTAATTTACATTCTTTTTTCAAAGAAAGTAACATTCCTAAATGGCTTGATTTGTCAGTCGGTTATGGGGCTGATGGCATGTTAACTGGGCTGAAAGATGTTGACAATCAGTTGTTAACAAATAAAGAGAGGAATAGACAGTTCTACTTAAGTTTTGACTTAAATTTGAGTAAGATTGAAACAAAGTCACATCTGTTAAGATCCATATTGGACGTTTTTAACGTAATTAAGATGCCGTTTCCGGCCATTGAGTTTAGTAAAAATGGGAGTGTATTTCATCTATTGTACTATTAAAAAGGGCACATGAACGAGTAATTTTGAATTAAGCATTATAAAGTCTAATTTTGCACCCTCAAATTTTCAGGTATATTTTTTAATAAAATATGCTGAAGAAATTTTAAAATTATGAAGAAAAATATTGTAAGTTATTTGGTTTTAGCACTTCCAATATGTGTTCTATTATATATGACGTTGTCATCAAAAGACACGGTTGATTTAAGCAAATATTCAACAAAAGGTTTAGAACTGAATTATACAGTTAGCCAAGAGCCGAACACTCAAGAAAATGATTTAGCATTAAACGATGTTAATAAATTATATTCACCATATCTAGGGAAATCTTTTGTTGGTTTTAAAGAAGCTTTGGCATTTAAAGAATCTCGGGGTGATTATTCTTCAGTGAATGCTTTAGGATATTTGGGTAAATACCAATTTGGAGCAGAAACCTTAAAAATCATTGGAATTTATAATCCAGCGGCTTTTTTAAGCAACCCAGCACTTCAAGAAAGGGCTTTTATAGCGAACGCCGAACGTAACAAATGGATTTTACGACGTGACATCAAAAATTTTGTTGGTAAAAAAATCAATGGTGTTGTTATTACCGAGTCGGGTATTTTGGCGGCTGCACATTTAGCTGGTCCTGGAAGTGTAAAACATTATTTAAGAAGTTATGGTGTTCAAGACCACGAAGACAGTTTTGGGACTTCCGTTCAGTATTATATCAAAAAGTTTTCTGGATATGATACGTCTTTTTTAAAACCGAACAAAAAAGCTAAAGCTACATCAACTTCCATTTAAGAATTAAAATTTATGGAGAATAAATATGGTAGGTCTTTTATGAAGATCTACCTTTTTTTTTGTCCATTCGTTTACAGTTAAGGTTTTTATGAATTCTGTTGGCAACGTGATATCACAAGCTACACAAACACTTGTGTTTTTTTCTAAAATACTGCAAATATCTTCCAGCATTTTGTTGTTTCTATAAGGGGTTTCAATAAAAATTTGTGATTGGTTCAACTCAAAAGATAGACGTTCTAACCGTTTAATCTCTTTTTTCCTTTCATCTTTATCAATGGGCAAATAGCCATTAAACGTAAAGCTTTGTCCGTTCATTCCAGATCCCATCATGGCCATTAATATAGATGAAGGACCAACTAATGGCACCACTTTAATATCAAGTTGATGGGCTAATTTCACAACATCGGCACCAGGATCGGCTATGCCTGGGCAACCAGCTTCAGAAAGTAAACCAACATGAATACCTTTTGAGCAAGATTCTAAAAATGTTGGTAATTCATTATCTTCAGTAAACTTGTTTAAAAGATATATTTTTAAAGTGGATTGTATTTTATCAGGCGCTATTTTTTTAATAAAATGCCTTGCCGTTTTTTCATTTTCAACAATAAAGATATCAATTTGTTCAATGATGTTTTTTACGGTTATTGGTAGTACTTCCAATGGTGCATTATCTCCCAAGGTGGTTGGGATAAGATATAATTTTCCTTTGGATGTGCTCATTTAGGGATTTATTTATATTATTAAATCAATTGTTTTGCGATTTTTGAACACGCTTCGTCTAGCATTTTGTAAACGTTTTCAAAACCGTCATCACCTCCAAAATATGGGTCGGGAACTTCATAATTTTCGGTCGGATATATTTCGTTTAATATGAATTTAACCTTCCTTTTATCATTAGTATCTCTTGCAAGTGCTATCACATTATTGTAATTAGAGGCATCCATCACATAAATATAATCGAATGTATCAAAATCAGCAACACTAAATTGTCTACCAGATAAATTTGAAATATCCAATCCGTACTTTCTAGCAACCGCTATGGAACGTTTATCAGGTGTACAACCTATATGATAATTTCCGGTGCCAGCGGAATCGACTCTGAATTTATGACTTGGAAGTTTGGATTTTAAAATGCCTTCTGCTAATGGCGATCGGCATATATTACCTAAGCAAACCATTAGAATTTTAATCATGAAAAAGGGAATTAGATAGAGAGCTTTTTAGTAATATCCTCTACATATTTTTTAAATTGCTTATCTGTTGAAGATAAATTATCAACAGTCTTGCAAGCATGAAGGACCGTAGCATGGTCGCGTTTACCAATTTGAGAACCGATACTTGCCAAAGAAGCTTTAGTAAATTTTTTCGCAAAGAACATGGCCAATTGTCTAGCTTGCACAATGTGGCGTTTTCTGGTTTTAGATTGTAATGTGTCAATATCCATTTGGAAATAATCTGACACAATTTTTTGTATATAATCTATTGAAACCTCACGTTTGGTGTTTTTAACAAATTTCTCAACAATTTGTTTAGCCAAATCAATGGTGATTTCTTTTTTGTTGAAAGACGATTGAGCAATTAAAGATATAATGGCACCTTCTAACTCTCTCACATTTGTTTTGATGTTTTTGGCAACATATTCAATTATATCATCAGGCATTTCAACACCATCACGATATAACTTATTTTTTAAGATGGAAACTCGGGTTTCAAAATCCGGGTTTTGTAATTCAGCTGAAAGTCCCCATTTAAAACGAGATAATAAACGTTGCTCAATATCTTGCATATCGACTGGCGCCTTGTCACTGGTTAAAATTACCTGTTTGCCATTTTGATGTAAATGATTGAATATATGGAAGAACACATCTTGCGTTCCAGATTTTCCAGATAAGAATTGAACATCATCAATAATTAACACATCGATAATCTGATAAAAATGAATGAAATCATTTCTATTGTTCTTTTTTACCGAATCAATATATTGTTGTGTAAATTTTTCAGCAGAAATATATAAAACCGTTTTTTCAGGGTATTTGTCTTTAATATCAACACCAATAGCATGCGCTAAATGGGTTTTTCCTAAACCAACACCACCGAATATAAGCAACGGATTGAAAGACGTGCCGCCTGGTTTTGATGCAACAGCCAAACCAGCACTTCTTGCCAAGCGATTGGAATCGCCTTCAAGGAAATTTTCAAAACTGTAATTCGGGTTTAGTTGCGATTCAATTTTTACATTTCTAATGCCAGGAATTACAAATGGATTACGTAATTCCGGATTTTTATTTTGAAGTGGAATATCAACTTCCTGGGATTTCATACCACTTCTATTGGAACTCGGAATTTTTTCGGTAAACGGATGTTTGTTGCCATAAGTGTTTTCCATTTTAATAATGTAAACCAATTTGGCTTTTTCTCCAAGCTCTTTTGTTAGAGATACTTTAAGTATTTTTACATAGTGCTCTTCAAGCCATTCGTAAAAGAATTTACTTGGTACTTGAATGCTCAAAGCATTATCTGAAAGTTTAATGGGAATAATAGGTTCAAACCAAGTTTTATACGCTTGCGGTTGTATATTATCTTTTATAAATTCAAGACAGTTATTCCATACCGATTGCGCAGTTACACTCATTATTGTATTTATGGTTTGTTTGTTAGTTAGTCAATTAAGAGAAGAATATTTCTCTTTTCCCCTGTTTAATGCTAGGCAAATATGTGAACAAAATTCTTAAAAAAAAAATGAATTAGTATTGAATTTTCAGAATTTTTTCATCATGTTTAACCTGTAGCCGAAACTACAAAAAATTATTTAATAAACCTTATGAAATTCGACAAAATACAAATAAGAGTGAGGTACGGCGAAACCGACCAAATGGGAGTGGTATATCACGGGAATTACGCATTATATCTTGAAATGGGGCGCATTGAGTGGTTAAGGAAATTGGGCATTTCTTATAAAGATATGGAAGAAAATGGTATTATGTTACCTGTGGTTTCTCTTTGTATAAATTATAAAAAATCAGCGGGTTATGATGACCTAATTAATGTTAAAACACAACTAAAAAATAAGCCCACGGCAAAGATTGAATTTGACTATGAAATTACTAATCAAGCGGGTGAAATTTTAACAACTGCGAGTACCATTTTGGTTTTTATTGACATGAAAACAAACCGTCCCGTTAAAGCTCCAAAATATATTTTAGATGCGATAGGCGATTAATTTATTTTCGTAATTTTTATTTCAAAAAGATTATTGAAAATGTCGAAAATGGATGTTGCATCTTTTTTCCTGACCGAGATATAGATGTTGCAATTCAGTTCCAGTTTTTGATTTGTAATGGTAATGTTATTTTCTTTAATGGCGCGCATCACTTTATTCATATTCTTATAATCAAACTTAATGCAGAATTCTACATTTATAGTTTTCTCAACAATTTTTGAAGCTTCTAAAGTCAATTGAGCCGTAGTTTTATAAGCGTTGATTAATCCGCTAACACCCAATTTAATGCCACCAAAATAACGAACTATAACAATTAAAATATTGGTGACATCAAAAGATTGTATTTGGCCGTAAATAGGCATTCCTGCAGAATTGTTAGGTTCACCATCATCATTGGCTCGAAATGAAAAAGTTTCTGCTCCTAATTGATACGCATAACACCAATGTCTAGCGGTATTATGTTTCTTTTTTATATCTTCTATTTGTTGTTTTATCTCGTTTTCATTTTGTACAGGAAAGGCAAAACCATAAAATTTACTGTTTTTATCTTTGAATAAAACGGCCTCCGTCGAGGTTTCAATGGTTTTATATGTGTCTTTTTCAGTCAAAAAAGGCGAAGTTAAAACAAATGACTATTTACTTTGAAAAGCGACGTAATATCTTCCGTTCTTGGGTTGATGTGCCATGTATGTATGCTTAAAGAATTTGCTGTTGTAATATTATCGTGATTGTCATCAACAAAGAAACACTCTTTGGCATTTAAGTTGTTTTCCCTTAAAACGTACTCAAAAATATCCCGATTTGGTTTTCTTAAATGAATGTCGTGTGATAAGTAAAAAGCATCAAAACAATTTTTGAAATCTTCATAAAAAGATACGTTTTTTTTAATCCAATCTATATGGATTTCGTTGGTATTACTCAGCAGAATCAGTTTGTATTTTGCAGATTTTTTTAATTCCTTCAGAAAATCCAAACGCCGTTCAGGAAAATCCTTTAGCATGAAATTCCAAATGTCTATAAGTTCTTCTTCTGAAAGTTTCGGAAAGTTTTCAGCATAAAATTCTAAAAATTCTTCTGTTAAAATGAGGCCTTGCTCATAAAAACTATTGAAGGCTATCATTTCTTCCGAAAGTTCATCGATCTTAAAATGCTTGAAAGCATTTTGTGTAAAACCTTCAATGTCCAAATTGATGAATACATTACCAAAATCGAAAATAATCGCTTTAATCATTTTTATATGTTTTAAGATTATCGTCCATAATGTACTCTTCGGACATTAATTTACCTTTAAATTTTGGCGCTTTAATACCTGTATTGAATGAGATATTTCCTGTAAAGATTCTGGCTTCATCCCAAAGATTTTCATCAATAAATGTTTGTATAATATGTCTTCCGCCTTCAATAATTACTGAATTTATGTTCTTTTGAAATAATATATAACAAATTTGTTTGGCAACTTTTTTTGAAAAATCTATTTCATTTTTGGAGATAACAATCGTTTCGGCTTCATCATTAAAAACCGCTAGATTTTTTGGTAATTTTAAATCTTTATCAATAACGATACGAATAGGATTGTGTCCTGTCCAATCTCTTACTGTTAAACTCGGATTATCTTGTAAAACCGTATTGGTGCCAACCAAAATAGCTTGCTCTTCGGCTCTCCATTTATGGGTTAATTGTCGGGAATAATCGTTGCTAATCCAAACTGGTCTTTGATCTTTTTTGGTTAGGGGGGCCATAAAACCGTCTTGGGTTTCGGCCCATTTGAAAATGATATAAGGACGCTTTTTATTATGAAAAGTAAAGAATCGTTTATGGTGTTCCTTACACTCTGCTTCTAAAACACCAACAGTTACTTGGCAACCGGCATTTTTAAGTTTTTCAATGCCTTTTCCAGCGACTTTAATGTTGTTGTCAATACAGCCAATTACGACATTTGTGATTTGGCATTTAATAATAAGGTCGCTACACGGGGGCGTTTTGCCAAAATGGGAACACGGTTCTAAAGTGACATATAAGGTTGAATCTTTTAATAGATGTTTGTCAACAACCGAATTTATAGCGTTTACTTCAGCATGATTACCACCATAAGCACTGGTAAAACCTTCGCCAATTATGTTGCTATTATGCACAATAACACATCCAACCATGGGATTTGGTCGCGTGTTTCCTAAACCATTTTTGGCTATTTCAATACAGCGTTTTATATATTTTTCATGTATATTCACAGCACAAAAATAAGATTAATTAATGGGTATTAATACTATCATTATTAGAGAAATTCAGCCTCAGGATAATGAACAAATTGAGCAGATAATCCGGGCTTGTTTACATGAGTTTAAAATTCCTTTGGAAGGTACTGCGTATTCGGATGTTGAAACTACAAGAATGTTCGAATCCTATCAAAATAGTAATGAAGTTTATTTTGTAATTGATGCCGATGGAAAAGTACTTGGCGGCGGCGGAGTGAAACCTTTAAAGGATTTTGAAAATGAGATTTGTGAAATTCAAAAAATGTATTTTTATCCAGAAATAAGAGGAAAAGGATTTGGCAAGCAATTATTTGAAACATGTTTAAAATCCGCAAAAGCATTAGGTTATAAACAATGCTACATAGAATCGGCGTCGCAACTTAAAGCAGCCATACATATTTATGAATCATATGGCTTTAAATATTTGGCTGGCGCATTGGGAAGTACTGGGCATTATTCATGCGGCGTTTGGATGATAAAAGACTTATGAAGCTAAAAGACATTCAACATATTTTCCACGAAGAATTAGATGCCACTTATGATAAGCATGAAGTGAATAGTTTCTTTTTTATATTATTAGAATCCTATTATAATATCACTAGAATCAAATTAGCTATGAATCCTGAGCTAATTATTGATAACAGTGAAAAATTTTTCAATGCATTAGAACGTTTAAAAAAACAAGAACCCATTCAATATATAACAGGACAAACTGAGTTTTTTGGGTTGCCATTTAAAGTCAATCATCATGTTTTGATACCAAGACCAGAAACGGAGGAATTAGTTGATTGGATAATGACTAGCAACCCAAGACCCAATCCCGATATCTATCGGGACCAAGACCTAAACATTTTGGATGTGGGAACGGGAAGTGGTTGCATTGCTATTTCATTAGCCAAAAATTTACATAACGCTAAAGTTTATGCGCTAGATGTCAGCAAAGAAGCTTTAAAAGTTGCTAGACAAAATGCGGAATTAAATGATGTTGAAATTACATTTATAGAAGTAGATATTTTGAAAACAGAAGACGTTTCGGATTTAAAATTTGATGTTATTGTTTCAAATCCGCCTTATGTTCGGGAACTTGAAAAAAAGCAAATGAAACCGAATGTTTTAAATAATGAACCGCATTTGGCATTGTTTGTTGAAGATGAAAATCCGTTACAATTTTATAAATCCATTACTGAATTCGCTGTTAATAATTTGAAGGATAACGGCATGCTTTTTTTTGAAATTAATGAATATCTTGGTAACGAAATGATTCAGTTATTAAAAGATAATCATTTTAAAAATATAGAATTAAAACAAGATATCTTTAAAAAAGATAGGATGATTAAAGGCCAATTCGCATAATGAATACTAAAGAAGAGCAAATATTAAAGCTACGTAACGAACTTAATGAGCATAATTATAACTATTATGTCTTGGATACTCCCACGATATCCGATTTGGAATTCGATACCAAATTAAAAGAACTCGAGGCACTTGAAAATCAGCATCCAGAGTTTTTTGATGCTAATTCGCCAACACAACGCGTTGGGGGTGATATCACCAAAAGTTTTGAAACCATTCCGCACGAGCATCGTATGTATTCTTTGGATAATTCCTATTCAAAAGAAGAGTTATTGGATTGGGAAAATCGGGTAAAAAAGATGATTGATGGCGATATTCAATATG
>Ga0307414_10000658_pt1 | contig 17672 bp, 15 predicted proteins | sample DK1Ometagenome_FD_203804 | JGI IMG/M metagenome (GOLD analysis project Ga0307414, IMG submission 203804) | Maize rhizosphere microbial communities from greenhouse at UC Davis, California, United States - DK15-O-3 | ecosystem: Host-associated > Plants > Roots > Rhizosphere > Soil | place: USA... | reverse complement strand
GTTGATGAAGCCGGGACCGGCGATCTCGACCGAAGTGACTCCCGGGAGCGTCTCCAGCTTGGGCGCAATCGCGGCCGCAAGCGCCCGGGGATTAGTGCCCGCGCCCTTTGCGAGAACCATCGCGGCGTTGCTCGCAAGATCGCCGTGCGTCGGATCGCGCGGCGGCTCGACGGCGACCGCCCGGCGGTTGAGATCCGCCGGCAGAATGCCGTCGTCTTGAAGTTGATCGAGCACCCCATCAAGAAGCGCTGCGTAACGGGCGTAAATGCTCAAGGAACACACCAGATCTGGAAAGCGACGCCTCTAGCGCAGCCGCGCCGACGCGTCACCTGCAGCTAGCACGTCTCGATTTGGCACATTTTGTTGCCGCTGATTAAAAAATGGTAAACAAAGAGTTAACTTTGGTTAGCCCTTGCAGTACAATCGCCCTGCTAGACGATTCGCTGCGCTGGAGGGAGCGCGAGTCCCGGCATTTTTGAGGGGACTTTGTCATGAAGTACGCATTCAGAACTGCGGCCGCGGCACTCTCGTTGCTGGCCGCTGCCCCCGCGCTCGCAGACCCACCGCCTCCTGCGGGAACGAATTTCGGCGGATGCACCACAGCGTTCACGAACCCCGACGCCGTAGCCTGCGCAGGATATTATTCCTCGAACCTGATCAACGGCAGCGCGGAAGATCGCGCATTTCAGGATGCCTTCCTGGCAACCCTTCCCGGCGGTGCTGACGCGTTCGACGGAACCTCTGCGACCTGGAATTCTCTCCTGAAGATCGAGGCCGACGACGGTTTTGATCCCATCGATTTCGGAATGACCCTTTATGGTCTTCAGTTCATCGGTGCGCACTTCGGCAATGCCGCAGAGACTACGGAGAACAATGTCACCGTCTTTTGGCTGATCGATTTCGGCGTTGAAGGTGGCACGCTCAGTTTGGCGGATGCGCAGGGTTGGTCCAACGCGATCCTGTATACTCCACCGGGCAACGAGGTCCCTGAACCAGCGACCTGGGGAATGATGCTCATGGGCTTCGGCGCCGCGGGCTTTGCAATTCGCCGTCGCCGCAAGGTTTCGATCACTCAAGTCGCATGAGTTGGCGTCGCCTCCGGGCGGTCCCCTTGACCAGCATGCCGTGACATCGGACCCGTTCGTTCCAAGCTTGGGGCTGGAACGAGCGGGTCACATCTTGAGGGACCCGCTGCCCTTCTGCGACGCCAGGGCGGGCGGGTCCCACCCTTAAAATCGATCGGGAAGGTCCACGGGTCCGACCAGTTGCTCGTGACGAGCAACGGCGAAGCGGTCCGTCATGCCGGCGATGAAATCGCCGATCGCGCGCAATCTGCAAACTTCGCCCTCACCGCGCTGCCAATTGTCGGGCAGCAAGGACGGATCGTCGCGGTAGGCGGCGAACAGGTTTGCGACCACGCGTTGCGCCTCCGTCCTTACGGGCACGAGGTCCGGCACATTGTAGAGCCGCTCGTACAGGAACCCCTTCAGGTCCCGTTCCTCCTCCGCGAGGCCGGCGGAAAACCCTGCCAATTGCTTCCCCGCTAAGCGCACATCGCCACAGGTTTGGACACCCGCCTCCCCCACGCGGCGCCGCGTTTCGGCAATCAGGTCCGCAACCATGGTTCCGATCTGGTCGCGAACCAGTGCCCGCAGCTTCTTTTCAGGCGAGAGACCGGGATGCCGCCGTTCCACTTCGTTCCAGTGCCTGCGGACGATCGGCACTTCGACGAGTTCATCGAGCTGCAGCAGGCCCGCCCTAATGCCGTCATCGATGTCGTGATTGTCATAAGCAATGTCGTCGGCGACCGCCGCGACCTGCGCTTCGAGTGAGGGCCAGCTTCCAAGTTCCAGGTCGAATTCGGCATTGGCTTCAGCCATGGCCCAGGTTGGCGAAGCGATTGGCCCGTTGTGCTTGGCGAGACCCTCCAGCGCTTCCCAGCTGAGATTCAGGCCGTCGAAGCCCGGGTACGGCGCCTCGAGCTTGGTCACCAGCCGGATGCTGTGCGCGTTGTGGTCGAACCCGCCCGCCCCGGCCATCGCGTCCTGCAACGCATCCTCGCCGGCATGCCCGAATGGCGGGTGACCGAGGTCGTGCGCAAGGCAGAGCGCCTCGGTCAGGTCTTCGTTCAGCCCGAGTGCGCGCGCGACCGTCCGTCCGATCTGTGCGACCTCGATGCTGTGGGTGAGGCGGACACGGTAATGATCGCCGTCAGGGGCGACGAAGACCTGCGTCTTGTGGCGCAGGCGCCGGAACGAGACGGAGTGAATAATCCGGTCGCGGTCGCGCTGGAAAATGTCGCGGGGACCGCGCGGGCCGGCATCTACTTCCGGATGGGCCCTGCCGCGCGAAGCTGAAGGTTGCGCGGCAAGTGTCGAAGTCATTCGGAGGGCAATTTCCTGATCGCCTGGCCAGGCTGGTTCGTCCACGTAAAGGCGTCAACGCGAACCGATGCAAGATCCTCGGCGAAGATATTGGCTTCCTCGCTGTTGCGGAACGGCCCGATGAGCAGTCGCGCACGCCCGGGCTCCTCAGCGATGTAGCCGGTGATGCCTTCGAACAGGTCGCGATTGCGACTTTTGATCCGGTCGAACTGATCCGGGAGACCTGTAGAGTTCGCTCCGCTCGCAAGCTGGAGCCAGAGCTTGCGTGTCGCGGTGGCGGTGGTCGCCGGCCGTGACACCGATGCGAGCTGTTGCGGCACGGGCGCAGCTGGTGCCGGCGGATTCGGGACGGTCGCCGTCCCCTGGGTCGCCTGCGACAACCAGCGCTCGATCGAGCCGATACGATCGCCGTCGGCATCGTCGCTTTGCGTCGGCGTTGCTGGGTTCGTCGCAGCCGGCGGAAGCGAAGCCGATGCGACCTCATTGTCCGATGGAAAGATGCCCAAATTGACCGCCGCCGCCTTCTGGTCGGAACGAAGGCCGGGAAGCTTGCGGAAGAAATAGGCCATGTTCGAGGACGAACCTGGCATGGCGGCATCGATTGCCCCCTTTGCGCCATTCACATCGCCCGTCAGCGCAAGAACGAAAGCCCGTGTCCGCGCACCCGCCGCGTCGCCGCGCGCCATCAGGGGTGAAAGCATGGACAAGGCCTCTGCCTTCTTGCCCGTGATCGCCAGGCTGAGCGACAGCCTTCGGCGAGCCTCGTCACCGTCGCTGGCCGATAGAGCTGCCCGATAGTCTGCCTGAGCCTCAGCGTGCTGGCCGATCAGGTCGTAGGCGAGGCCGCGGTCGGCGCCAATCATCGACTGGGTCGCTCCACGCTGGGTAGCACGGGCGAAATATTGCAACGCGCCATTGCCATTGCCCTCCAGGGCAAGCGCCGCGCCCATGCCGGCCTGCGGCAAGGGGCTGGCCGGCCAGACCTCCTCCGCGCGGCCGAAGAAGCCGGCCGCGGCCTGGCTGTCGCCAAGCGCCAGCGAGGCTTTCCCCGCGCCAATCAGGGCGTCGAAATTCTTTGGGCTCGAGCCCAACTCCTTCATGTTGCGCGCGAGCGCGTCGGACGGGCTTTCGCCTGCCCCGCCAACATAAACCTGCGCGTCCGCCTGGGCCGGAACGCCGGCGAGCACCGCGCCTATCGCAGCGAGGATGACTACCGCTACGCCGACGCGGTCGAAACGACCTTTTGCCATGGGACCCCCCATGGCAGATTGGAGCTTGCGCAAAGCTTGCCCGCCAGATGGTTATCGCCAAGTCGTTGCGCGCAGACGGCGAGCCGCCAGCGCGCGATAGGCTCGATTACTGGTTGTTCTGCCGATTCAGGAAGCGCGGAATGTCGATGGGCTCACGCCGATAGCTCGGCTTGGAGTCCTCGTCGTCGACCTGCGCCTGAGCGGCGCCACGGGCGATGTTCGACATGCGCTCGAACAATGTGCCCGTGTCGCGTACCTTCGGCTTCTCCTCGATGGGAGCGGCTTCCGGGAGGAATTCTTCCTCGTCGGTCGGAGGAGCGATCGGCGCCGATCCGACCGGCGCGGTCAGGACGTCGTCATTGTCGAGCACGAGCTCTTCGCCCTCGTCCATCTCGTCCGTTAGCTCCAGCGTGTCCTCTTCCACGATCGGCTCTTCGATCACTGGCGCTGGGACCGGCGCGACCGGCTTGGCCATGACAGGCGTCGCGGTCGTGGCGCGCGGGAAGGCGAACACCTTGCCGGGCTGCGGCTGCTGTGCAGCTTCCGCCTCGATGCCCGTTGCGACAACCGAAACGCGGATGCGGCCGTCGAGATCGTTGTTGAACGCCGAGCCCCAGATGATGTTCGCATCGGGGTCGACCAGTTCCTTGATGTGACTGGCGGCCTCGTCGACTTCCATCAGGCGCATGTCCTCGCCGCCGGTGATCGAGATGATGACGCCCTTCGCGCCCTTCATCGACACACCGTCGAGCAGCGGGTTCGAAATCGCCTTTTCGGCGGCTTCGATTGCACGGTTGTCGCCCGAGGCTTCGCCGGTGCCCATCATCGCCTTGCCCATCTCGCCCATCACCGAACGGACATCGGCGAAGTCGAGGTTGATGAGGCCCGGCATGACCATCAGGTCGGTGATTCCGCGAACGCCCTGCTGCAGGACCTCGTCGGCCATTTCGAAAGCTTCCTTGAAGGTCGTTTCCGAATTGGCGAGACGGAACAGATTCTGGTTCGGAATGACGATCAGGGTGTCGACGTGCTGCTGCAGCTCCTCGATGCCGGAATCGGCAGAGCGGCCACGGCGAGCGCCTTCGAAGGCGAATGGCTTGGTCACGACGCCAACCGTCAGGATACCACGGTCGCGCGCGGCCTTGGCGATGACCGGTGCAGCGCCCGTGCCCGTGCCGCCGCCCATGCCGGCAGCGATGAAGCACATGTGCGCACCTTCGAGGGCGCGTTCGATGTCCTCGATCGTCTCTTCGGCAGCCGCGCGTCCGATCTCCGGCCGCGAGCCTGCGCCGAGGCCCTGTGTGATCTTCAGCCCCAGCTGGATCCTGCGATCCGCCGTCGAAGAGTTAAGCGCCTGAGCGTCCGTGTTCGCGACGACGAAATCGACGCCCTGTACGTCTGCGCGCATCATGTTCGCGACGGCGTTCCCGCCCGCGCCCCCGACGCCAATGACGCTGATCCGCGGCCGAAGTTCATCAACTTCTGGCCGGATAAAATCGATGCTCATGGGTAAACCCCCTTCAAGGCGCGCTAGCGCGTTGATCCTCCACCGCGATTCTTCTGAATCATCGCGAGTCGCAAGCCAAGCGAAAAAGTTAACGCGACTCGAAAAAAGTGAGGATGAAGTGGCGAGAAAGACTCAGTTCGCCTGTTGTTCCTGCCCCAGGTCGACCTGTTCGATTTTCGGGACGCCGATCACCCACCAGATTCCGCCAGCCGCGACGATCGCCGCGCACACTACAAACGCGTTGTCGTACCCTGCCCTATCGACAATCCAGCCGGTGATCAGCGGTCCGAAGATGCCGGAGAAATTTCCAAGGGCATTCTGGAAGCCGACCCAGGTCCCGGCCGCCGTTCGCCCGGCGAACATCTGCGCAATCGCAAAAATGTTCAGGGACAAAGCGCCGGTCGCCATCCCGGCCAGGCAGAGCCAGAAAGCGAGGGTGACATTCGTGTCCGCCCAAAGAATGCCCATCACCGCGACCGCCTGGACGAACTGTGCGACGATCATCATCCAGCGCCGTATCGTTGCTTCGGCGCGGCCGGACCGGGTCCAGCGATCGGAGATAGCGCCGAACGCGAATGCCGCGATCGCCTGAGCGGCAAAGGCCAGGGTGCCGAGCATCGTCATCTGGGTAATGGACAGGCCCCGCGACTGGACGAGATAAAGCGGCAGCCAGGAAAGGAGGAAGTAGAAGCCGTAGTTGCTGGCAAAATGGGCGATGGTCATCGACCACAAGGCCCATGTGCGCAGCAGCGGCTTCAACGGCACCTTCGGTCGGCTGGCGGCGGTAACAGGGGCGTTCACAGCTCGAGTCGACAGCCGCCACGGCAGCAGCCAGAGTAATGTTACCAAGCCGAACAGGATGAACACGGCACGCCAACCGTACGCGCCGAGGATCAAGCCGCCCGCAAGCGTTCCGAGAGCCGGTCCCAGCGCAATCCCGATCGAAACCGAGGCATTGGCCATGCCGCGGCTCTCGGGTGGAACCTGTTCGGCGATGATCTTGCTGCTTGCAGGGAAGGCGAGGCTTCCACCGATTCCGAGCAGCGTCCGAAGAACAACCAGCGAGACGAACCCGCCGACGAACCCGCTGAGCAAGGTCGCCACGGCCCAAAGGCCCACGCCCCAGGCCAGCAGCCGGTAGACAGAGAAGCGGTCGCACAGCCAGCCGACGACCAGCTGTAGCGGCCCGTACACCCAAAAGAAGGCCGAGACCGCGATGCCATATTCGAACGCCGTAAGCGAAAGGGCGTCCTTCATCAGCGGCGCCGCGACGCTGATCGCGCCGCGGTCTACGTAATTGAGGAAAACAGCGGCTCCGAGCAGAAAGACGAGCGCTCTGCCGGGCGACGGTCTCATGCGGGGTCTGGGGCTTTTCGCGGCAATGCTTTTGCAATCACCGATGACGCCAAACGTCGAATGCGCGGCGGCGAATGCCGGATCGTCCGCGCGATAGCGGCAGAGGATACTTGCCAGGTCGGACGCGCAAAAGTGTCGATCTCGGTCATCGCCTGCAAATAGTTCGCGCGGAAGAGTGCACTGCTTTCCTTCCGGCGGCTAGCGGCTTCCGGTTTGTAACTGAGATCGACGAACGGATTGTTGTTGATCTCGTAGATCTGTGGCTTGCCGTCGACCAGGCCGAAGTCGACCCGTCCATAGTCGAGCCCCGCGAGGTCGAACGCCGGCTTCACAGCCTCCGCGAAGGGATTGTCCCGGACGAGCGCATACTCTTCCTCGTACATGTCCTCGGACGCGACGCCGGCCTTGCCATACTTCACGATCCAGCTGTCCTCGTGAACGCAGGTGTAGCCGAGGAAGCGATCGCCAACGCGAAACACCGACAGCTTCCGGAACACACCCGGGCGGATCGGCTCGGCTGCATATTCGATGATGAGAAGCGCGGACTTGGGCGCGCCCTGTGCGACTGCGGCCTCGAGCGCCGAGTCCAGTTCATCCTCACTTTCAAGCAGCCCGGAGACCGGCGCGGCATGATTGCCTTCCAGCCGCAGAAAGACCGGCCATCGCTTCGGCCGCTCGAGGCTGTCGACGCGATAGACGTCGAAGTGGTTGATGCCCGCGTGGTGAAGAGAGCGAAGCATCCCCGAACGCCCGAGGAAACGGGCCGGATCGTTGAGCGCGGTCATCCCGCGGGCCTTCAAATCGCGGAACAACAAAGCCGCTTCATGCAGCTCCCAGTCGGACAGGCGATCGAGGTCGGTGAAGACGTGCGTCGCCTTGTGCGGAGAGCGCCGCCTCAGAACCTGATCATAGGTGACCACATCCAAGTCGAGGCTCGGTTCACGGTGCAGGGTTTCATGCGTGTACCGATGATCTCTCGTCGTCACGATTAGTATCAATTTGGGACTCCCCCGTTACGCTACATTACACTTGTGCTCGCAGAGACATTTAACGATAGTATAACGGCTCGTAAAAGCACGTAAGCGTAACAGGAGGTGTCAGATGGCGAAGACCAATATTTCGGCGAAGCTCGACTGGAACCGCATGCTCGGTTTCGAACAGATCACCGAAGCTCGTGAATCGAAGAAGGGCCTGGGCGCGAAGGTCGGCCAGAAGGTCGGACAGAAAGTCGGCCAGAAGGTTGGCGTAAAGCTCGGCACCAAGCGCGGCCTCAAAGGCTAAGCTGGGGATCGAACCCTGACGACCGCAACTTTGGTTGCGAGTTTCGAACCAAGCGCCGATCGGGGATACGACCTTGATCGGCGCATGCGTTTCAGGCTCGCCGACACTCTCGATTATGTCTTCAGCCAGGTCGGCGACACGATCGCCGTCGAACCCGCGGCCGCGCGCCGACTGACCGACTCCATTCGCGCAACGAAGCAGTCGCCGCACGTTTTCGGCGCCTATTATGATCTCGTCTTCGCGATCGAAGGCGATGATCTGGATGGGGCGCGCAAACTTGCGGCCGAGCTATTCGAGCATTCGCCGCAAGCCGGGACGAGCATCACGCGCATCGACGAGCGCGCCGAGCGAGAGGAAGACCGCTACCGGCGTCTGTTCCTGGCCGACCTGCATGTCGAGCTTCCGGACGATGCGTTGATGGCGGATTGCCGGCGCCGGTTCGACGAAGCCTTTGAATTGCTTGATACCGGCTTTCCCGAAATGGCCGCCGAGATCCGCGAGCTGCTGCGCGAGATTGTCGTCGCGGCCGGGCCCGAGGATCCCAAAGCGCTGACCTTCGACGGCGCGTCCTGCTACATGCTTTGGGGCGCGATCCTGCTCAACGCGCGCGGCCAGAAGACGGTGCTTGATACCGCCCAGGCGCTCGCGCACGAGAGCGGGCATAACCTCCTCTTCGGTTTCTCCTCGTCCGGCCCGCTGGTCGAGAATGCGGACGATGAGCTGTTCAGCTCGCCTTTGCGCAAGGACCCGCGCCCAATGGATGGCGTCTTCCACGCCACCTACGTCGTCGCGCGAATGCACCAGACGCTGATTCGGCTGCTGGCTTCCGGTGTCCTCAATGCCGACCAAACTGCCGCGGCCCAGGCGGACCTCGCCGCCCACGCTCGCAATTTCGCGATCGGAGATGCCGTGGTCCGCGAGGGCGGCAGGTTGACCGAAGTCGGCCGTGAGACGATCGAAGCGGCCCGCGACTATATGGCAAGCGCGGCCTAGATCCCGCCCTTCATCGCGGCGAGCAGGCGACCCATAACTCCGCTCGCCTGCTTTTCCTTCCTGTTCTTCCCGGCCGTCATGTCGCGAATGTCTCCGCTGCCGGAGGATGCCAGGCAGGCGAGCCCGACCAAGGTCGAGAATGCCGGTCCGCTATGCGCGTCGGGAAGCCCCGTCAGTTGCTTGGGCCGACCCACGCGGACGGAGCGGCCGAGCACGCCCTGCATATAGTCCGCGATGTTCTTGAGTTCCGCCCCGCCCCCGGTGAGCACGACTTGGCGGCCGACCGGGCCGGTGAAGCCGAGGCTCTTCAGGGCCTCCTCGACCTGCGCGGTCAGTTCTTCGACGCGCTGGCGGATGACGGTCATCAACTGGGCGCGCGTAATGCGCATCGGATCGACGCCCTCCTCCGTACCCATCTGGCGCGCTTCGATCATTTCATGATTGTCGCGCGGGCTGGTCATGGCCGAACCGTAGAAGCACTTCAGCCGTTCGGCGTCGCGGCGCTGCACACCGAAGGCGCAGGCGATGTCGTCGGTTATGTCCTTGGCGCCGAGCGGGATCGAGCGCAGTCCGACCAGCATGCCGCCGGCGTGCAACGAAACGTTCGTCACCTCGGCGCCCAGCTCGACCAGCGCCACGCCGAGGTCGCGCTCGTCCTCCGTCAGGCAGGCTAGCGCCGCTGCGACGGGGGAAGCGACGATGGATTTGACCCCGAGATGCGCCGAGCGGATCACGTAGTCGATGTTCCGCAGCGGCGCGGGATCGGCGGCGACGACGTGGATATCCACGCCGAGACGGGCTGCATGAAGTCCGATGGGGTTCTTCACGCCTTCGACGCCGTCGATCGTATACAGAGCGGGATGGGCGTGCAAAACGACCTGCCCGTTGCGGTCCAGAGCGCCGCGGCCGCCCATCAGCAGCTCGTTGATGTCCGACTGCTCGATCTGATGCCCGCCAAGCTCGACCTCGACGTTGGCAAGGTCGCTGACGAGGCCGCCCGCGCCGAAGCTTGCCCAGACGTCCTCGATGGTCAGTCCCGACATCCGCTCCGCAAGCTCGACGGCTTCGCGCACCGCATGCTCGCTGGCGGACATGTCGGTGACATAGCCGCGCTTCACGCCCCGGCTCTCGCGCTGACCGGTACCAAGCACCTGCAGCCGCCCGTCGTCGGTCAGAGTGCAGATCAGCGCCCCGACCTTCGAGGAGCCGATGTCGAGCGCTGCAATCAGGGGTTGATCAGCCGGCGCGGCCACGTGCTGGATCAGCCCTCAACGGTTTGAGCGGGGGCTTCGGGCAGGATCGGCTCGCCCGGCGCACGCGGCAGGCGAACGATCATCTTGCCCGGAATCCGAAGGTCGAAGCGCACGAGCCCGCGTCCGAGAAGGCCGTTCGACTGATCCGCCTTCGCGAACTTCGCCAGCGCCGCACGAGCGGCTTGCTCGCCCTCCGGAAGAACGACGGTTTCGCCAGACTGGAAGCTGAGGTCCCAGCGACGCCCGCCGACCCAGGTCGCCGACGCCAGCTGCGCCTGCATGGCCGGAGCATCGGCGAGAACGGTCTTGAGTTGGCTCGCCCGCTTGTTCGCGCCGGGACCGATCACCAGCGGCAGGTCGGGCATCTTAGAGATGGGAACGCGATCGAGAACCACGCCCGCGTCGTCGATCAACGTGAGCTGCTGCCGATTTTGCCAGAGGGCCGACGGCGTCCGCTCGACGATGTCGATGACCAATGTATCGGGAAGCCGCCGCGAAACGCGCGCGTCCTTCACCCAGCCGAAGCCCAGCAGCCGCTGGCGGATCGCGGAAACATTCACCAGCGGCTGGGCGGGTTTGGTCTCACTTCCGGCCGCGGCCGCCTTGCGCAATTCATCGATCACGACGGCGTCGACCAGCTTGCGGTCCATCTGCTTGAGCCCGACGATCTGGTAGCCATCGACGCGAAAACCGGCACTGCCGACAGCCTCGCCTGCCGAAAGCGCGGCCTTGGCCGGAAGGTCCAAGGCGATTGCGGCGGCACCGGCCATCAGGACGAGGAATCCGGTGAAGCCAAAGGCGGCGAGCTTGTTGGCGCGCGCGCTGCTGACGGCGCGCGTCTTCGATCCCTTCGATGAAGAGGACTTGCGCTTTGCCGTTGCCCCTGACCGCCGCGCAGCCATGTTCCTCCTACCCCTTCGTTCTTTCGAGCGCTTCCTGGATCATCCGCTCGACCAGTTCCCCGTAACTGATGCCGCGCACCTTCGCCTGCTCGGGCACAAGGCTCAAGGGGGTCATTCCGGGTTGCGTGTTGACTTCCAAAAGAAAAACGCCGGCTTCGCCCTGTTCGTCGTCCCAGCGGAAGTCGGACCGCGAGGCGCCGCGGCAGCCGAGCAGCCTATGCGCCTTGACCGCCATCTCCATCATCGACCGGGCGATTTCGTCGGGCACCTGAGCGGGGCAGACGTGCTCAGTCAGGCCGTCCGTGTATTTGGCCGCATAGTCGTAGAATCCGGCCTTGGTACGCAGCTCCGTTACGGCCAGCGCTTCGTCGTTGAGCACCGCGACGGTCAGCTCCCGACCCTTCACGAACGGTTCCGCGAGTAGCCGGTCGAAATCGTCCCACGGGCCCGGCACGTCGCGGCCGATCGGGTGGCCGTAATTCCCATCCTGGGTGACGATCGCGACCCCGACCGAAGACCCCTCGTTCACCGGTTTGACCACATAGGGCCGTGGCAGCGGATCTTCGCGAAACAGGCTCTCGCTCTCGACGATCTTCCCAGCCGGCATGCGCACGCCGTGCGGCACGAGCACCATCTTCGTCAGCTCCTTGTCGATGGCGATGACCGACGTTTCGAGCCCGCTGTGCGTGTACGGAATCTGCATCAGGTCCAGCATGCCCTGGACCGTGCCGTCTTCGCCCGGAGTGCCGTGCAGCGCGTTGAACACCACGTCCGGACGGATGGCGGCAAGCACCGCCGCGACATTCCGGTCCATGTCGACTTCGGTCACGTTCGACCAACCGCGCTCGCGAAGCGCTTCCGCCACACCGCGGCCGCTGGTCAGCGAGACCTCACGCTCCGACGACCAGCCGCCCATCAACACTACGACGTTGAGATTCTTGTTCATTCCCTGCCGATCCGCTGGATTTCCCATTCAAGGGTGATGCCGGAAGTTTCCAACACCCGGCGGCGGACTTCCTCGCCCAGCGCCTCGATGTCGGCGCTGGTCGCGCTACCGAGATTGAGCAGGAAGTTGCAATGCTTTTCCGAGACTTGGGCGTCGCCCATCGTCAGGCCGCGGCAGCCCGCCGCATCGACCAATGCCCAGGCCTTGTGGGCCGGCGGATTCTTGAACGTCGATCCGCCGGTGCGGCTGCGGAGCGGTTGCGATTCTTCGCGAGCGCGGGCGATGGCGTCCATCTCGGCGCCGATGGCTTCCCGCTTGCCCGGGACGCCGCGGAAGGTGGCTTCGACGACGACCGCGCCTTCGGGAACTTCGCTGTGGCGGTATGTGTAGCCAAGTTTTTCCAGCGGCCAGGTCTCGACCGTGCCGTCGCGCAGAGCGACGCGGGCTTCGACGAGGATGTCCTGCACCTCGCGCCCGTACGCGCCGCCGTTCATACGGACGAACCCACCGACCGTGCCGGGGATGCCGCGCAGGAACTCCATTCCGGCGATCCCGGCGTCGCGGGCGGTCGAACTGACAAGGATGCCGCTCGCTCCCCCGCCGCAGCGGAGGGTCACGTCGTCCACCTTCTCGATCTTCGCAAAGGCCTTGCCGAGACGCACCACGACACCCGGCACCCCGCCGTCGCGGACGATCATGTTGGACCCGAGCCCGAGCGCCATGACCGGGATGTCGGGATCGAGTTCCCTGAGGAAGCTCGTCAGGTCGTCTTCGTCTCTCGGCTCGAACAGCCATTCGGCGCTGCCGCCGCTCTTGAACCACACAAGCGGTGCAAGCGGCGCGTTCGGCGTGAGCTTGCCGCGAACCTCCGAGATCCTTGCGACGGTCATTTCTGCGCCCGGGCCTCGCTAACGCCATCGGCGAGCGCCGCCGCCCACTTGGTGATGTCGCCAGCGCCCATGCAGATGATCAGGTCGCCCGGCGCAGCAAGATCACGCAGCGCACCGCAGAGGTCGTCGAGATCCTTCACCGTCCGTACCATACGGTGCCCATGCGCCCGGAGGCCCTCGGCCAGAGCCTCGGAATCAACGCCCTCCATCGGCTGCTCGCCCGCCGCATAGACCGGCGTCACGAAGACGATGTCCGCGTCGTTGAACGCGTTCTGGAAGTCTTCCATCAGATCGTGAAGCCGCGTGTAGCGATGCGGCTGCATCACCGCGATCACCCGCTCCTGAGCACTCTCGCGAGCTGCGGAGAGGACAGCGCGGATTTCGACCGGATGGTGGGCATAATCGTCGATGATCGTGACGCCGTCGAATTCGCCGACCTTGCTGAACCGGCGCTTCACCCCATCGAAGCGCGAGAAGCCGTCGCGGATCTGTTCTTCGCTCAGGCCCAATTCGAGCGCCACGGCGATCGCCGCCAGCGCGTTCTGCACATTGTGCCGGCCGGGCATGGGCACTGAAATCGCCTCGATCGTCCGGCGGCTGCCGTCGCGTTCCAATACTACAGCGTCGAAACGCGTGCCGCCGGGCTCGGGCGTCACTTTGTCCGCGCGAAGATCGGCGAGTGCCGAGAAGCCGTAGGTCACGATCCGCCGGTCGCGAATTCGGCCCATGATGTTCTGCACTTCCGGATGGTCGATGCACATCGCGGCGAGGCCGTAGAACGGGACGTTCTCGATGAACTCGCAATAGGCCTTCTTGACCTCTTCGAACCCGCCGTAATGTTCGAGGTGCTCGGGATCGATGTTGGTGACGATGGCGATCGTGCCGTCGAGCCTCAGGAAGCTTCCGTCGCTCTCGTCGGCTTCGACCACCATCCAGTCGCTCTTGCCGAGCCGCGCGTTCGATCCGTAGCGATTGATGATGCCGCCGTTGATGACGGTCGGGTCGAGCCCGCCGGCGTCGAGCATCGCCGCCACCATCGAGGTCGTCGTCGTCTTCCCGTGCGTTCCAGCCACCGCGATCGTCTTCTGCATGCGCATCAGCTCGGCGAGCATTTCGGCGCGCTTGACGATGGGCAGACGGCGCTCGACAGCGGCCTCGACTTCCGGATTGCCGCGGCTGACGGCGGATGAGATCACGATGACCGCGGCGTCGCCTAGGTTCTCGGCCCGCTGTCCGATCGAGATCGGAATGCCCAGCTTGCGCAGGCCCTCGACGATATAGCCCTCGGCGATGTCCGAGCCCTGCACCTTGTAGCCGAGCTGGTGCATCACCTCGGCGATGCCCGACATGCCGATCCCGCCGATGCCTACGAAGTGGATCGTCCCGACGTCCGTCCCGAACGCCTTCACGCCGGCATTCCTCTCGCCGGCGCCTCGGACCGCACGCGCGGGGTCAGGCCAAAACCGACTTCGATCGGCGCCAGCCCCTGCCCGATACGCTCGACCAGGTCGGCGAGATTGCTCGCCGCATGCGGCTTGCCGACGGACAGCGACCGGGCGGCAGCGTTGATCAGCGCCTGCGGGTCTTCCGCCATTGCCTCGATCTGCTTCGCCAGGACGGTCGGCGTGAACAATGGCTGGTGGATCATGCGCGCGCCGCCGGCCTCCGCGATGTCTTTGGCGTTCGCGGTCTGGTGGTCGTCGGTCGCTTCCGGATAGGGAATGAGGATCGCCGGTCTGCCCGCGGCGGTTAGCTCGGCGACCGTTGATGCGCCGGAGCGGGCGATGACCAGATGCGCCTCGGCCAACTTGGCCGGCATGTCCTCGATATAGGTCATCAGCTCGGCCGGAATGCCGAGATCCGAATAGCGCGTGCGAACTGCGTCGATGTCGTCGGGCCGGCATTGCTGCATGACCTGGAGCCGCAGCCGAAGGGATGGCGACAGCAGCCCGAGACCCTCCGGCACGACCTTGCTCAGCACGGTCGCGCCCTGGCTCCCGCCAGTCACGAGAATCTTGAACGGAGCATATTGATCGAACGCCGGGAACGGGGTTTCGCCGAGCTTGGCGATCGCCTCACGCACCGGATTGCCAACCAGTACCACCTTCGACTGCAAGCGGCGCTTGATCCGTTCGACCTCGGAATAAGCCGTCGCGATCGCGGCCGCATCGTTCGATAGGAAACGATTGGCGCGTCCGAGCACTGCATTTTGCTCGTGCAGGACGGTTGGAATCCCCATACCGCTCGCCGCGAGCAAGGCGGGAACGGCAGGATAGCCACCGAAGCCCACGACCGCATCGGGCCGCCCCTGCTTGTACAGCATCCGCGCCTCCCGACGTCCGGCGAGAAGCGAACGCACGCCACGGACGAGGCCGAGCGGGCTTTTCGTCAGGCGGCCCGCCGGAAGGATGTGCACTGGAATGCCCTGGAAGAGGCCGGGAAAACGGGCGCCGCGGTCGTCCGTGACGAGCAACACGCCATGTCCGCGCTTCCGCAATTCCGCCGCGAGCGCGTGCGCGGGGACCATATGGCCCCCGGTGCCTCCTGCGGCCAAAACGAAGTTCATGCGGTAACGCTCTCCCCGCTCCATTTCACCACATACGGCGAGCGGCTCAGATACGGGTTTCGCCTGGTGAATGCGAGCAGCAAGCCCATGCCGATCGACAGGGCGAGCATGGACGATCCGCCATAGCTGATGAAGGGCAAGGTCATGCCTTTGGACGGGGCGATCTGGACGTTCACCGCCATGTTGATGAGCGCCTGAAGCCCGAACTGGATGGTCAGCCCAGCGGCGGCGAGGATTGCGAAGGTGGACTCCTCATCGAGCAGCTTGACCAGCACCCGTGCGACAATGACGAGGTAGAGCACCGCGATGGCGAGGCAGGCGATCAGGCCGAACTCCTCGCCGATCACCGAGAAGATGTAATCGGTGTGCGGCTCTGGAAGCCCGAACTTCCGCGTTCCCGCGCCCGGTCCCATGCCGAACATGCCGCCGGCGGTGAGCGTGCGCATTGCGTTCTCGACCTGGAAATTGTCGCCCTCCCCGAACAGAAAGCCGTCGATGCGGGCAGTGGCGACATCGTAGAAGAAGTAAGCGAGCACGATGCCGACGAGGCCGGCGAAGCCGAGGCCGAGCAGGATGCGCATGCTCACGCCCGCGAGCGCCAGCATCGCCAGCCAGACGCAGCCGAAGATGATCGTCGAGCCGAAGTCCGGCTGCCGCATCAGCAGAAAGGCTACGGCCCCGGTGATCCCCGCCGAAAGCCAGAAGACCGGCAGCGACTTGTCCTGCTCGCGCAGCGACAGGAGCCAGGCCAAGGCGACGACGAAGAAGGGCTTGAGAAACTCGGACGGCTGAATCTGGCCGACGCCAATGTCGATCCACCGCGTCGCGCCGTTCACCTCTGGACCGAGGACCGGAACGAACACCAGCAGGACGAAGAAGAAGGCGGCGCCGGCAAGCGACAGGCGCTTGGCCCGGTCGCGCGGCATCATCGATATGCCGATCATCACCGGCAGGCCGACGGCGATCCACACGATCTGGCGGTAGAAATAGTGAAGCTCGGAGAATTGGACCGAGCCGCCGGAATATCGCTGACCAGCCGCCGGAGAGGCAGCGGCGACGGCAATCAGGCCGATACCGATCAGGGTCGCGATCAGCAGCAGCAGGACCTTGTCGATCTCCCAGAACCAGCGGCCGACGGCGGACGTGTCCGACCGGCCGTAGCTGCTCGGATCGAGCCGCGCGGCCTTCGCCTTGATCTGTCCCGAAATGCTTCCGATCATAACGCCCCCACCAGGTCCTTGAACCTGTCGCCCCTCTGCTCGAAGTCCTTGAACTGGTCGAACGACGCGCAGGCTGGCGAGAGTAGAACGGTATCGCCCGCCTGTGAATCCCGTGCGGCGTGATTCAGCGCATTTTCAAGCGTTTCACTCTCGACCACTTCAACACCCTGCTCGCGCAACAATCGCGCGAGCAACGACCCGGCTTCACCAATCGTGTAGGCCGTTTTCACATGATCAAGATGGTGAATGAGTTCGCCGAGGTTCTCGGTCTTCGCCTGACCGCCCACGATCCAGCGTATAGCCGAGAACGAAGAAAGCGCGGGGGCCGCAGCTTCAGCGTTTGTTGCCTTACTGTCATTGACAAACCGGACCCCATTGAGCGTTCGAACACGCTCCATGCGATGCGAGAGGCCTGGAAAGGATCGTAAGCCCTGAATGTCCTCGCCCAATCTGACGCCTACAAAAAGCGAGGCCTGACAAGCGGCCTTTGCATTTTGCAGGTTATGATTGCCTTGCAGGCTCGGGAATGAGGACTGCGGACCGATCGGAACATCATCGATCCAGATCACCTGAAGAGAAAGCGCCCTTCGCAGAACGCGAAAATCTTTCTCTGCCCGACGGCTCAGAAGCGCCACATGTCCGGGTGACTGCATTTCGAAAATGCGGGCCTTTGACATCGCGTACGCCTCGATGTTCTCGTACCGGTCGAGATGATCGGGCGTGATGTTGAGCAACACCGCGACGTCGCAATCGAGGCTCTGCGTCAGGTCGATCTGATAGCTCGACAGCTCCAGCACGTAGACGCCGCCTTCGGGCAGCGGGTCCTGCGCGAGGATCGGCAGGCCTATGTTGCCGCCCATCGTCGTCGGCACGCCCGCGGTCTTGAGGATGTGGTGGATCAGCGCGGTGGTCGTCGACTTGCCGTTGGTGCCGGTGATGCCGACCACCTTGTGCGGCGGAAGCTCGGGCCGGGCGCGGGCGAACAGTTCGATGTCGCCGATGATCTCCACGCCGGCCTCGCGGGCGCGTTGCGCGATTGGATGGCGGTTGAGCGGGAGCCCGGGGGTGACGACCAGGCTGTCGAATTGGCTGAGGTCCGCCTCATCGAGATTCTCGATGACGGT
>Ga0307414_10000657_pt1 | contig 17687 bp, 14 predicted proteins | sample DK1Ometagenome_FD_203804 | JGI IMG/M metagenome (GOLD analysis project Ga0307414, IMG submission 203804) | Maize rhizosphere microbial communities from greenhouse at UC Davis, California, United States - DK15-O-3 | ecosystem: Host-associated > Plants > Roots > Rhizosphere > Soil | place: USA... | reverse complement strand
AGCCCCGACGTTTTTGCCGGTTTCCCTGTCGGGGCTGAAGCCCCCACAGGTTCGCCTCCCACATGCATTTCACGCGCTGCGCGTAGCCACCGCCGGCGGCACCGACGCAGCCTTGCGCGCCGGACCATACACCGCGACCTGGCCCAGCAGCCACAGCAGCGCCGCGCCGGCCGGCAGGTAGAACAGTGGCAGTCGCGGCAGTTCGTACTTGCCCATCAGCAGCTGGTTGATGGCGTAGGCGAACAGCATGCCCAGCACGATGCCGATCGTAGCCAGCAGGAAGTTCTCTGTCTGGAAATAGCGAAGGATCTGCCCGCGGGTGGCGCCCAGTGCGCGACGCACGCCGATCTGCTTGGTCCGCTGCTGCACCCAGAAGCTGGCCAGGCCGACGATGCCCAAGGCGGTCACCACCAGCAAGGCGAGGATCACCGCGACCAGCATCCAGACCATGGCCCGGTCCTGGCGGTAGTACTGCGCGCGCAGGTCTTCCATGGACTTGGTGTTTTTCTCCAGGATGATGCGATTGGGGCTGTTCTTTTCCAGTACGGCCACCGCGGCCTTCAGCACTTCGTCGCGGCGCGCCGGATCGGTGCGCAGCAGGTAGTTGCCGCCCAGCGAGAAGGGAACATGGATCGGGAAGATCATCGAATATTCGTGCGCCACCGCGCCGCCTTGCTCGCTGGGGCGGACCAGGTGATCGACTACGCCGACCACGCGAATGGCGTTTTCACCCCAGCTGTAGAAGCTCTTGCCGATGGCGCTTTGCCCGGGAAACAGCTTGTCGGCCAGGCTCTGGGTAATGATCACTGCAGGAACCGAGATCTTGCTGCCGGGAGCATCCAGCGCCGACCATTCAATGAACTCGTCGGAGGCGAAGTTGCGGCCCGCGACCACCTTCGGGCCCAGCGCTGCGAGGAACTGCTCGTCGCCCATGTAGATGGTGGCGCTAAGGGTCGGCTGCTTCTGGTCCTTGACCATGGTGACCCCGGTATTCCAGGAAGAATTGACGAACGGTACCTGGTTGGTCACGGTCGCGGCCTTGACCCCGGGCAGCCCGCGCAGCAGGGCCAGGTCGCTACTGGTCAGGGCATCGGCGTTGTCGTCCTCGCCGATGCCGGTCAGTTGCACGCGCACGACTTCCTTCTCGGCGACTCCACTGACCAGATTGAGCCGCTCGACGCGGTTGCCGATCAGGAACAAGGCGTTGCAGATGATCGCGCAGCTCAGCGCGATCTCCAGCACGATCAGCGCGGCGGCGGTCTTGTGCCGTAGCAGGGTGGACAGGATGGGGCGCAGTTCCATGGGTGTTCTCCGAAGCAGTTCGATGCCGGGGTAGGGAGAGAAGATTTATTGCGACTTGAGCTGCATGGCCGGAGTGACCTGCATCGCCTGCCATGCCGGGATCAATCCCGCCACCAGGCTGGCGGCCAGGGCCAGCGCCACGGTCGTGAACAACATCAATGGATCAAGATGCGCCAGTTCGGCGTAGCTGGCCGGCTGTTGCCTCACCGCCCACAGTCCAAGCCAGGCGAGCACCAGGCCGACGGCGCCGCCCGCCAGGCCGATCGTTCCGGCTTCCACCAGGCATTGCGTGAAGATCTGCCGACGCGAAGCGCCCAGGGCCCGACGAACGCCGACCTCGCTGCTGCGACGCAGGAACTTGGCCAGCAACAGGCCCACGGTATTGAGCAGGCAGACCAGCAGGAAGCCGAACGCCAGCCAGACCTGCAGGCGCACGTCTCCCGGTACGACCTTGTTGTAGTCCAGCCAGTCCATCACGTTGCGCAAACGGATGTTGGTTGGACGCTCGAAACGTCCCGCGCTGCGTTGCTGGTCCGAATAGTTGGTCAGGTATTGCTTGTAGGCCGCTGCCTTGGCCGCGCTGTCCAGCTGTACCCAGTACTGGATCCAGACGCACGGCGCGTTGACGCCGGTGGAGCCTTCCGGATCGCTGCTGTCGTTGCTGTCATCCCAGCAGTCCATGCTGCCGTTGCGGCCCATCTTAAGGTCGCGCGAAGTGGAGAATGGCAGGAATACCTGTTCCAGCTCGCCGAACCGGTCGCTGTTCATGTCGTAGAAGCGCGGCGTCGGCCGCCATTCGTCGAGTACGCCGACGATGGTGAAATCGACCTTGTCCATGCGCACGGTCTTGCCCACGCTGTTGGCGCCGCCGAACAATTTGTCGTTCAGGGCCTTGGCGATCACCGCCACGCGGCCACGGCGTTCGTCCTCGGTCGCGCTCCAGCCGGCGCCGAACAGGAACGGCATGTCGAACATCGGGAAAATGTCGGCGGTGGCATAACGCGCGTCCACCTGGAACGGCATCAGGCCCTGCTTGTCCGGCGTGACCGCCGCACCGCCGCCGGTCATGTAGGCCTGGCGGTCGCCACGTTTCTCGCGCAGCAGCTTCTCCGCGTCGAAACGCGTCACCTGCTCGGCAGGTTCTTCACCCGGGGTGAAACCATTCATGCTTTCCGGCGCCATCTGCACGTAATAGAGCTGGTCGCTGCGTGTCGGCACCGGGTCGCCCGACAGCACGTAGAACACGGTCAGCGTGGTCATGCTGGCGCCGATGCCCAGGGCGATGGCCAGCACCATCAGCGCGGTCAGGACCTTGTTGCGCCTGAAGCTGCGCAGTGCCAGGTTGAAGTAGTAGGCGAACATGCTGTTGCCGAGCATGGCGTTCTCCTCAGGCCGAAGTGCCGGCGGAAGCGCCGGACGCTTGCGCGACGCGGATCAGCGCCGGTTCCACCGACAGGTCGGTGGCCATGCCATCGACGATGTGCACGTTGCGCTGCGCGCGCGCCGCCAGTTCCGGGTCGTGGGTGACCATGATGATGGTCGTGCCCTGCGCGTTGATGTCCTCCAGCAACTCCAGCACCCCGCGTGCCATCTGCGAGTCCAGGTTGCCGGTGGGTTCGTCGGCCAGCAGCAGGCGCGGGCTGCCGGCAAGCGCACGGGCGATCGCCACGCGCTGTTGCTGGCCGCCGGAAAGTTCCGCCGGGAAATGCTTCATCCGCGAGCCCAGCCCGACCAGGCCCAGCGAATCCTCGATGCGCAGCTTGCGGTCCTTGGCCGACATGCCGCGGTAGCGCAGCGGCACGTCGACGTTGTCGAACAGGTTGAGGTCGGGGATCAGGTTGAAGCCTTGGAAGATGAAGCCGATCTTCTGGTTGCGCAGGCGGCTGCGTGCGTCATCGGAAAGCCCTTTCACGTTCTCGCCATCCAGGGTGAACTCGCCGCCGGTGAAGTCCTCGAGCAGGCCGGCGATGTTGAGGAAGGTGGTCTTGCCCGAACCCGAAGGACCGGTCACGGCGACGAATTCGCCTTCCTTCACGTGCAGGTCGAGCGCGCGCAGCGCGTGCGTTTCGACCATGGCGGTGCGATAGACCTTGGTGACCTGGCGCATGTCGAGCATTGGGAGTTCCTTTGGGTCGGGTTGATGGTCGAAACTGATGGTCAATGGTTGGTAATTGATGGTTCGTGGCTCGTCATCCCAGCGTTCGCTGGGATGACGACAAAAGGGACGGTGGCGAAAGGATTCATTAATTGATCCGCACACTTTCCGCATCGCCGAACTGGTCGCTGCCGGAAACCACGATCTTTTCGCCGGGCTGCAGTCCGGAAACAATTTCCACGGCGCCAAGGCTGCTGGCGCCGGTCTGGATCGGGCGGCGCTGCGCGCGGCTGCCATCGACGACATAGGCGAAGCGGCCGCCATCCTGTTCCAGGAACGCGCCGCGCTCGACCATCAGCACGTTGCGGCGCGTGTCCAGCACGATGCGCGCGGACAGGCGCTGGTTCTGGCGCAGGCCCGGCGGCTGCTTGCCTTCGGCGAAGCGCAGGCGTGCGTTGACCTCGCCGTTGACCACTTCCGGGGACACCGCCGAAACCTGCGCCGGGTATTGCGCATTGTTGCTGGTGATCTGCGCGGGGATGCCGATGGCCAGGTCGCGGGCGAAGCTTTCCGGGACCTTGATCTCCACTTCGAACACGCTCAGGTCGACCACGCTCAGGATCGGCGCGTTGGTGGCGACATTGGTGCCTTGCGGGATCTGCACCTGGCCGATCTGGCCGTCGAAGGGCGCGCGCAGGGTCAGCGCATCGACCTGGCGTTGCAACTCGACCACCACGGCGCGCTGGCGGTCGGCGAGCAGGCGCTTGTTGCGCGAATCCAGGCCGGCGCCCTGGCCCTGCAGCCCGGAATCCTTCTTCGCCGCGGCCAGGCCGATGTCCGCCTTCTTCAATTCGTCCTGGGCCTTGGCGTATTCGTTCTGCGAGACCGCGCCGCCTTCGTAGGCGCGCTGGTAGCGTTCCAGGTCGCGCTCGGCGGCGGTGCGTTCGATCTGCGCCTGGTCCACGGTCTTGCCGGCGGCGGCGCGCGCGATCTGCGCGTCGAGGATCGCGCGGCTGGCCTCGGCTTCCATGCTGGCCAGGGTGGAACCTTCCTGGGCCAGCTTGCTGCGCAGTTCAGGGCTATCGATCTCGGCCAGCGCCTGGCCTTTCTTGACCACGTCGCCGGCCACCACCTTCAGCGCGACCGTGCCGCCGGCGATGGCGTACAGGGTCGGGCTGTTGGCCGCGATCACCCGGCCATCGGCGGAGAGGTCGCGGACCAGGTCGCCGCGGGTGACTTCGGCGATGCGCAGCCGCGAAGCGTCGAACGACTTGCCGCCACCCAGCCAGCCGGTCACCACCCAGGCCGCCAGCGCCAGCACCGCGGCACCGGCGATGCCGCCGACCAGCCACTGCTTCGGGATGCGTCGTCGCGCCGCGCTCGCGGGGGGAGGCGCGATCACCTGGTCCTGGGCGGAGGTGTCGCGGATACGGAAGCGGTCGCGGGTTTCCATGGGGCGGTCGGGTGTCCGTTGGCTGTGCAGGGGTTGGATGCGGAAATCCAACCGAGGGTTGGACATGGGTCTCGCAGGTATCAAAGCAATCGGCGTGCCAACTGCAAGCTACTGAATGGAAAGGAAATCAACGCCCGGAAAAGTGTCCGCGCGGACACTTGCGGCGTCCGTGCGGACGGTACGGCACGGTTTCGGCGTTTAGACTTGACACCTGACTCCCTGGAGCATTCCTACATGTGCGGCATTGTTGGTGCGATCGCGGATCGCGATGTGGTTCCGGTACTCATCGAAGGACTGAAGCGGCTGGAATACCGCGGTTACGACTCGGCCGGCATCGCCGTGGTCGACGGCAACGAGGTCAACCGCGTGCGCCGCACCGGCCGGGTCGCGGAAATGGAAGGCGCCGCGCTGGCCGAAGGCTTCCATGCGCACCTGGGCATCGGCCACACCCGCTGGGCCACCCACGGCGGTGTCACCGAAGCCAACGCGCACCCGCACATCAGCCACGGCGTGGCCCTGGTCCACAACGGCATCATCGAGAACCACGAGGAGCAGCGCGCGCGCCTGCAAGAGTTGGGCTACGCGTTCGAATCGCAGACCGACACCGAGGTCATCGCCCACCTGATCCATCATTACCTGAGCCAGGGCGACGATCTGCTTGCGGCGGTCCAGCGCACGGTCAAGGAACTCCACGGCGCCTACGCGCTGGCCGTGGTCAGCCGCAAGGAGCCGGAGCGCATGATCTGCGCGCGCATGGGCTGCCCGCTGCTGGTCGGCCTGGGCGAAGGCGAGAACTTCATCGCCTCCGACGTCTCGGCGATCATCCAGGCCACGCGCCGGGTGATCTTCCTGGAGGAAGGCGACACCGCCGAAGTCAGCCGCGCAGGCGTGCGCGTGTTCGATGCCACCGATGCCGAAATAGCGCGCGACGTGCATGTGTCCGACGTGTCGCTGGCCTCGCTGGAACTGGGCCCGTACCGCCACTTCATGCAGAAGGAAATCCACGAACAGCCGCGCGCGCTCGCCGATACCATCGAGGCGGTGATCGACGGCGGCTTCTCCCCGGAACTGTTCGGCAAGAACGCGGAAGCCGTGTTGCGCGACGTGGAAGGCGTGCAGATCCTGGCCTGCGGCACCAGCTATTACGCCGGCATGACCGCGCGTTACTGGATCGAGGCGATTTCCGGCCTGCCGTGTTCGGTCGAGATCGCCAGCGAATACCGCTACCGCGCCGCTCACGCCAACCCCAAGCACCTGATCGTCACCATTTCCCAGTCCGGCGAAACCCTGGACACCATGGAGGCATTGAAGTACGCCAAATCGCTGGGCCACAAGCACACGCTGTCGATCTGCAACGTGCCCGAGAGCGCGATCCCGCGCGCCAGCGAGCTGGTCAGCTATACCCGTGCCGGCGCCGAGATCGGCGTGGCCTCGACCAAGGCCTTCACCACCCAGCTCGCCGCGCTGTTCCAGCTGTGCGTGGTGCTGGGCAAGCTGCACGGCAAAGTCACGCCCGAACAGGAAGCAGATTACCTCGAACAACTGCGTTTCCTGCCGGGCAGCGTGCAGCACGCACTCAACCTGGAGCCGCAGATCGTGGTTTGGGCCGAGCGTTTCGCGCAGAAGCAGAACGCGCTGTTCCTCGGCCGCGGCCTGCACTACCCGATCGCCCTGGAAGGCGCGTTGAAACTCAAGGAAATCTCCTACATCCACGCCGAGGCCTATCCGGCCGGCGAGCTCAAGCACGGCCCGCTCGCGCTGGTCGATGCGGAAATGCCGGTGGTGGTGATCGCCCCCAACGACAAGCTGCTGGAAAAGGTGAAGTCCAACATGCAGGAAGTGCGCGCGCGCGGCGGCGAGCTGTTCGTGTTCGCCGACCAGGACAGCAACTTCAGTGAATCCGAAGGCGTGCACGTGATCCGCACCCCGCGCCACGCCGGCGTGCTCAGCCCCATCGTCCACACCATCCCGGTGCAGCTGCTGGCGTACCACACCGCATTGGCGCGTGGCACCGACGTGGACAAGCCGCGCAACCTGGCCAAGTCGGTGACGGTGGAATAGCCCCGCGTTGCCCCCTCCCTTTCGCATAGCGAAGGGGAGCTCGAAGCCGCGTCAAGCGGCTGAGGGGGAGGGGTGCTCTTGATCCTGCCATCGCCGGTGCGCGTAGCGAAGAGCCGGGGTCAGCTGGAGACCCCGTATTTCCCCCGGCCAGCCAATCCTGTGATCCGCCCTCTGCATGGCGCACGGGAATGCAACACACCTGGATTCGATGGGTTTACTCCGGCGGCATGCCCGCATCACCCTGGGAACCGTTACGTGCTCCACGCGACGACCATGGCAGCATGCTGGGCAGCACGTTGTCGCGACGGATCAATGCATGGAACAGTGCCGCCGCCAGGTGCAGCAGGAACGTGGCGAACAGCAGCAGCGCAAGGTAGCGGTGCGCGCCACGCAGGAACGCGAACAGCGCTGGATCGATTGGCACCAGCGCCGGCAGCTGCAGCCCGTCGAGCAACGTGACCGGATAGCCACCCGCCGACAGCATCGCCCAGCCGATCAGCGGCATCAGCAACATCAATGCGTACAGGAGCCAGTGCGACAGCGTGGCGGCGTGTCGCTGCCAGGCCGGCAGGTCGCCCGGCAACGGCGGCGGCTTGTGGCTGAATCGCACGCCCAGCCGGATCAGCACCAGCAGCAGGATCGCCGCGCCCAATGGCTTGTGGATCGCGACCAGCTGCGCATAGGCCTCCGTGGTCGTCGACACCATGCCGACGCCGATGAACAGCATCGCGATGATCATCACCGCCATCGACCAGTGCAGCAGGCGCGCATACACGTTGAATTTCACGACGGGCGTGCTCATGGGCGTGGCTCCATTGGCGCGGGGGCGACGCCGTCGCGCGCCAGCGCACTGGGGCGTGGCGGCTCGCCGGAGCGGCGTCGCAGGGAGACGGCATAGGCCGCCGAACGTGCGCTCAGCAATGGATCGTCCGAGGCCGCGATGCCGGCGGGCAGGACCAGGGGATCGAAGGTGACGTTGCGGCACGGGCCGTTTTCTTCCAGCGCCGCCTGCTCGATGACCAGCGTGCCGACGTCGACCCGGGTGCGGTCGGCCGGCCATTGCACGGTGGCGTTGTCGCTGCGGTCGCCGGGTTCGGCCAGGGTGATCAGCAGGTGCCAGCGTTGCGGGCCCGCGTGCAGGCGCGTGAGCAGGTCGTTGAACAGGAAGTTCGGGTCCTGCGCGTTCAGCGCGTCGAAGCGGCTCCTGTCGAGCGCAACGAACGCGGCTTCCGGTGCCAGCGACCAGCGCACAGTGCGCGACCTTCCTCCGGCATCGACGAAGCGGAAGGCATTGATGCTGTAGTAGTTGCCATTGGCGAAACTGGAAGGCGTCGGCGTGCTTTTCATCAAGGCGCCGAACGCACGCGTTTCCGGATGCGCCGCCATGAAGGCGGCGACCCGCGCCGGATCGGGCTTGCCGGTGTCCGGTACGGGGGCAGTCGCCTGCTGCAGGGCCACGAAATCCCGCACCGTGGCCACCGGGAACAGCGGCACGTGGTTCATCGCCATGCGCCACACCTCGCCATCGGCCTGGGTGAAGTTCAATGCCAGGCTGCGCGGGGCGGGCACGCCATCGGGCGAGTACGGCGTGCCCACGGCCAGTGCGAAACGGCCGAAGACCGGTGTCCGACCGGGCGCGAACACGCCCGCCTTCGACAAGGCCTGCCCCTGGCCATTGCTGTCGAAGTGGCCGATCACGCACACCCCTTTCTGGTGCGCGCGACGGAAGCCGGGATGCGCGCCGTTGTGCTGTTCCAGGGTGTCGGCCACGTCGGCGCCGGAAAGGCGCGAGGGCGTCAGCCAGCCGGCGGAGGCTGCGAAAGCGGCGACGATGACGCCGATGACCAAGGCAATCAAGGCGAAACCCGCCGGCTGGCGATAGCGCCTGAACCGCTCCTGCAGCGAGGGTCTGGAAGGGGGATGCATCATGGCTCCTGTACCGGCCGCGGCCGTGGGGTTGGATGCAGGTGTGACGCGGCAGGCGCGGGTTTATTCCCTGAATGCCGGCATCCGTCGCGATGACCGTGGGGAGATGAACGCAAGCATGCAGGTAGGGAATAAATGCGGCGACGACGCGTCACACTGCATCGGGGCCGACCAGCCCTCTCCTTCGGACAGCACTGGCATGGGCGTGATCGATGACGACGAACTGCGGGCGTTGCTGCCTTCGCTGCGGCGCTTCGCGCTGTGGCTCGCGCGCGATGCCGGCGATGCCGACGACCTGGTCCAGGCCTGTCTGGAACGCGCGCTGTCGCGCGGGTCCACGCGACGCACGGATGCCAGCCTGAAGGCGTGGCTGTTCGCGATCCTGCATCGGCAGTTCATCGACAGTCGGCGCCGTGCCGGTCGGTTCCAGCGCCTGCTGGCCGTGTTCACCGACGAACGCGAGGCCGCGCCTTCGGCCGAGGACACGTTCGTGGCGCGCTCCTCGCTGGAAGCCTTCGCCAGTCTTGGCACCGATCAGCGCGCGGTGCTGTTGCTGGTGACCGTCGAAGGATTGGATTATCGGGAAGCCGCGCAGGCGCTCGGCGTGCCGGTCGGCACGGTGATGTCGCGGTTGTCGCGGGCCCGCGCCGCGTACCGCAAACTGATCGGCGGCAACATGGATGACAACAGCATCGATGGCACTGCCCTGCGGAGCGTGAAATGAATTCCGGTACCCCCAGCGACGAAGAACTGCATGCCTATGTCGATGGCCAGCTGGGGCCGGAGCGGCGCAGTTACATCGAGGCCTGGCTGGCGACGCGGCCGGAACCGGCCGCACGTGTTTCACAATGGAGGCGCGATGCCGGCGACCTGCGCGCCGCGCTTGCGGGCCCATCGATGCCAACGTCAGCATCAACGCGATTCGACCCGGTCGCGATACGTCGCACGCGCCGCACGCGCACGCGGCAGCGACTGGCATTGTGCGCGTCGCTGGTGTTGGCCCTGGGTCTGGGCGGCGTGGCTGGATGGCATGCCAATGAGGCGCGCTTTTCCGCTGCCAACCCGCCGATGAAGGATGCCGTCGAGGCCTATCGCATCTTCGCTACCGACCGCCTGCATCCGGTCGAGATGGATGCCGCTGAATCGGTACGCCTGCAATCGTGGATGTCGTCACGGCTGGGACGGCCGTTGTCGCTACCGGACCTTGAGGGCTATGGCTTCGCGTTGCTAGGTGGCCGCCTGTTGTCCACCGCCGAGGGGCCGGCCGCGATGTTGATGTACCAGGACGAGCGCGGCCAGCGGATAACCTTCTATGTGCGTCCCAGCTCGCGCTTCGCCGGTGGCGCCAGCGGTATGCGCGGCGACGACGGCCTGGCGTTGAAATACTGGTACCGCAATGGCTATGGTTTCGCCGTGGTCGGACGTGCCGATGATCCGCGAACCCACGAAGTGCAGCAGGCGATGCCGGCGGCGACGTGATGGCTGGTCGAAGCGCCCGATTGCGGGGCATTGCGTCGCGCATGATTGCGGCATGCGCGGGATCCCCGCATCGAAATGGATGCGTTCTACGTCCCGCTCGAACAACGCGACGATCCGGGGTTGTGGAACCGTCGCTGTTTTCAGGCCGGGTCCGGGTTCCGGAACAGCTTGGCGGCGTACATCGCCGCGCCGTAATGCGGATCGTGCAAAGGCGCGCGCAGTTCGAAGTTGAGCGATGCGCTGCGTAGCGATTCCTTGAAGGGGATCATCAGCAGGTCGCCGGCGCTGAACGCTCCGCCCGAATAGGAGAGCGGCACGATCTCGCCGTCGGTGAATCCCAGCGAGCGGCGCAGCGCATCGGCGACCTGGGCGAGCTCGTTTCCCGCTTGCGCGTAGATGCGTCCGGCGGTCGCGTCTCCCAGCCGGGCCGCCTTGGCGACCAGCAACGAAAGCTTTGCGAAATCGCCGCGGCTGTAGGCCTGTTCCCCATAGATCCGTGCGCAGATGTCCAGGTCCTGCTCCAGTGCGAGCTCTTCGTTGAACACCGCGTGCAGCGCGCCCCTGGGCAGTCGCCCGTCGCTCATGCGCGAGTAGGCATTCAGGCCTTGCGCGGCGATCCAGTAGGCGGATCCTTCATCCGAAAACGCCTCGCCCCATCCGCCCGCGCGCGCTGCGCTTCCCTGGCGCTGGCCGTAGCCCATGGACCCGGTGCCCGCGATGATGTTGATGCCATCCGAGCAGGCCAGCGATCCCGCCCATCCGCAAACCATGTCGTTGTCGCAGGCATAGCGGTCATGGCCAAGAACGGCGCGCGGAATGGCCTGCAACAGCGATGTCGCATGGCGATCTTCGCCGTACGCGGGAAGACCGAAGAACGCATAACGGATCGTGGCACCGGGCAAGCCGGCTTCCTGCAAGACCTGGTGCACGCCCGCGGCCAGGATTTCGCGTACGGCCTCGAATCCCACCTGCGGGTGATAGGTGGTCCCGTGTTGTGCCTGGGCAAGGACGCGGCCTTGCGCGTCGATCAGCGCGAAGCGCGTCTTGGTTCCGCCGCCATCCACGCCGAGGAAGCAATCGGGCGTGGTCATGGCGCGGCCGAATGGATCCTGACGCCCTGCACGACACGATTCACTGTGCCCTGCTTGTTGGGATTGTCGGGCGACAGTCCCAGCGCGCGCGAGGCATTGAATGCATAGATCTGCGCGATGGCGACATAGGGCCACAGCAGGTCGATATCGGCGGCTCCCGCCATGCCAGGAATCAGGAGAGTGTCCGGCACCTGCGATTGGCGTTGTTGCGCGGTGACCTCGATGATCCGCGCCGCGCAGCCATCCTGCCGCAGCTCGTCGATCAGATCGTGGTCATAGCGGCGCGTCAGTGGATCATTGGAGACGAAAACCATCACCAGGGTCCGGTCGGTGATGAAGGTCTTGGGCCCATGCCGGAATCCCAACGGCGAGTCGAAGCAGGTCGCGACCGAGCCATTGGTCAGCTCGCCGAGCTTCAATGCCGCTTCGCGGGCCAGGCCCTGGAACAGGCCGCTTCCCAGGTAGACGACGCGATCGAAGCCATGCAATGCGAGTTCCTGCAGCGAAGGGCGCGCTTCCTCGATCACGCGCGCTGTCGCATGCGCGATCGGTCCGATCCTGGCGTCCATGGCCCGCGCATCGTCGAGTGCAAGCAGCGTCGCGTAGAGCATGCAACTGAAGCTGGAAGTCATGGCGAAGCTGGTGTCGTGGGTTTCCTCCGGCAGCAACAGGGCCATCATCCGGCGCGCCGGGACCGTATTGAGTGCGCCTTCGGCATTGCAGGTCACCACCAGATGCCGCGCGTCCGCAACGAGGGATTCAACCAGTTCCACCGCCGCCAGGCTTTCCGGGCTGTTACCCGAGCGGCCGAACGACACCAGCAGCAGTGGCTGGGCTGGATCCAGGTAGAGATACGGCGCGCTGACCAGGTCGGTGGTCGGCACTGCGTCGACACGCGCGGCAAGGCGATGATCCAGCAGCGGGGCAAGGCATTGGCCGATGTAGGACGAGCTGCCCGCGCCGGTGAGGATGATGCGGGCGTTGGCATTACCGGCCACGGGTGCGATGAAGGCTTCGATCTGTTCGCGCATGCCGGAAAGCAGGGCATGGGTCTTTTCCAGCATGCGCGGCTGCTGCTCTATCTCGCGCGCGGTCCAGATCGCCCCGGAGGCGAGCAGGTCCGGCTCGGGAATGCCCAGGTATTCAGTGGTCTTGTCGGTCATGGCATGCATGGTAGTAGTCATCGAGAACGGCGCTGATATGCGCCATGGCAAGGGAGAGGGGGTCGTTGCTCGCCGCGCCGGTGCGCAGCGCATGCAGGGAATGGGGAAGGTATTGGCTGATCAGCGAGATCGGCGGCGGGTTGGCCTGCAGGTTGTCGAACAGCCGCTGGCGCGCCTGTTCGATGGCCGGGTCGGGCCAGTAATAGCGGATGCGGTCGCTGAGGCTGTACTGCAGATCGACAGGCAGCGCGTCGCCTTCGCTGTGGTAATACTTGCGCCAGTGGCCGGGATGTTCGCGCATGCGTTCGATCGCCACTTCGCGCAAACGCGCGCGCCGTGGCGGATCGATCCATTCGCGCTCGATCGCATCCAGCGCCCACAACGCCTCGCGCAGGGCGAAGGTCAGGCCGGGGCCGACCTTGAGGATGGCGAAATGATCGCGCACCAGCGCGCGCAATGCGTCGCGGGTCTGGTAATCGGTGGAGTGCGCTTCGAAGACCATGCCGGGGACCGTCTCTATCGCCTGGCTCAGGCTGCGCGCGGCGTGGCTGTCGTAGTCGATCACGCTGTGGTGGTCGAACTCCACGCCCGGCTGCACCACCGAGGCGATCACGCGTTGCCATGCCGATTGCAATCCCGCGGCGGCGAACGCTTCGCGATGCGCGTCGATGGTGGCCAGCGCGTCGTTCGGCGTGGTCACGGCCAGGCCTTCGATCGATTCGGTCGCGCCACCCGGAACCGGAACCTCGGTACCGATGACATAGACCGGCGCTTCGCCGCCGGCCTGCGCATGCGCGGTTTCGGCCGCCTGGCACAGGCGTACCGCACGGCGCACGATTTCGGCTTCGGGCAAAGGCTCCGGATCGCCACTGCAGGCCATCGAGCAATCCAGGTGGATCTTGCGGAAGCCGGCGGCGACATACGCGGCCATCATCACTTCGGCCTTGTCCATCGCGGCGGCCGCATCGAGTGCGGTCCAGGGATTGGGGCCCAGATGATCGCCACCCAATGCGATGCGCGCCCGGTCGAAACCGACGCGGTCGGCGATTCCGTGCACGAAGCGCACGAAGTCGGCGGGAGTCATGCCGGTATAACCGCCCTCCTGGTTGACCTGGTTGCACGTCGCTTCGAACAGTACCAGCGCCTGGCCGGTGCGTTGGGCATGGCGCAGGCTCGCTTCGATGACGATGGGATGCGCCGAGCACAACGAAGTTACGCCACTGGCGTGTCCTTGTTCATGGCGGGCGATGAGGTCGAGCAGCACTTGCATGGGGGAAGGTCCGATCAGGAAAGAGGTGCGGCCGGATCGCGCTCGGGTTCAAGTACCAGCAGCAGCGAGGCGATTAGGGCCAGAACCAGGCCGACGATCTTCAGCGGGCCGGGCACGATACTGGCGAAGATCAGCGAAAGCACGGCGGTCACCAGCGGTGCGCCGGCGTTGGTCAGCGGCGCTACCACGATCGCCTTGCCGTGGCGGAATGCGTAGACCAGGGTCAGCGCGCCGATGGCATTCAGCAGCTGGATTCCCGCCGTCATCCACGGGCCGTCGATTCCCAGGTTGATCGGCTGGCTGAAGTCGGTCATCGCCCACGCCACCGGCATCAGCAGCAGGGCGCCCACCATCATGTAGAAGAAGATGCTTTCTGCGCTGACCGTGTGATTGGCCAGGCGCATGAAATAGGCCTGCACGCCCCAGGCCAGCATGATCAGCAGCGACTGCAGGAACCAGCCGAGCCCTTCGGTCGCGCCGCGTCCGAACGACAGGTCCAGCAGCGGCAACGCGACCAGCGCCAGCACGATGCCCAGCGTGCCGATCCATCCGGTGCGCTCGCGCAGCAACAGGAACGAGAGCGCGATGGTCACCACCGGCGACAGCGAAATGATCGGGAACACGAAGTACGCCGGACCGATGGTCAGGGTGTGGAACAGCAGCATCTGCCCGCCCGCACCGAGCAGGCCGATGGTCATTCCGTAGGCCACCGCGCGCGGCGAGCGCTCCAGCTTCCAGCCATTGCGCCACAGGATGTACAACGCCGGCGGGATCATGGTCAGCGCCCACACGCAGTAGACCAGCGTATCGGGGAAGCCATGTTCGGCCGACAGCCCGGCCAGCGCGCCCCAGACGCCCCACAACGCGACGGTGGCAAGTGCGAATGCCAGCCACGGACGCCGACGCGGCGCAATCGCGTTGCCGATCGAGGAAGCACTCATGCGCTCGCCTTCAGCGGCGTCGCCTGCAACAGCACGAAACGCTTGAACGCCAGTTTCAGCGAGTTGCTGCCTGCCTCCACCTCACCCAGATCGACTTCGTTGAACAGATCGCGCACGCGGTAACGGCCTTCGCCCAATCCGCGCAGCTGCACGGGACCATTCCAGTCGGCGGCGTAGAAGCTGTAGTACATCGCGCCCTCCTTGCGGATGGCATGCGCCTCGGGTTTGTCGAAACCGATGTCGTACAGCGCGCCCAGGTATTCGCCCTTGGGCAGCATGTGTTCTCTGTACAAGTCCACCCACTTGCGCCACAGCTCTTCCTTTTCCGGATTGAGCACGTAGCCACCCGGCGGCAGCGGCGCAGTAGGATGTTCGGTGTCGCGCGGCCAGGTGAACTTGGACGAGATCACCGCGCCGATGCCCACGCTGGAAGCGAAATCATCGCCGCCGTCGGACAGTTCCACGTGGTCGCCCGCATAGCTGCTGCGCTCGCCCATCAATGCCTTGATCGACTTGCCCTTGCTGCGTACCTGCCATGATGACAGCGGGTCGGAAGAAGGGAACTGGTCGGTGGCCGGCAGGTTGTGGAAGGCGAATGCGGTGCCGCACGGGCACAGCTCGACTACTGCATCCGGGTTGGCCTCGTGTGCCGCCTTGTGGATCGCATTCCAGAACGCGGCCAGGCCCTCGACCGAATCGGTCGGATGCGCGTGCTTGTGCGCCGGGTTGTAGCAGGGCGCCACCGCATTCAGATGCTGGCCGTCGAGCTTGAGGCCTTCGAAGCCCCAGTCGCCGATGATTTTTTTCACCAGCGCCACGTAGAAGTCGATGGTCGGCTGGTAGGCCGGGCACTGGGTCAGCGCGTTCCACCAGGTCACGGTCTGGAAAGCGCCGTACTGGTCCAGCAGCAACATGTCGACGTGGTCGTGCAGCACGTCGCTACCGGGGTCTGCCGCCAGCGGCGCCAGCCACAGGCGCGGACGCATCCCTTGCGCGCGGATCTTCTTCACGAAGTCGCGCATGTCAGCGTCGCCGCGCGGGAACTTGCGCTTGTCGAGGCGCCAGTCGCCCTCGTTGGTCTGCCAGCCGTCATCCAGCACCGCCCATTCGAAGCCCAGTTCGCGCACCTTCGGCAAAGTGGCGAGGACCTGCTCGACGGTGAAGTCGCGTTCGTAGCCCCAGGCGCACCAGATCGGCGCGAAGGCCGATTCGGGCGTTTGGGGTCCCTCGATGCCTTCGGCCTGCATGAATTGCCGGTACTGCTGCAGCGGTGCGAAATGGTCGCCGCTGTGCACGGCCAGCACGGTGCGTTCGGTCACCAGGGTCTGGCCTGGCGCCAGCACGGAGGCTTGCGCCGATTCGACCGCGATGCTGGCGCCGCCGCCGGTCTTGCGCACCGGCAGGTCCAGCAGGCGTACGACCGGTTCGACATGACCCACGGCCAGGCCGACATCGCGGCGCCACACATTGGCCATCGGCGTGCCGCCGCCGTAGTCGGAGGAATCCATGGACAAGGTGTTGCGCTGGTCGAAATCCGCGGTCAGCGGCTGCACCCAGTCGCGGCGATCGGTGTGGGTGGCGCCGGAAAAACTCCAGAAACCGCCCGGCGCGTCGGCCAGCTCATGGGCCACGTTGCGCCAGCCGGTGACTTGCAGTGCGGCATTCCCTTCATTGCGGTAGCGCGTCTGCAGCACGGCCAGGCCGGGCAGGTTGTCGAAGAAGGTCACTGCGACCTGCTTTTCTATCCCGCGATCCGAACGGCCGGTGACGATGAGCTGGTGGCCGGCGCCGTGGCGCGGATCATCGACCGCCAGTTCCTGTTGCCCGGAAAAGGCGAAGTCCTCGATCTCGCTGCCGGCCAGGAGCAGGATTTCGCTCGGCTGGTAAGGGGTGAGGGCCTTGCCCCTGGAGGCGACCGCGGTATGCAGGCGACGGTCGAAGGTGATCGTAAGCGCCCGATCCTGGACCACGGCCGTGGCGTCCCTGCTTCCGCGCCGGGTCGCGGACAGTGCCCATGGCACGGTGGCAAGGGCGGCGGTGCCGGCAACGCTGCCGGCGACGAGCTTCAAGACGGTGCGGCGTCCAATGGGAGGCATGGCGACAATCCGGTTGAGAGGGCTTGATTCTCCGCCATTCGTTCCGCTTGATGCAAGCGTTTTGTTGCGATATGGTGCAAATATGTTTCGTTATGTTACATGAGGCGATGCCATGAACTTGTTCCATTGCACCTTGGCCGGATCATTGGCCGCCAGCGTGCTCTGCCTTTCGGTTGCGGTCGCGGCTCCGTCGACGCCGCCCCAGGCCAGGCAGGGAAAAGTTGCGGATGTCTACTCGATGGACGACTTCGCCCGCGTTCGCAAGTACGACGCGCACGTGCACTCCAACAGCAAGGACCCTGCCTTCCTTGAGCAGGCCCGTGCCGACGGCTTCGAGCTGCTGTCGATCAACGTCGACTATCCGGCCTTTCCCAGCGTGGCCGTGCAGCACGAAGCCGCCGTGGCCCTGGCGAAGCAGGATCCGGCGCGCTTCCACTGGGCGACCACTTTCACGATGAAAGGCTTCGGCGCCGCGGGCTGGACCGGGCGGGTCGAGGCTGGCCTGGCGAAGGACGTTGCGCAGGGCGCGCGCGCGGTGAAGGTCTGGAAGAACGTCGGCATGGTGGAGAAGGATGCCGACGGCAAGCTGATCATGCTCGACAACCCCGGCCTGGCGCCGGTGGCCGAGCAGGTGCGTGCGCTGGGCGTGCCCCTGATCGCGCACCAGGGCGAACCGTACAACTGCTGGTTGCCGCTGGACCAGATGACCACCGACAACGATCGCGAATACTTCCGCCACCATCCCGAGTACCACATGTACCTGCATCCGGAGATGCCCGGGTACGAGGACCTGATGGGCGCACGCGATCG
>Ga0307414_10000654_pt1 | contig 17704 bp, 14 predicted proteins | sample DK1Ometagenome_FD_203804 | JGI IMG/M metagenome (GOLD analysis project Ga0307414, IMG submission 203804) | Maize rhizosphere microbial communities from greenhouse at UC Davis, California, United States - DK15-O-3 | ecosystem: Host-associated > Plants > Roots > Rhizosphere > Soil | place: USA... | reverse complement strand
TAAATGGAGGAAATACAACGGGATCCTATCATGTACCGATTACCAATGCAAAAGGCTTGGCGACAGGCACTAAAGTGCGTGTTTTGGGAACCACCAATTGGATTACCAATGTGAATTATTATGATGCTAAAGGAAGGTCAATATGTAGTTATAGTAAAAATGATTATCTGGCTACAACGAGTAAAGTAAATAGTAAACTTGATTTTGTAGGGAAGGTTTTGGAAAGCACAACTACGCATCTAAAAAATAGTGTGACTACTACAGTAGTAGATGTATTTACTTATGATCAGGCGGGTAGATTAACAAAGCAAACACAGGCTGTAAACGGAGCTGCAACACCGGAAGTCATTGCAGAAAATGTTTATGATGAATTAGGTCAGTTAAAAGAAAAAGGAGTAGGAGGAAAAATTACACAACCTCGTTTACAATCGGTTGATTATACTTATAATATTCGAGGATGGCTCAAAGGAATCAATAATGTAAATAGTATTGGAACTGATTTATTTGCTTTTAAAATCAGTTACAATGATATTGCTGATGTTTCTAAAAAATTGTACAACGGAAACATCAGTCAAACATTATGGAAAACAGCCAATTCAGACACAAATTTAAAAAATTATATCTATACCTATGATGCTTTAAATAGATTGACGCTTGCTGAATCTCATGATGCAGGACGTTACAATGAAAGTATGAGTTATGATAAGAACGGAAATATTCTTGGTCTATTAAGATTAGGTAATACTATTTTAAATACTCAAAATTTTGGAACCATTGACAATTTGGGATACACTTATGACGCAGGAAATAAACTTTTAAAAGTGGAGGATAGCTATAATAATGCTGAAGGATTTAATAATGGTACAAGCGGATCCAATACAGATTATACGTATGATGCTAATGGAAATATGCAAACTGATGCCAATAAAGGGATTACTACTGCTATTACTTATAATCATCTCAACTTACCAATGCAGATTACTTTTCCAACGGGTAATATACAATATGTGTATGATGCCACCGGAGTAAAACAACGCAAAATAATAAGTACAGGAGCTACAACAGATTATGCAGGAGGATTTATATACGAGAATAGCAATTTGAAGTTTTTCTCTCAGCCGGAGGGTTATGTTTCTTATAATTCAGGAACTTTTGATTATATTTACCAGTATAAAGATCATTTGGGTAATATAAGGTTGAGTTATGATAAGAATCTCGCTATTGTAGAAGAGAATAATTATTATCCGTATGGATTAAAGCAACAAGGCTATAATAATAATCCTAACTATGCTCTTGGAAGCGCTCAGGCGCAAAAGTATAAGTACAACGGACAGGAATTGCAAGATGAGCTGGGACTTGCGTTGTATGACATGAATGCACGTAATTACGACCCTGCCATAGCTAGATTTACTTCTCTTGACCCTGTTCTACATTATAAGCAATCACCTTATGTAGCATTCTACAATAATCCTGTTTATTGGGCTGACCCGACAGGTATGACTGGAGAACATTATGATTATGACAAACGTGGTTATTATGATGATGCAGGTAAAAGTGTAACTTTCGAAACCGCTATGGCAAGCCAAGGCTTGAATACTGATGGAAGTGAGAAAAAGGAAGAAACTACAAAAGATGATGCTTCTGCTCAAGTAGGAATACTTCCAGAATCTTTCGATTTTCAGCAAACTACAGGTAATTGGCAAGCGGCTGGTGTTACTGGGTTAAGCTTAACTGTTACCGATTTTAAAACTAAAAGGACAGCAGAAGTTCAATTTGAACTTGAAGTAGGCGTACCTATGAAATTAGCAAACGGGACAATAATTTCTGAGCGTATTGCTCAATTGGCAAGTGCAGAAGCGGCAAATGCGACGGCGGGTGCTATTGGAACATCTGCTTTACTAACAAATGGTAAATTTTATAATGCTCCAGCACTTGTAAAGCTTACATTTGCGCTCTTAATGCAAAGAAATCTTAATCAATCACTTAAAAACATGCTAGAATTGCCTAACAATACAAAAATTGGTTCAAGAGTAAATTCAACTATTCAAAGTAACATTAAAACCAAAGAAGCAGTTTGGGCAAAGGTCTCAGCTTTAGAAGCAGTAAAATTAATATTTAAAGGATTTTTCTAAAATGAAAGTGAAGTTATTAATTTCGAGTATGTTTTGTATAATATCTATTTTTAAAATTATGGGTCAGACAAATAAAAATGCTTTAAACAAAAAATGGATTGTGTACAATACACAAGATAATGCCTTAACGGGCTGGCATTCATTTATGGATAACTACATCTTAGATTTTACAGATTTTAAGAATTTAAAAATTAAGACACTTGGAGAACCCGACTTAACTACAATTCCTTACTCATTCAATAGTACGAATGGAAATATTTACGAAGGTAGCGGTGAATTACTTTATAGTGTCCTAAAAATCGATAATACGAAGTTATCTCTCAAGATGGGAGATAGAAGTACAACTACTGTAAATTTTGTCAAAATTGACGATAAAAGTTCGAAATTACCTCTTGATGAGATTAGTAAATTGCTTCAAAAAGATAAATGGGTTAAAGATTCAAATAGTATTCAATTCACTAATGAACCTTATAAAGTTTTAAATCAGATTGAAACCAATTTTAAAGTCTTTATTGAAAAAGATGAAAAATCTAATAAGGAATTTAAAGGTGCTTGGCTATTAGATTCATATGATGGTATTATATTATTAGAGTTGTATTCTGAACGTCTAAATCTTAAAGCAATTTATCAGGTTAATGATATTAGTGATAATATTGTGAAAGCAATCTCTACAAATGATAATGGTGAGTCATTATTATTGGAGTTTAAGAGATAAGAATTATAACTATTCATAAGACGCAAAACAAACAAAAAAAGCCACTTCTTTCGGAGTGGCTTTTCTTTTTACTTCTCATAAACAGCTTCTTTAACTGTAGTGTTTGGATTTTTTTTAGCATACTCTTCAGTAACTATTCTACCAGTTTTAGCATCTCTGTAAATGTAGTGGGAAATCTTTTTTGGTGGCATAATTTTGGTTTTTGGTTAATAAATTGAATTCAAATTTAATGTTTTTATTTTATTGATAGACAAAAGAATATTGTTTTTTAGTAAAATAATATCTACAAAAAAGTAATGCATCAGTTGTGTTTAAAAAAGGAATATTAAATCTCATTTTATAGCAAATAACCGTTAATCCTGCTCCGCAGGATCAACGGTTATTTTCTTTATTAAGGTTTTATCAAACTTTTTAATTTTGAAATTATGGTTGCTGTTATCGGCACTCCATCATAATCATTGTACTTCTGCTGAGCAGTTGGAGGTGCACTTATTTCCAAAATAGCACCTAGAGTTGGAATGACAACTGTTGGTCGTTGGATGTCTCTAGCGGAATATGAAACTATGCAAGCAACGGGTGCAATGGTTGAAGGTGCAGGTGGTCAAACATTTGTATCTACAGGAGGGCCAACTGCTTTTACAGCAGCAGCTAAAGGCTCTGTATATGTGGAATTTCAAGTAGCTACTAATAGTTTATTACAGGGAGGTGTTCAAGGTTGGTTTAAAACGCTTGGTCCAACCGCAGGAAGAGCAATGCAAAGTCAACTTGCTAAACAAGGCGGACAATTAATGCCTACTATTCAAAAACTCTCTCCGATAATAAAAATAAAATAATATGGATACAAATAAAAATATATTATGGTTCAAAACTGTTATAGAACCTACTCTAAAAGGGTACGAAGTTGAATATAGATTTTATGATGATGGAGATTTTGGCAGTCTAAATCAAATTGAGTTTAATTCTAAAGAAAAAGGAGGTAATATTGATTTTTGGGGGCTAGGATATGTAGGGATTTTTCTTTGGGATTATCAAAAAGAGGAAGAAATAATGAATATACTATTAGAGCCAAATCAAGAAGAAGAAAAAGAAAAATTTATTGAAAGTTTATTGAGATTATTAAAACAAAAAAGCCTCATTTAAGGCTTTTTGTTTTAATAATCTATTGTAAATCTCATAATTATCATCATCAAAACAAACAAAAAGAACTTTGGTTATTACATCCGTAGTAGATAAAAAAGACTTTACTGTTTTTATAGCAATCTCCGCAGCTTGATCTTTAGGAAATTTATAAATACCTGTACTAATATTAGGAAATGCAATTGTTTTAATTTTATTCTGAACAGCAATGCTTAATGTATTGTTATAAGCTAAAGTAAGAAGTTCATGCTCATTTTTTAAACCATTATTCCAAACAGGTCCAACAGTATGAATCACGAATTTAGCAGGAAGTTTTCCTGCTCTTGTAATAACAGCTTCGCTAACTCTACATCTACCTTGTCTATTTCTTATTTTTTGGCAATCTTCAAGGATATCCTTTCCTCCAGCTCTATGTATTGCACCATCAACACCTCCACCTCCTAGCAAAGAAGTGTTAGCAGCATTAACAATTGCATCAACTGAAATTTTTGTTATATCACCTTTTATAACTTCTAAAATAAAACCCATTAATTGAAGTTTTTTAAGTTTATAACATTACTACATTTTTAACGAAGAAATCTTTAAACTTCTTCTTGGTAAGCACTGTATTTACTATTTTAAAAACAGTTATTCTGTCGTCTTCGTCAAGTTGATTGATAAGATGAAGTTTTTTAAAATTAGGTTTATCCATTATCGTAAAATCTTCGGGAAAGATATTTTCGTAGTTCAAAATTTGGTAAGCGGTAAGATTAAAAAGCTTGGTTAACTCTTGTAATTCTTGTACAGATAAATCACGATGACCGTTTTCTAATTTATTTTAGTTACTGTTACCAATATCAAAGTAAGAGGTCTCCTCTTTTTGCATTAAACACTTTTCCTTACGTATCTTTTTAATAATTCTCCCTATACTCATAACCTGCTATTTTATAAGACAAATATAACCAAATATGCGTTAATAGAAATTAGTTGCAAATAAATAAAACTATTGTATGCGATAAAAGAAAATATATTTTGTATTTGTAATCTACAATATCGCAGAAAATAATTTTACCCTTGCAAACAAAATAAAATCTATCATTAAACCAAGTATCTGTAAATTACAGCTTACAGTCAAATAAAAACAATATGCTCTAGAATAAATGGTCCTAATAATCAACTATCAATTCATTCCGGTATTCTTTTGAATAATGACTTCAACAAAGAGCTGATCCGCATTAGTTTTAAAATTCTTTTTCTTGATAAAATTCAAATGTTTAATACTGCCAAGATTGGGATTGTTTTCAATTTCATTGAGTAAGGATAGACAGCCATTATATGAACCCTCTAATGAAAAAATATAACTGCTACTTATAAAATTTTTATCGGTGACAATATGAGGTTCTTTAAAATCTATAATTTTAAGATGATGACCATTGCAAAAGCTATTTAATTGCTTTAGTAAATCATTTTGGAAAGTTTCATAAGAGCTAACATTGTATTGTGATAAGAGATTATCTAATTGATTTTCTTTTTGGTGTAATTGGAAAGCTAATTTTGGTGTTGCCGTGTTTTTTGTTATCAATTCGTCTTTAGAATGATATTCCTTGTAATACTTTATCGTATTTGAAATAGCAAAAGAATAGCAAATATACAATGCTATAACAAAGCCAAGTATTAACAATTTATTTTTCTGGTTTAATTTCATTTATCGTAAAGTTAGTTTAAAAGCAAATTCTGTTTGATTGGACTCATTTTTTCCAAAATGGGTAATTACTACTTTATCAATCCATTCTAATTGCTCAATAGTCTCAATCCATTGCGTAAAATCTTGGTTGTTGACTGTTGTTCCAGAAACTGTTATCACTTTGGCTGTGGAGGCAATGGCTTCCTCTGGTTTTATTTTTTTTTCAATGGGTTGGTAAACTAGTTCGCTAAGTAAAACCGAATTTGGTACACTTTGAGTAATTTCGTTGAGGATAGCTGTACTTTGTGATTGGATTCCAGCCATAACCGTTTTTAGTTTTTGCTCCTTGGACAAAATACGTTGTTTAGTTTTGCTGATTTTTTCAAGAGAAGATTTGTTCAATATCAAATTAACATCCTTTTCTTGGGATAAATTGTAATAATGAGAAAACACAAAGAAATTAATCAGTAAAATAGCCAGTACTATTCCAACCATCACTTTCACTCCTTTTGAAAAAAAGCTATGCTGAAGGTAATTGTTATACTGTTGCTGACTTAATTCAATACTATTGCCTGTATTTTTACTGTTTTGGACTAAAAAGCCTAATATAGCTGAAAAAGCTACAATGTGACTGTGTTGAATAGATAGTCCGTTTATCTGATAGTTTAACATTAAATTTTCAGAAGTAGAGGTTATAATTGGATTGTCTTCATTCCAGGAAACCGTTTGATGATTAGTCCCTAGTGTGTCTTTTTCGGTATAAAGAATAATCTCAGATAAAGAACATATACCAAGATTGATTCCGGCAATAATAATTCCTTGTTTTGCATATTCTTTTAAGAGTTTTTCGATATAGGTTTTACGACTAATAGCAATTATTGATTTGGTTTGTAATCGCCAGATTTGAGAATAAAATTCATCCCAATTAGTATTTGGAAAAGCTTTATGTAATAGTTTTTCATCGGCTAAATCGATGCCTGCCACTTCTTTTTGTATAACCTGATTGGTATTGACAGTTAGGATAAAAGGAAATTTTTTGTCCCATTTTTCAGGAATAATTCCATTGTAATGAATCTTGTCCTTTTTTACAATACGCAATTCTTCTTTTTTATTTTCAACCAATAGAACCGCAATCATTTCTTCACCATTCGAAGAGAAATGTTCGATACTAACATACTGATTGCCTAGTAAAATAGAAGATAACGATGGGAATTTCATTAGTAGATAACTGTAGGTTTAATTAACACCGATAATTTTTTCTTAGAATCTTCTCTTTTTCTGGAGCTGAAAAGCCATTTAATAACAGGGATTCTTGAAAGTAAGGGAACACCCGATCCGGAATCGTTTTTTACTGATTCTTCAAGACCTCCAAGTACAATAATGTCCTGGTCTTTAACACGAATAATAGATGTAAACTCTCTTGAATTAATTCCAGGAGGAGCATCTTTGTCTACTTTTTGACCATTAAAACTAGATTGAATTACTTTAATGTCCATCGTAATTTGACCATCTCCTGAAACCAAAGGCATAATGGTTACTGATAATTCTGCATCGATAGATTGGTAGTTTTTAACTTCTGATGCTTGTGGAATCTGAGAACCATAAAAATTCTGATTGGTAACCACATAATAAGTAGTTTCACCAATAGATAAAAAGGCTTTGTGTCCATTTAAAGTAGATAATCTAGGGGAGGAGCGAATTTTTAAATTTCCATTGGTTTCCATTGCTTTAAGGCTTAGATAAAAATTAGGAACAACGCTACCTACATTTAAAGAGCCAAAACCGTCAAAACCATTAATGATTTTATTGATAGTAGTCGCACCAAGCGTAATATCAGCATTAGGGAAAACAGTTCCGGAGGTCGTTGCCGGTTTGTCTCCAATACCTGCGTTAATACCCGTCTCTACAGTAGCACTTCTGTTAATTTCTAATAGCATAACTTCAATCAAAATTACAGGTACAGCTTTATCGATATATTTTATAAAAGATTCAAAACGCTCAATGTTAGCAGCGGGACCATTCACTAAAAAGCTATTTAGTTCTTTGTCAATTTTAATGTCCAAATCTGCTTTTATCTCGTCAGGAATGATACTTAAAATTGATTCGGAAGGGTTACTGGTATTAGTGCCTGAACTATTTCCTATATTGGAATTATTATTCTGGGAAGGAAAATTGGAATTGTTCTTAAAATCTAACGAAGTGTTATTGTAAGTAGAAAAATTATTAGCATTCGCATTTATTTTTCCAGCGGTTCTTCCTTCTTTAGATGGATCGCTTAATAATTCAATAGAACGATGCATTAATGGAATGGATTTAATATTTCTAACAATCAATTGATTTTTAGTTCCAAAATAATACACATTCCCATTTCTTTTATAGGTATAAGTATCATTTCCACTTCCGCCTCCAGCACTTGTATTTCCGTTTCCATTGTTATTAAACGAAGCTGCTTGTTGAGATGGATTGTTACTAGCTGTAGTTTTTCCTTCGGTTTTAGTTTCAAATAGTTTATCAAGTAACGCATCAAAATTGATATTTTTAGCTTTAACCGTTGCATTGCCCGCATTTTCTAATGGACTGGAAATAAAAAGATCAATATCTAATTCATGACCAATATCATAAATAATACTTGAGATTGGAGTGTTTTCAAAATCGACATCTATTATTTTTTTCTCAGCATCAACAATATTGAAAAAGAAGTTAGATTTTCTAGGTCTTGGTGGTTTGTTTTGACGAATCGCACCATTGTTTTCTGTTCCGTTTGCAGGAGTATAGTTTCCTTCTAATTGGTCAAATACATAAAAATTATCTCTGGATTTGGTTACACTGAGATTATTTGAATAGGCTAATTTATTTAAAGCAGCATCAAAAGGCATGTTTTTAATGTATACCTGTAGTGATTGATTTTCTAATCCTGGGGAAAACACCATATTCTTTCCGCTCTCATCCATAATTTTTTTAAAAACATCATACAATTGATCATTTTTCAAATCCATGGAGAGCAAATCATTAGCAGCATCATAAGATACAATGATTGGTTTTTTTGCAGGGATTTCAACAGCTTTTATATATGGTTTAATGGCCAGTATATTACCGGTGAATTCAATAGTAAGATTGTATTCTTTGCATAGAAAAATCAATAAATCACCTACGGTTACATCAGAAAAATTATTGACGATGTTTTTATTGTTCAATTCTGGTGCCAGACTTATATTAACCTTGTGAATTTCTGAAACAGCCAGTAAAAAACTGGAAAGAGAGGTTTCCCTGATGTTGATGTTCACTTTTTCAGACAAACCTTTAACATCAGCACTAATGGCTTCAATATTGTTTTTTATTTGCTGTATTCTATTCTCTTGAGAATAGCTCAGCTGAAAAAAGAAAAGTAAAAGTAGAATGGTAATTTTCTTCATGAAAGCATATAATTGAATTAGCTAATATAGGTTTTATTGTAGCAATAAAGAAAAAACTTCATCAATAGAAGTTATTCCTTCGCAAATTAATGACAAAGCATTTTTTTGCAGTGTAAATATTTTTTTTTCTTCTATGTATTTGTCAATTGACAGTTGGTTGTTTTTAATTAAGGCGGCGAGTTCAGTACCTATTGGCAGTATTTCATAAATGGCTTTTCTACCCGAATAACCGGTATGATAGCAATGTTCACAGCCTACTGCTTCATGATGGGTATGAAGGTCTTCAGGGACTTGAAAACCACTCGGTAATGAGGCAGTCTCTATTGGTTTTTCTATTTTGCAATGCACACATAATTTTCGAACCAAACGCTGAGCAACACTAATATTGAGTGTACTTGCAATTAAGAAAGATGGAATACCCATATCGATCAATCGGGAAACCGTTGCCCAGGCGGAATTGGTGTGTATAGTTGATAAAACCAAATGCCCGGTCAAAGCAGCTCTTATGGCCATATTGGCAGTATTAACATCCCGAATTTCACCTACCATGATAATGTCTGGATCTTGGCGCAGAAAAGTTCTCAGCGTACTGGCAAAGTCAAGTCCAATATTTTCTCTTAATTGTACCTGATTGATTCCTTCGAGTGTATACTCTATAGGATCTTCAACAGTAAGTATATTAGTATTGGGAAGATTTAGGTTTTTTAAAGTAGCATACAAAGTTGTTGTTTTTCCTGATCCTGTTGGTCCTGAAATAAGAACGATGCCATTTGGCTTTTTAATGTTTTCGAGAAATGTAGCCAATTCTGTTTTAGTAAAACCAAGTGCATTAATATCTATATGACTAGTATCTTTACTAAGAATACGCAGAACTACCTTTTCACCATGAAGAGTAGGTAAAATAGAGACCCGGATATCAAAATCTTCATAATCCGTTACTATAGTAATACGTCCATCCTGTGGTAATCTTTTTTCAGAAATATCTAGTTGTGCTCTGATTTTTATTTTATTGATAAGGATAGGATATTCATCAGTAGTAATGTGAAATTGTTCTTTTAATTTACCATCCAAGCGAAAACGAACTCTGGCATTTTTTTCATAAGGTTCAAAATGAATATCACTGCTTCCTATTTCTTTAGCATTGACAATTATTTTTTCTAAAAAATCAGTAGAATAATGTATCGTTGAAACTGATTTAGCTGATGATTTACGGTAATTGGTATTTAAATAACGATTAAGATTTTCTGTAGTTTCTTTTTTTAGCTCAGTAGGAAATCCTAAAAGGACAGCTAATTCAGTTTGTAAATTTTCAATGTTATCAGCGTCGGTTTTGACCACAATTGTATCGCCTGTTTTTTCAACAGGAATAATACGGTAATGAAAAGCCTGCTCAGCACTTATCAACTGTTGTAAACTTATGAGAATATTAAAGTCTGTCATTATTTAATAGGCATATAAAAAATGTAAATTATAAAAAAAACTAATACCATACACTGTAGCATAAAACAGGGACATATAGCCTGCCAAAGGAACTGTTTGCTCTGCATGTTTATTTTTAAATACAAAATGTAAGATTAGTGAAAATAGTAGTGCAAAAACAAAAAGAACCAAAAAGGATACTATGGAAAAAGAAAAAGCAATTGCTATAAAAAACAAAACATCTCCCAGTCCTAAGACTGATTGTAATAAAGATTTTTTCAATTTTATTTGTGCATACCAATAACAAAAAAATAATAAAAAACCAATAAACAATAAATTGATACCTGAGTTTACTAGTGCAACAGGAATGGAGACAATTTGTATTTGTAATATTAAAACAACAATACCTGTTATTGGATATAAAAACCAATAGACTGTTCGGTCTTTGTAATCCTGAAAAAAGATAAGACTAAAAATCCCCAATAAAAAAAGTTTTATTATCCACATCAATCGTTAACAATTTGTTTTGGAACTCCATTCTGATCGATTTCCCATACATTAAAAACACCATTTCCATTAAAATCAGTTAAAGCAGTGGCTTTTACCTTGAATTCAGTCTCAGAGGATTGAGTTATCTCATAAGAATAATTAGCACTACCATTTTCTTTGACTGTTTTTGGTGCCTCAAAATCTATTTCTGCAAAATCTGGACTGTATTTAGAATACATAAAATAGTACTGTTTTTCAGCATTATAAATAGCTTTGAGCTGTACCTGAGCTTCCACACTTTTGGCTTTAGTAATTAAAGGCATCAGATTCGGTAATGCAATTAAAAGTAAAATTCCAATGATGGCTAAAACAATTAGCATTTCTTGGAGGTTAAACGAGGGGATTTTTTTATTCAATAAATTTTTCATTCGTAATAGCTTTTTAATCACAAATGTAAATAAAAAATGTAAGAAAAAAACTTTCACCAGAATCTTGTTAATTAAAATATAATTTATATCATTGTACGGATTAAGCAATCGGTTGCTTGTTATTGATAAATTTTTAATCGAACAAAAAATAAATAAATATATACCATTATGAATTTTATAAAAAGTTATATGTTAATATGTTCTCTACTTGTTATGGGGGCGGAGAAAATGTATAGTCAAACAAGCTACACCGTAATTAAACCAGATGTAAACGCTCAGCAATTCTTTTCAGGAATGTCTAGTGATAATAATTTACACACTGGACAATTATCATTAAGTATTCCTCTATTTACTGTTAGTGCAAAAGGGATAGATATCCCCATTACTTTGAATTTTGGTACAGCTGGAGTTAATAATGAATCTGAATCTTCAAGTGTAGGTTTAGGATGGTCACTAATGGCAGGAGGAGTTATTACTCATACTATAAAAGGTACTGACGATAGAGGTGAATTTTTTCCTATTCCGGGGAGGTATCAAGAGGGATATTTAGAAGCAAAAGTTAATGAAGAACAAAGTTATCCTGGGGGCTCAAACATAACGACCAATATATTGTATAATTATAGCAATGGAAGAGGTTTACCTGATCGCTTCAGTTATTCTTTTCCTGGCTATTCTGGGGATGTTTATTTTAATTCTAATGGCACAACTACTCTATATCCTGATGTGAGTTGCAAGTTTGAAGCAACACCCCAAGGGTTTAAAATTACTGATTTTAATGGTGTAATATATTTATTTGAAACCACTGCTAATACTTCTGATAATGTGGTCAGTTGGTTTTTGTCTGAGATCAGAACCTTAGAAGGAGGTGTCATTACTTTTAGTTATGCAGACGAGAACAGTAGAGTTTTATCAAGTCCGCTACAACCTATTCATAGCAGTACAAACTCAAAACGAATAACTAGAATCGATTATCAATACGGCTATCTTGTATTTAATTCTTCATCGAGGGTAGATAGGTATTTTTCGGGAGTGGCTGAAGATTCTAAGCGTATTTCAAGTATAGAACAGTACGATTCGGCTAATAATCTTATAAAGGGATATGAATTGGATAATAATCATTATTTTGTGAATAATACTATTTATTTAAATAATTATTATGACAAAAGACTTCGGCTTAATAGTGTTAAACCTTATGGAAATAATAGGGCATTTACACCTCCCTACATTTTTGATTATGATTATAAATTTTTGTATCCTAAAGATTCTAGAAATCCAAATGTCTTAACAATTCCAGTAAATACTTGGGCTACAAACCCATTTTCGCTAGCGCTTCCTGACAGGTTTTATGGAGGTAGTCCAACGTGTGAAGAAGGGATATTAACTGATACCGAGACCCCGACTAATATTCCAACCTATTTAAGACATCATTCCGATAATATTTCACCAGATAGAGATGATTATTTTTGCATGAAAGAGATTGTTTATCCCTCGGGAGGAGGGGAGAGTTATTATTATGAGCCCCATGGTTATAATAAGCTGGGATATTCTAATGAAGAACCTTGGATTGCATCTCTTTTAAAAGGAAAAAGACTCTCTAAAAAAGTAATTTGGGAAAATAAACAAAACATCGGAGCTAGTCCTATTGAGGTGGAGTACAAGTATAATAAAGGGGTGCTGACAACACCAACGGTTTATTCTACTGTAAGTTATGAAAACACATACGTTGCCGGTTCTTCAGAAGTGATGTTTAGTGCAGGATTGAAGACAACAACTCGACCACAAAACAATGAACCGAGTTCAGTGGTATATTATACAGAAATAGAAGAGGTTTTTAAATCTGCAACAGGAACAAATGGGAAGAAAATTTCTTATTACGATCCTGTATTTCTATATCCTCCCCAAAATTATATTTACACTAATTATGAACCTATTTCCAATTTTTCTAGTAGTAATTTGGTCTCTTTGTCTAATACTCTTGGAGGTAAAGAATTGTATAATGTTTATGGAAAACCGGGTTGTTCAACGTATTCACAATCAATTCATAGTTACTTGTTTTATCCATTGGGAGAGTTTATGGTCTATGATATTATGAAAGGAAAAGTAATAAAAGAAGTTGTTCTCGATGCTAATGATAATATAGTTAGTAAAACCGAAAACGAGTATGCCAGAGCCTTTAATTATGATTATGGATTAAATATTGAGCGTTATCACAAAGGTTACATTGGTGGAGGAAATAATGATAATGGTAATCCAGCCTATTTGTTTTTAATAAGTAGGTCTACTAATTTTTATGGTTGTGCTTCGTTGACAAAGACAACAACAACTAATTATTATCCTCGTTCTGTTGGACAATTGGATTCGCTCACAACAGTACAAAATTTTAATTATTTGTCGCCCGGATTGTTAGCTTCTAGTTCTGTTGTGCATACTGATGGAAAAGAATTAGTTACCCGAAATGTTTTTCCACAGGAACTTCAGTTTCAAACAACCAGCAATTTAACAGCACAAGCTTCTTCTTTAAAGCAACTCACAGAAAAGAATATCTACGTTCCTGTTCAAACTACCGTGCAAAATGGAACAGAATTTATAAGTGGAAGCTATAAAACATTTAAAACCTTATCAGGAGGAGCAGTTGTTGTAGATACAGAAAACAGCTTAGTTCCCCAGCGTGGAATAAGTGTTTCCGATCCCTATATTAATACCTCTGGAACAATTGTACAAAATACTGGGTTCGAATTAGAGCGAACATATTCATCTTATGACCAGAAAATAAATCCAACGACCCTTGTATCAAAATCAGGTGTTGCAGAGGCGCTTTATTGGGGACATGCAGGACAATACATTACAGCCAGGATACAAAATTATAGTCAAACTCAACTAGATAGTAATAGTACTTTAAAGCAACAGCTCACACAGCTTGATAATTATAAGTTAATAAATAGCTCTAATCAAGCTGCCTTTATTGCTTGCAATCAGGCAATAAGAAATAGTCTTCCATCTAATACGACAATAACTACATATACCTATAAACCCCTTGTAGGAGTTACGAGTATAACAGATTCAAAAGGAGATACTACTTATTTTGAATATGACTCGTTTAACCGTTTAAAACAAGTTAAAGATCATAATAGTAACATTCTTTCTGCCACTGAGTATCACTATAAAAACCAATAAAAATTCAATAATTTTAAAATAAATGTATGAAAAATATATGGACACGTTTTGCCTTTTTGATTTTAGTTTTTCATTGTTATTCGATATCGGCACAGGTTCGGCCAGAGCAATTAATAGGAACTTGGGTTTTTGATTATAGTAAATCTATTGATAAGATAGATGAGCAAGCTCAAAAGGATTATGCATTGATGCCCGAGGTCATTAAGAGCCAATTTGAACAATCGTATAGAGGACGTAAATTGATTTTTAATACAAATGGCAGCTTTATACAACAAACTATCGATGGTAAACAGATTGTAGGTAGTTGGAAACTGGATAATAATCAAAATATTAGTGTGACAAGTCCACAAGGGGGAACTATAGCGTTTAAATTAGTAGTTCTTTCAGATGCAATTTTGGTTTTGCAATTACAGAAAAAAGGGAATCAACAAATAATATTGTCCCAATGGTATTTAAATAAAAACTAACAACAAGAGCTATGGACAAAAAATACTTTAACAGCTTTAGGAGCTTGTTTACAGTTGTTTTAATTACGTTATTTAGTGCTAATCTTAAAGCTCAGTTTATTGACGGAAACCTGACAGCATACGTAGGAGATTATAATGAATATTATTTTTTTAATGGTCCTTCCGAGAATGTTACCTGGTCATTGAATGGTTCTTACCCAGTACCTTACGAAGGTTATATGCCAATAACATTTGATAAACCGGGCACTAATAGTATATTCATTTTTTATCAGGATCAGTATAATAATTTAGCCTATTCTTCTTTGTATGTAGAAGTAGGAATACGGGCACCAATTTTAAGTTTCGTTACACAACCCACTTGTTCTGAGCCGACAGGAAGCTTTACTATTGAAGATTATAATTATAGCCAGAATTTTACCTATACTTTACATTCTTCTTCAGGTACTAGTGTTATTACACAACCAACATTGACGTTGCCGCCTGGGGCTTACTATGTAACGGTTTCTGGTCATTTTGTTACATCTAGTCTTTCAGACCCTTCAGAAACAGTGGTTCTTAATCCTGCTTCAACTCCTGCAACACCTGTAGTGGGGAGTGTTACTCCATCTCTTACTCCAGGAACAGGTAGTGTGGTTTTGTCGGGATTGCCTGGTACGGGTTCTTGGGTAATTAATCCTGGGAACATTTCAGGAACAGGAACAACCAAAACTTTGACAGGATTAAATCCTGGGGTATATAATTTTACAGTTACAAATTCTTTTGGTTGTGTTTCTACTGCTACTGCCAATGTAACTATCAATTCTAATTGCATTTCTCCTAGTGAAAATTATATTCTTACAATAGTTCCTCAGATAGCTACGACATCAATTTATCCCCTAACTAGTACTCAAAAACAAGAATCTGTAACTTATTTTGATGGTATAGGCCGACCAAGACAGAAAATTGATATTCATGCTGGCGGTGGAGTTAGTAAAGAAGATATAGTAACCCATATTACTTACGATGGTTTTGGCAGGCAAACTAAAGAATATTTGCCTTATACCGATGGCAGTGATTGTGGGTCTTTTCGGACGGGAAATCTTGATAATTTTACGAAAAGCTTTTATAATGTAGATAAATATCAATATACTACTAACCCTTATTCAGAGAAACAGTATGAATCTTCACCACTGAATCGTGTTTTAAAACAAGGAGCACCTGGTACAGATTGGAAATTAGGAAATGGACAAGAAATAAAATTAGTTTACCAGACTAATCAGGCAAATGAAGTTAAGCATTTTGAAGTTTTTTTTGTAAACAATAATAAGTCTGCCCCAAGCCTTATTCAAAGTTCAGTTAATAATGGACATTATAATGCGGGAGAACTTTATAAAACCATAACCTATGATGAAAACTCAACTGCTAATCCTACATACGCTGATGAAACAATAGGTTCTACAGTAGAATTTAAGAACAAACTAGGTCAGGTAGTTTTAAAAAGAACCTATGGCAAAGTAGCAGCAGGTATTACTAATGAAAAACACGATACCTATTATGTTTATGATGACTATGGTAATCTAACCTATGTTTTACCTCCTAAAATGGAGGCAAGTACGGCCTTAATAACCACAATAAATAGTCAGTTGGGTGATTTAGCTTATCAATGCAAATACGACCACAGAAACCGTTTAATAGAGAAAAAGCTACCAGGTAAAGGAACTGCTAACGACTGGGAAGAGGTTGTGTACAATAAATTAGACCAGCCTATATTAACAAGAGACCCTAATTTAAAGTCACAAAACAAATGGTTGTTTATTAAATATGATGTTTTTGGCAGAGTGGCTTACACGGGATTAATTAACAGTAGTAGTGCCCGAACAGCTTTGCAAACTGCCGCTGACGGAACAAGTGCTCAGCAAGTTACTCAAAGTGCAACAGCGGTAACAATAGCAGGGACAACAGTACATTATGATAATGGAGCTTACCCTACTATAGGTATAAACGATGAGCTCCATACTATTAATTATTATGATGATTACAATTTTGATTTAAATGGAGCAAACACTACAGGATCTTATCATGCTTCAATTACCAATGCCAAAGGTTTGGCGACAGGCACTAAAGTGCGTGTTTTGGGAACCACCAATTGGATTACCAATGTGAATTATTATGATGCTAAAGGAAGGTCAATATGTAGTTATAGTAAAAATGATTATCTGGCTACAACGAGTAAAGTAAATAGTAAACTTGATTTTGTAGGGAAGGTTTTGGAAAGCACATCTACGCATCTAAAAAATAGTGTGACTACAACAGTAGTGGACGTATTTAGTTATGATCAAGCAGGCAGATTGACCAAACAGACACAGGCTGTAAACGGAGCTGCAACACCGGAAGTCATTGCAGAAAATGTTTATGATGAATTAGGTCAGCTAAAAGAAAAAGGAGTAGGAGGAAAAATTACACAACCTCGTTTACAAACGGTTGATTATACTTATAATATCCGAGGATGGCTAAAAGGAATCAATAATGTAAATAGTATTGGAACTGATTTATTTGCTTTCAAAATCAATTACAACGATATTACAGATATTTCTAAAAAATTATATAATGGAAATATTAGCCAAACGTTATGGAAAACAGCCAATACAGACACAAATTTAAAAAATTACACCTATACCTATGATGCTT
>Ga0307414_10000653_pt1 | contig 17728 bp, 27 predicted proteins | sample DK1Ometagenome_FD_203804 | JGI IMG/M metagenome (GOLD analysis project Ga0307414, IMG submission 203804) | Maize rhizosphere microbial communities from greenhouse at UC Davis, California, United States - DK15-O-3 | ecosystem: Host-associated > Plants > Roots > Rhizosphere > Soil | place: USA... | reverse complement strand
TATGGCCCAAACTGCGCGGCCTCGCACAGAAGGCGCGCTTGTATGGCGGCGGCGCATTGCTGCTTGGCATCAACCGCGGCGCGCCGTCCGATCCGATTACCGCCGGCATGCTGCGACCGGGCGACCTATCGTTTGTGCATTTGCTCACACCGGACCAGTTGCGCGTCGAGACGCTCGATCGCGACCCGTCGAGCCCCTTCTATGGCGAGCCCGAATATTATCGTCTGACCGATAGTAACAGCACGCTGGTCGATCCGAGCCGCGTTATTCCGTTGATCGGCCAGGCGCACCCCGACCCGATGCAAGAGCAACGCTTTTGGGGCGACCCACTGCTTACGTCACTGTGGAGCGCGCTGAGCAATAGCGACTTGGTGCATCAGACCATCGCGGCGTTGCTGCCGGAAATTAAAGCCGACACGATCAGCATCCCCAACCTCGGGCAGCTGTTGCTATCGTGCGACGGCGAACAGCAGCTAACCAAGCGCATCGCATCGGCCAGCTTGATGCAGTCGATGTTCAACGTTCGGTTGCTCGACGGCGGGGATGGCACAGACCGCAACCCCGGCGACAAGTGGGAAACGCGCCAGCTTAGCTTCTCGGGCTACCCGGAGATTATGGCGGCGTTCAAGGCCGTCGTGGCGGCCGAAACGGACATCCCATACACGCGGCTCGCCGGCATGTCGCCGGGCGGGCTGAACGCGAGCGGCGATAGCGAACAGCGCGACTTCGAGAAAGCCGTATCGTCGCAGCAAGAGATTGAATTGCGCCCCGTGCTCGAGCGGCTCGACCCATTCATCGCGGCGAACGTCGGGCAGAGCGAGGTGCCCTATTTCAGCTTCGCACCGCTTAGCCAGATGACCGAGACGCAGAAGTGGGACATTGAAAAGAAGCGCGCCGAGACGTTCGTCGCGATTGCCAACACCGGGCTTATCGACGGCGACGATCTGGCCGCGTCGATGCGTCTCGCTATGGCCGAGTCGGATATGTGGCCGGGGCTGGACGCGGAGGGCGATCCTGGGGAGTTTGAGGAGCCTGAGGCGGACGAGTTGCTCGGACAGCCCCCAGAGGCTTGACGGTTTGGTCAGCGTGGGCTAGCCTTGCCGCCCTCATAGCGCGGAGATTGTCATGCGGAATTATCTAACCCTCGGCCCCCTCAAATTGCTCATTAGTCGCAAGTATCTCGCATCGTGGGGTTTCCCGCTGTTGCGCGTCGGCGGGCTGTCGCTTTGGTCCAAGTCGAGCAATGGCGAACGGATCCTAGCATCGTTTCATCCGCGCGATTCGCTGACGTGGCATTGGTCGCTCAGCATCACGAAGCAAATGTGGAGCGCCGAAGCCCGCGAAGGGCGTGCGCAGTTGTATCGCGAGGGTAACCCATACGTTACCGCCCCGTCGTGGCGCGATCGTTTCATGTCGCTAACGGCCAATCCGCGCGGCCAATGGCACAACTATTATCGCCTGCCGTTCGGCTATGCGCTATCGGTCGCGCGACAGGATTACCATAAGCGACCGGCTGCGGGTGCCCTTTAACCTCGCCGCCCTAGCCCGCGCCGCTGGCGTCCGACGCTCCCGCCCGCTGCCCAACATCGTGCCGACCGCAGCGCAGCGCGCACAGTTGCGCCGCCTCTATCTGCTCGTCGTCAACGCATGGATGACCGGCGCGCGCGATCGACTCGCCCCAACCTACCGCGCGGGCCGCACGGACGACTTGCCCGACTATGAATCGGCGGCCGATGCGCTTGGCCATGAGATTGCCGTGCTCGTCGCGAACATCACCGTTACGGGCGGCGCGCTCGATGTGTGGGCGGCGGGCGTGGAGCAATGGCACCGCAATCGCGTCATCGCGGGCGCGCTCAGTGCGGCCAATGTCGATCTAACCACGCGGCTGAGCCCGTTCGAAGTGCGCGCCACCGTGGGCGAGGCGGTCGCCTGGAACACGTCGCTCATCCGCAACGTATCGGAGGATATGCGCCAGCGTATCGCTAACGTGTTTTTCGAGGGGTTCCGCACAGGTATGCCGCCCCGCGAGTTGGGCAAGCGGCTCGCCGAAGTTGGCGGGATTGGCCGCCGGCGCGCTAATAACATCGCTGCGGACCAGACGACTAAGCTGAGCGCGGCTCTCACGCGCGCTCGCGGCGTCGAAATGGAAATCGCGGAATTTGTGTGGCGATCGAGCCATAAGGTGAATTATCGGCCCGAACATCTCGCGCGGGACGGCAAGCATTACGCGACTAGCGAGGCTGAAGCGAAGCGAACGGGCTTGCGGCCCCCTCCTGCCGATCGGGCGGGCGAGCTTATCGCATGCGGATGTACGGAACAAATGTGGCTTCGTCTCGAGGGCGAGGAAGTTACGGCCGAACAGGTTGAGTGATGCGCGGAGGGCGAACAGGCGCCCAACGCCGTTCCTCTTCCCGTCGGCTGAGAAAGTCGGGCCATGTTTCGTTACGGCGGATCGGGATGCCGCGATAAAGGTCGTCCGGCCAACTCATCCTTTTTTGCCCCCTTTCACGATTTTATCAAATTCGGTTTTAAACGCATCGACCGATTCTTTAACGATATGGTCGATTTCGCATTGCTCTGCCGCACGAAAATCAGAAAACCGTTTATGGCATTTCGAACAGCGATACGATCGAGTAATATAAACCATTATCCCCACCTATGTTCTGCGACGCGCGTGTAATCTTGCCAGTCGAAATATTCGCCCCCTGACGGCAAACCGCGCATATGATAGGCGCGTTGAGCGAAATTCGCCGCGTCGGCTTCAGTTAAAAACCGCAGAGCTTCGCGGTAATCGCGAGTCCACCCGTGCCCGCAAGCATATTCAAGCCCTCGATTTTCACGCTCTATCAGCCAAGCGGTAAGCGGCTCGCCCATCTCAATATCTCCTCTCCAGCCACCCCACCACACCCTGACCCCGCCGTCAATAGCCAATCGCACGGCACGGCGCTACAGTCCGGCCATGCGACTGTGCGTATCCGATAAATTGACCACTGGCGAGATTAAGCGCCTCCCCGACGGCCGCCTCGTGACCGAGGCCCGTATCGCGCGGACAGGGATGTATCAATACGCCGGTTTTGAGATGGGCCGCAAAGATAAAGCGGTCCTGAACATTTATCGCCCCGAGGAAACCGTCTTTAGCGAAGCGTCGATGGCGACATGGGCTTATAAGCCCGTCACGCTCGACCATCCGCAGGACGATGTGGGCCCGGATAATTATCGCCAACTCGCACGGGGCTTTTCGGGTAGCGAAGTGAAGCGCGACGGCGAACATGTCGTTGTGCCGCTCATGCTCACCGATGCCGAAGCCATCCGCGCGGTCGAAACGGGCAAGCGCGGCCTGAGCGCCGGTTACGCCGTCGAGGTCGATATGACCCCCGGCGTGACCGATAGCGGCGAAGAATATGACGGCATGATGGTCGGGCAGATGCTTGGCAATCATATCGCCATCGTAGCGAACCCGCGAGCGGGAACGTTCATCGGGGACTCGTTCCCAACCACGCAAGAGGAGGGTCCAGACGTGACCACGAAAACCATTACGTTCGACGGGCTCCCCTTGCTCGTCACCGACGCGGCCGAAGCGGCCATCGGCAAGCTGCAAGCCAGCATCGCCGACCGTGACGCCACGATCGTTGCGCTCCAGACGGATGTTGCGTCGCGCGACACGCAGCTGGCGGCCAAGGATGCCGAAATCGACACGCTGAAGGCCAGCGCGCCCGACCAGGCGGCGATCGACAAGCTGGCCGACGAAAAGGCCGAAGTCGTTGCACGCGCCCGTGCGATCGTTGGCGACAAGCTGGGCGACACGGCTGGCAAGTCCGCCGCCGATATTCGCCGCGCGGCTGTTGCGGCTAAGCTGGGCGATGCGGTCGCCGCGGGCAAGTCGGACGATTATATCGCCGCTCGCTTCGACGGTATCGTTGAGTCGGGCAAGGGCGCAACCGCCGAGGCGCTCACCGACGCCAGCGGCAAACCCATCGCAGATGCCGAGGTTGTGGCGTTCGACGCTTACGCCGCCCGCTTCAACCGCAAAGGAGCATAAGAAATGCCGATGATTCAAACCAGCTATGACCTGACGCCCGCGAAGGGCATCGTCGGTCGTCGCCAGAACATGGAAGAGTGGAACGGTTTTACCGGCCACCCGACCGCGAGCGGTGTCGTCGGCGCCGCCTACCCCGTGCAGGACGCGGGTGTTGGCGAGCAGATCACCATTTTCACCTCGGGCAACTTTCGCGGCATCACCGAAGCCGATACGTTCGGCCTGAGTGGTGATTTTTACGAACGCGGCTTCAACGTGCCGGTGCTCGAATCGGGGGTCATCTTCGGCCTCGCGGTCGCCGCCTGCACCAAGCGCACGCCCGTTTACTGGAACGCCTCGCTCAAGGGCTATCAGTCGGCATCGAGCGGCGGCACCCTCATCCCCGGCGCGGAATTTGACGATACGGAGGTCGCGGGCAACCCGGTCGCCATTCGTCTCCGTCGCCAAGTTCCCGCGGCATAAGGAGCCCACGACATGAACAAGGTTTTCGATGCCCCGGCGTTTCTCGGTTATGCGGGACAGCAGGCGGCGATTATCAACGCGCAGATGTATTCGATCGAATACCCGGAGATGGACCTTGCCGGGCTGATCCCCGTCAATACCAATATTCCTGAATGGGCATCGATCGCTTATACCGGCGTTATGGACCATACCGGCCGCGCCGCTTGGCAGTCGACGTTCAGCAAGGACGTTCCGCTCGCCGACGTGACGGTTGAATATCTGGCGCAGGGTTACGCCGAATATGCGGTCGGCTATCAGTGGAACATCGGCGAACTCGGCCAGGCGCAGAACTCGGGCTTCCCGCTCACCACGCGCCGCGCCGAAGCTGCGCGCTTCGCTGCCGACCTGTTCGTCTATGAAACGGCGCTGATCGGCGATGCGGTGAAGGGCTGGGGCGGTCTTATCAACCACCCTCAGGCGTTCACTGTTGCGGCTGCGGCGAACGGCACGAGCGCACCGACGACCGCATGGGTGCTGAACGACGGCACGGGCAATAAAACGCCCGAAGAAATCATGGCCGACGTGAACGCGCTGCTCATGGGGCCGCAGAACGGTTCGCTGGGCGTCATCGCCAACGTGCTCGCCGATACGCTGTTGCTGCCCCCGGCGGCCTACAGCTATATCGCAACGACGCCTTATGGTGTAAGCGCACCGGGCCAGACTATCCTCCAGATGATCCAGGCGGCGAACGTCTATTCGCAGCGCACGGGTCAGGCACTCACCATTCGCGAACTGCCGGCGCTTAGCTCGGCGGCAACGATCGGTGTTGCGGGCGGCGGTCGTGCCGTTGCATATCGCAATAGCGCGAACGTGCTCGAATTGCCAATGCCCATGCTGTGGCGGCTGTTCCCGGTTTATCAGGACGGACCCTTCTCATTCACAAGCCCGGGTCTGGGCCGTATTGGCGCGCTCGACCTGAAGCGCCCCGCTCTGCGCTATCTTGATGGCATCACGCCGGTTCCGCCGGTCCTCGCCACCTTGACCCTTGCGGACACTGCCACCCCGGCGGCCACCCCGTGGACTTCGACCATCACTGGCGAAACCGCCGGGTCGGTTATCTCCGCATCGGCTTCGGATGGCACGATCGTCACCGTGACGGGCACCAATGCTGGTCTCTCGGCTACCTTCGCCAGCGCGGGCACCGTGACGATCACGATGACCGAAACGTTGGGCCTCTGGGGCAGCAAGGTTAGCACGGTTGATGTCGTAGTCAGCTAAACCCCCCTAACCCGACAACCTTTCAAGGGGCGGCCTATAACAGCCGCCCCTTTTCTTTTGCGAAGTCGAGAGGGTCTTTGCACCATTTGCTTCGATTGCACGGCTTGCATAAAATCTGAAGATTGCTCGGCCAGTTCGACCCGCCCCGTGATAGCGCCACGATGTGGTCGACCTCGTAGCCTTCGGCTCGCAGGTCCGTCGGGCAATAAACGCACCGATGCTTTTGCGCCTCGAGCAAGCGCGCAATATCTTTCGCGTTGTGGCGGCCTTCGGCACCGCGGATCATCGCCCGTCGTTTGCGGACATAGGATCGTTTCTCTTCGGGGTTTTTCTTGTGTCGCTCGCGATTGCGGGCGCGCTCTTTTTCGCGCCAAGCTGGGTCTTCTGCCTTTATGGCTCGTAAATCTTTCGACGCCGCTAAAAGCCGATCGCGGTTAGCATCATAATAGTCTTTGCCGTATTGCTTGCGCTGATCCGCGTTTTCGGCAACCCACGCAGTCGCCCGTTTGACCGCTTTTCTACGCATAGCTGGGTCGCTCGCATATTTGCGTTTGCGGTTTTCCGCGTGCCGCTTCATCTTATCGGGGTTTTCATCTTTTTGCCGCTTCATCTTTATCTTATGACATTCGAAGCAAGCATAATCGCAAACCGACCGGTACGCGACATGCCCCCGCACACAAGGCACGCCCGTAAAGTATCGCTTAAGCCCAGCGGCCTGAGCATCCTTCCGCGTGACAATAGCGGGCAGCGGTGTTAGGGGTTCGTCAGCCATTGCGATGCACCTCGTGATGGTTAGGGCGTCCCGTCGTTGGTAGCTTCGGGATAGCCCGCCATCTTACATCACTTCCGCAACTCCGTCCAGATGACCCAGCCGCTAAAGCCCATCACGCCGGCCAGCGCGACCAGCGCCAGGATGTGCGGGGCGGTCATGGATTCACCCCGAGCGATTCCAGCATAGCCGCGTAGACTTCTTTGATTTCTCCCCAATCAGCGCCCGTAAGAACCACGCGGACGGGCGGCTCGCCCCGCATCGCGCTGATCGATTCTTCGTGGTTGATGTCGATCGACCAACCCATCACTGAGCCTTCCATTTCCATTCCTTCCGTTTCCAATATTCGCGCCGCAACTCCGCGGCCCGACGGTTCAACATTTGGCGCGCTTGCTCGCGGCGGTGCTCTGCGAGTCGGTCATCCGTCACAGCGAGTCTCCTTCGTTTCAACACGCCATACGGTGACGCGCACGCCCCGAGCGGCCCGATCGTCGCGGAACGCCAGCGCCCGCTCGACCATATCGAACGATGCGACTGGGAGGCCCGTGGCGCTACGGACTAGGTAGGTGGTGGCCACGTTAGTCGACCCTCTGGCCGAAGGGAACCAAACCGACTTGGCCGACCACATCGGTACGGCCGACTTCTTTACCGGCACGGCGAGCGTCGGCAAACTCGATATAAAGACGGTCGGCGAGTTCGGTGTCGCCAGCGGCATCGGCGGCTTCGTAAGCTGCGCGCATTTCGCTAAGTTCGGCTGCGGTCTTGGTCATCTCATTCACTCCGTTTGCTCTCTCAATAACGAATCACTAGCACCGGTTGACGCCGCCGTCAATAGCCCATCGCACCGCACCGTGCTAGCATCCGCGCCATGGCACTTTACATCCTTAAAAACCGCACGAACAGCCCGCAAACCGTGGCAAAGGTCCGCATTGGCGCACGCGCCACGACCGAACCGATGGACCTGGACGACGCGACGTTCGCGGCGGTCGATCGCTCGGGGCTGTTCGACGTGACCAGCGCCGACACGCCCGCCGATGCGTTCGACGCCATGAGCGACGATGAACTCCGCGAACTCTATGAAGTCGTCACCGGCAAGAAACCGCGTCACAAGATGGGCCGCGCCAAGCTGCTCGAGACGGTGCGAGCCGATGGCGTGTAACGGCGCCCCGACGCCGGCCGATTTTAAAGCCCGCTACACGTGGGCCGCCGCGCTGTCCGATGCGACCGTTGCGGCCTTCCTCGACGATGCTGTGGCCGACCTCGGCGCGGCGGAGTGCTGGGGAGCCGGATGGACGCGCGCCGTGATGTTGCTCGCGGCTCACCGTATGACGATCGAAGGGTTGAACCCAAGCCAGCAGGGCGCAACGCTCGCGGCGGGGGGCCTGCAATCCGTTCGGAGCGGCACCCTGTCGCTCACCGTGGCTAATTGGGCATCGGCGGGCGGTTACGGGGCGACCCAGTACGGGCAGGAGTTGCTCGCGCTCGGCAAGCGTTACCGTGGCGCGGGCCCGATGGTCGTGGCCGGTTGCGCGGGGCTTGGCGGCGTCGGGACCAGCCCGTTCGTTAAGGACGCGCCGTTGTGGGGTTTGCCGCACTGTCGGGGCGGTCAGTAGCGGCTAAGTCCAGCGGTCGTTACGAAAGGTCGTCCGATAGCCGCAATACCGGCAATCTCGAGTCGGCAAACCTCGAGCGGTTGAGACGTTCCCGACACCTTTTTTGCCACAATCGGGGCATTTGCTTCTGGGTGAAACCGACCGAGTTTGCGCGCCATAGGATCGACGAGCACTCATTTCTCAAAACCACCCATAGCTAGTTCGTTCGCCGCAGTTCGAGCGCTAATTTGCCAAAGCACTCCAGCGCCGCGATCGAGAAAGAAACGCGCTTTCCCGCCTCCTTCGATACCGAACAAATTTCGCTTGCCGGTGCGCTCGATTTTGCAGGTAGCCGCGTCGATCGTGGATGCTCCCACCTTCGATACGCGGCCAAAGGCGTCGGTTATGATAAATTTGCTCATGCCGCGACGCTCCGAGCGGGTTGTCCGGCTGCGATGCGCCACGCTTCCTGCGGACCGGGCGCCCACGCCATGCGGTTGCCGCTGGCGTCGTAAACGGTCGTTCCGTAGCCGACTTCGCGTTTCGCGTGGGCGCCGGGATGTTTCGCGATTGCTTGGGCTTTGTAGGTCATCTCATCATCTCCGTTGCTATGCGACTCGTATACGCCGGGTTGACGCCCCCGTCAATACCTATCTCACCGCCAGCGTGCTACACCCGCGCCATGAGCCTAGAGTCCATCATATCGTCCGCGCTCGCCAGCGTGATGCCCGCGCTTTATCGGCCCGGGCTACTGCATGTCTGCATCCGAACGGAAGGCCCGGACGGCGATGTGACCGAAGTATTCTCAGGCGACTCGGGCGCCCCATCCGCCACTGCCATCCGCGTGCAGCGCGACGTTTGCACCGAGCGGATGCGCCAGGCGGCGGGCTATACCGAGCGCGACGTTGCGCTGATCATCCTCGCATATGGCGGCGAGCCCACGACCGACGACGAGGCGACCGATGCGGACGGCGCGCGCTGGCGTATCGCTAGCGTCGATCGTTCGGCTGATACAAGCCACTGGGTTTGTCGGGGCTCGCCTAAGTAGCTATAGCGGCACGGGTTCGCCCCATTGCTTTTCATAATAAGTTTCCCATGCCGCGATAAGCGCATCAAAATCACCATCCCAATTCGGAAAACAGCCGCGCGGTGATGTGCCGTAGTCGCACCAATCGGCAGAGCAGAGGATATATTGGATCAACTCAACGTGTTTTTCGGCTAGCCCGGTCGTTTGAGCGATGTCGGTGACGTAAGCTTTTGGCCCGTCGATTCCCTCGATGCAGTTGCGCGAACCGACGGAGATGGCACGCAATACGCGGATGATGTCTAGGTCAACCTCGCTGCCGTACCCACCACAGTGGAGGCGCATTGCGGACCACGGGTCGTAATAATCCTCGCCGCTCCCGTTGGTGCTATTCGGTGCAAAGTCGAAGGGATCACGATCGTCATTCATTTCTTTATCTCCATTGGCGGGCACCGTATTGTACGACGGTCATTTAAGCGTTAGCCTCGCGGCAACGCCCCGCTGGCGCCAACCCTACCGCCCCCTGACCCCGCCGTCAATAGGCCCGCCCCCGCCGCTATGCTACGGTCGCGCGCATGAAGTATCGTTTTCTTACCGACTATCGGCATCGCTGGCCGTCGCGCGCCCATACCGAATATAAAGCGGGCATGGTGATGACCTTGCCGCGCGCGGTTGTCGCCGCTGCGGGTGCTGCGGTTGAGCCGGTGCGTGATGCGACCCGACCGAAGCGCATGACCGTCCGCGACGACGATGGCAAATGACAGCGCACTATTCATCCGGCGCGCCCTCGTTACGTCGCTCAAGTCGGCCGGGATCGCCCGCGTGTACGGGCCGCACCCGCCGAGCAACCCGACGTGGCCGTTCGTGCTGGTCGGTAATAGCGACACCGCACCGCTCCGCGCGCAGTGTCTCGAGGGCGCAACGTTCGATGTCATTATCCACACGTTCGCCAAAGGCGGCGATGAGTCCGGGTGCGCCGACCTTAACCGCATCGTTGTGGCGCGGCTCGATGGCCGGGGCTTGCCGCTCGATGCGCCATTCCCCGCGCGCATTCGGCGCATGGTGTGGCAACGCTCGCAAATTATCCGCGATACCGACGAAGCGACGGCTTGGCATGGCCTCGTCACGTTCCAAGGGTCCGTTTCAAGCTGAAGGGAGTTTAAACTATGGCCGTTCCTAGCGTAATCGAGGGCCGCTACGTTGTCTTTGAACTGGGCAATGGCGGCACTCCCGAAGTGTTCACGCCCATTTGCGGCATGTTCGTCAACTCGTACAATACCACCACCCAGACGACCGACCGGTTTCTGCGCGACTGCGACAACCCAACGCAGGTGCCGAACCGCCGGCCGATCGCGACGGGCGTGCAGGAAGACCTCACGCTGTCGGGCTATTTCACGCTCGACAACCGCGCGCTGGTCGAATCGCTGCGCGGCGGTGCGGTGCGTGACGTGCGCCTGGTCGTTTACGAAGATGACGGTCTGACCGAAGCGGGCTATTATAGCGGCACGTTCATGTTCACCGCGGTCAACATCGGTGCGCCCGAAAACGACCTCGCGACGCTGGAACTGGTGCTCGCATCGACCGGCTCGCTCATGGTCTGGACCGACGTGCCGCCTCCGGTGCTCGCGGACCTCACCGTTACGACCGATACGGCGAGCGACGGCGTGCTCTGGACCTCGGCACTGGTCGGTGCAACGCCCGGCAGCGTGGTCACGGCCACGAGCAGCGATTCGACTTCGCTGGTCGTTTCGCCCGACAACACGAGCATCAGCGGCACGTTCGCAACGACGGGCAGCAAGACCATCACATTCACCGAGACGCATCCTTACGGCGTCGGTTCGCCGAAAACGTCGAACGATACCGTTACCGTCTCTTAGCCAGCATGGCGAGGATGGCATCGCGCAGTTTATCGCTACCGCGCTTTGACATCCTCGCCCACGCGGCTTCGGCCGTCGACCGCTCGGGAGTATCGCGCTGTTTTCGCGTCTGACGCGGCAGCGACGATCGTAGCGCCGCGACACGCGGGGCATCCCACTCGCGCGTATCATACTTCGCGTTTACGTGGATGGCGACGGCCGAATCGTCGCGGATATAGCCGAGCAGGTGAATGGCGTATGTTGCGGGACTCATGTGCTGCGACCGACCGCTGCCGCGATACCGGCGCGAATTGTAATGAAATTTTGGTGCTTGTCGCCCGCTTCAGATAGATAATCGTGATGCTTCCACATCGCGTAGCACGCGGAACGGGCGAGACGATCGACGTCATGTTCCGTTATCGCACCGGCCGCTATCGCCTCACGAACAGCCCCCATATGCGGCCCATCGTCGCACTCGCCCCGCAGGAACCGCGCGGGGTCGCCAAAGTGACGGCCGCATATCTCGCGCGCCCGCACCGTGACCGGATCGACCGGCAGGAGTGCTTGGGCCGCTTCGATGTCGCCAGCGCGTACGGCTGCGATGAGGTCGCGCATGGCGTCGGGCGTTAGGGCCGCTTCAGTCATTGACCGTCTCCGTTCCGGGAATAAACTCGGCAGGGCTGGACTTTGCGAACATCTCAGGCGCGACGAACGTGTCTTGCCAGCGAGTCGCCCAATCGTCGAGAAACGCTTGCAACTCGGCGTCGGCGGCAACGTGATCGCCCTTTCGGTCGGGTTCGCCATGCTCGCCGCTAAAATAGCCCTCGCAGTCCATATACTGGTCTGCGATCATTCGATTGCCTTGGAACGACACCTTCTGCGTTTCCGCTTCGATGACGTAACCGCCTTCGCCCCACAATTCTTCGATTGCCTGTTCGCGCGTGTCGCACGGGCCGTTCGTGAAAAACTCTTCGTCGCGTCCGCTCCACCATGCCATCGTCCGTCTCCTTCTAGCGCCACCCGTAACCCCAGCTTGACAAGCGCGTCAAGCGATTTATACCGCCCATAGATTGGAGGCGTTTGGCTATGGATGAATTGAAGCCGTGTCCGTTTTGCGGGTCCGATGAATTTTTGATGGTGGCGCATAGCGTGCTCGGCGCTCATTCGTTTTGGCAAGTCGAATGCGGTTGTCATGCGACGGGCGCCCCAGAGTTTATTCGGGCGGACGCGATTCGCGAATGGAATGAACGGGGCGGCGAAAATGAATTACTTTCCGCTTTGCGCGAACTGCTCGGTTCATGCACCCGAACGCCCGTAGGGCTCGGCGATGGCGGAACATATGTGGTGACTGGGCCGACGATGGAAGCGATTAAGACTGCTTCGGCGGCGGTCGGCAAGTACCAGAGCGCAGCGGTATGACCACATTAACCCTCCCCATCCCGCTAGGCGACCAGCAATATAACGCGCGTCTCACTGTGCCGCAGATTGCCGAACTGGAGCGCAAGCTGGACGCCCCGGCGGGTGCGATCTTGGGTCGCTTGCTGCTCGGCGCATATGTCGGGCCGGATGGTAGTATCGCCGACGGGTCGCTCGTCGAGGCGGGCTTTCGCGATGCCGACATAACCGAAGTGATTTACCACGCCCTCGTCGGCGGCGCGTCGGTCGATGCGGGACGCGCGCGCCAGTTGGTGCAGACCTATGTCGCGGAACTGCCGCGCAAGCCTAGCTGGTTGCTCGCCGCGAACATCATGCGCGTCTATATGGAAGGTTACACCCCGCCAAAAAAGCCAAAGCCCCCCGTGCGGGGGCGGCGGGCAAGCGCGGCGACGGACGAATCGACTACGCCGCCTATCTGACCGATTGCGCGATGTGTGGCGGCGTCGACCCGCACAGCCTCACGCTTTGGGAGTGGCAAGCGTTGACGTGGAACTGGAACGATCGCCACGATACCGATAGCGGTTCGGGCGGTGGGGGCGCCAAGCCCGACCCGGATAAGGTTAAGGCGACATTGGCGGCCCGTGTGGCTAAGAATAAGGAGCCGACGCGGTGAGGCTGTGTGGCGCGTGTCGCGGTAGCGGTTCGATCCTTTCGACGCGCTACGGCTTGGAGTGGTGGGTTTGTCCGGGGTGCGGCGGCGCGGGGGTTAATGCGATGGCTCAACCGCCCATGTTTCGGCGGGCGCGGCTTGACCCCGCAACCCGCCGCATGATACACCCCGCGCATGGCGCCGCCCCTCAAGTTTAACAAGCTGCTCGACAGCTTCGCGGGGCCGCAATTGCGCCGTGACGTATCGGCGGCGCTATTTGCCGCTGCGGACGATGTGCGCGCCCGTTCGCGGCGCTCCATTACAGCGGGTGCGGTGAGCGGCAAGAACCACGTTCCGTCCGCACCGGGTGAGCCGCCGAACAACGACACGGGCAACCTCATCGCATCGCACGAGACGCGAATGCCCGCGTGGAACCATGCGCAAGCCGCGGTTACGGCGCCCTATGCGGCACCGCTCGAAACCGGCACGTCGCGCATGGCCGCGCGTCCGTTTCTCGGTCCCGCCACGCGCGCCAGCCGCCCCGATATGCAAAAGCGCCTCACGCTCGCCATCCAGCAAGCGGCCAAACGCGCCGCCGCATCCGTAGGGGGTCGCTAAGATGGCGGTTGTCGCCGAGGAATTAATCTCCGATCTGATCGTGCGGGACGGCAAGCTGCGGTCGGGCATCCGCTCGGCACAGCAAGCATATGGCGCGGGCGTCGGGGCGATGCGCAACGATACGAAGCGGTTTGAGAGCGAGTTTAACCGATCGTCTGCGAGCATCGCCAGCGGCTTTAAAAGTCTCGCGGCCACATTGGCCGCCGGGGTGTCTGTCGCGGCGACCGGGCAGCTAATCGACAGCTTTACGCGCTTGCAAAACTCGCTTCGCGTGGCGGGGCTGGAGGGAAAGAATCTAGAGGCTGTGCAGTCGGACCTGCTCGACCTGAGCACGCGGTATGGCGTGAATATCGAAGGGCTCGCGAACCTTTACGGCAAGGCGACCGACGCCGGTAAATCATTTGGCGCGAGCCAAGCGCAAATCCTCCAGCTTACTGAGGCCACCTCGCAATCGCTGCTCATCACGGGTACGCGCGCGGAACAGGCGAGCGGGGCTATTCTAGGGCTTAGCCAGGCACTCGCCAGCGGCGTGGTTCGGGCCGAGGAATATAATCAGATTAACGAGGGCGGTTTGCGCCCGCTGCTTCAGGCGGCGGCGGCAACGGCGCGCTTCGGCGGGGACATCAATAAGCTGCGTGCGGCGGTGCTCGACGGCACCGTTACGAGCAAGGAATTTTTCAACGCTATCATGGCCGGGTCGGCGCAGTTGGAAGGGCAGGCGGCCAAGGCCACGCTTACGTTGTCCGGTGCGTTCGAAGCCCTGACGAGTAGCCTTACAGTTTACGTCGGGAGCGCCGCGCAGACCAACGGTGTAACTGTCGCGCTGGCGGCGGGTATCAAAACGTTAGCCGATAATCTCGACACAATCATCCCTACGTTGGCCATTATTGCTGCAGCCATCGGAGTTCGGTGGGTTGCCGCCCTTGCAGCTTCGACGACGGCAACAATCGCGCAGAGCGTTGCGACGACTCGCGCAGCGTCGGTACAGACCTTCCTTAACAGCGTGATGGCCGAGAGCGCCGTTATTCAGGGCATTTACGGCTCCAGTGTCGTCCGGACCACCACCGCGCTCGGTACGATGAGCCTTGTGGCGCGCGGTGCCGGAGCTTCGCTACTGGCGGCGTTTGGCGGGCCAGTAGGCGTGGCTATTACGGCCATCGGTGCCGCGCTTGCATATGTCACCTATGAGTCGGCCCAGACCGCCGCCGCTTCCGCAGCGCTCCAACAGCAATATTCCGACTCGGCCGCTCAACTCGATACGATGATTGGACGCCTTCAGGCGGCAGGCGTTTCAACGGAAGACCTCGCGCGCATCAGCGATGTTGCGGCGGGCCGCGTGGACAAACTGGCCGATAGCTATAATCGCGCCTCGGTCGAAGCGCATAAGATGGCCACGGCTATCTCTATGGCGACGATTGAGATGCTGAAGCAAGCAGCGGTTGCGTCGGCTGCGGCCAAAGCCGACCGTCTCGACGCTGAGCGCCAGTTGACGCAAGCGGGTGGCGCTGACGCATATAATCGCACCGGTATGCGTGATCAGTACCTCCGCCCGGCTGGCGGCACGGTCATACAAGATTTGCAAAAGCGTATCGCCGACGCGCGTGCGGAGGAACGCCGTCAAGCGGCGGTTCAAGAAGCGGCTTTGCTCGCGTTTGAACGGGGTGTTGACCTCGGCCCCGCTCCCGGACCTCCCGGAGCGGCGGCAGCGGGCAAACCGAAGAAAACTCCAAAGGGTCGTAGCGGCCCCGACCTTGCCGAACAGGCGGCCCAGCGCACCTACCGCGAAGAGCAAGAGTTGCGTTCGCTTCGGTTGGAGGAAATTCGCGCCAAGGAACAGCTTGCCGCCACGACCGAAGAGCGAGCCGACCTGCAAAAAGACGCGCTCGATTTGGAGCGCCAGGCACGTGAGGCCGAGATTGCCGAGGGGATTCGCCGCAAAGAATTGACGCTCGACCAAGCCCAAGCGCAGTTGGAGATTGTCAACTCCCTCTACGGCACAGCAGCGGTGCTTAACGAGCAGGGCGACATCGTGGCGGAAGCCAAGCAGTCTCTCTACGGCGCCGCCATCGCAGCAGAGGCAATGCGTAAGGCCGAAGAGGAACGCGCCAGCCTATCGCAGACGCAAGCGGATATTCAGCGCGACGAGTTGCAATTCGCCTACGACATGGCCGATACGAACTCGGAGCGCCGCGACATCGCGCTTCAGATGATCGAACTCGACGCGCGCGAACAGCGTGCAAAACTCGAAGGCATTATTGCGGTTGAAAAAATCGGTTCGCTCCGTCGGCGCGAAGCGGAGGCGCTACTCGCCGCGCTCGATGGGCAGACAGCACGCGCACGGGACCGCGCTAACCGCGATACCGAAAACCCGCTAGAGCGCCTGAGCCGCGAGTCGAACCTTACCGCCGAACAGATGACCGAAGCGTTCCAAGACATCGAAGCGCGCGGCCTAACGTCCCTGAGCGACGGCATCACCGACGTAATTATGCAGACGCGCAGCCTCGGCGACGTGTTCAAAAGCGTGGCGAACCAGATTATCGCCGACCTTATCCGTATCGCGGTGCAGAAATTCATCGTCAATTCGTTGGTTAATGTCGCGTCCAGTGTGTTCGGGGGCGGCTCGGGGCTGACCGGCACGAGCGGCGGGATGGACCTTCGCGGCTTCCGCGCAGGTGGCGGTCCCGTCTCAGCCGGCCAGCTCTACCGCGTGAACGAAGGCCAGCAAGAATATTTCCGCCCCGCATCCGACGGTCGCATGGTTCCGCTCAGCCAAGCGCAAGCGGCGCGACCGGGCGGCTCGGGCAACAGCGGTCCGGTTATCGTGCAACTCGCGGTTGCGGCGGGCGAGATGTTCGTGCCGACCGTCACGAGCATTGCAGGCGATGTTTCCATCCGCACCGTTCAGGCTACCGCGCCCGGCATCGTTCGCGCCGCCGTTAGCGAGACAACCCGCCGCGTAGGACGACCGCGAACATGAGCGAAATTATTGCCCCGGATGGCCTCATCATCACCGCGCTCGGGTTCGATACGCCGGCACAGCGCAACCAGTCCGTATGGACGCGCCGCACGCGCAAGACCGGCCTCCCCGGCGCCGAAACATGGCAAGCGTCGGCAGAGATACCCGAGATTGCGACCGAGGAAGAGGAGCGCGCGTGGCGATCGTTCTATTTCGGCCTTCAGGGCGTGCTCAATTGGTTCAAGTTGCGTCTCCCTTGTCAGCGCCACATCGGCCCCATGCCGCTCGTCGCCGCGGGCGGAACGGGCAACTACACCCAGCCGCTGAAGGGCATGACCCCTAACACCACCATCCTGTTCGCCGGGCAATTCCTCACCGTGCCCGTTCCTATCGGTCGACCGCGCACTGTCATGCTAACCGCGGACCTCCGCACCAACGGCAGCGGCACAGCGACGGCTGCGTTCGTCCCGGCGCTGGGGCAGATTCCCGCAACTGATGCAACGGTGGAGACGGCTAACCCGTTCATTCCCGTCTGTTCGGTCGACACGGCTAGCGCGCTTAACTATAGCAACGGCGTCGCAGGCGTCTCTATCAATCTTGCCGAGGATAGCGGACCATGAGTCGCCCCGACAGCACTGCCAGCGCCGCGCTCGACGGCGACGTTAAACCCGTATGGCTCATCTATCTGGACTTTGCGGACGAACCGCTACGCGGCTGCACGGCGGGCCAGACACTCAGCTTTAGCGGTTCGGGCGACCCCGACCTTGACGGCCGCACGTTCGAAGGCATCAATAGCCAGATGCTCGACGTGGCCGACATATCGAGCACCGAGAGCGGCACCGAAGCCGTATCGGTTCGCATCAGTGGCATCGCATCGCTCGACGCCGACATGCTCGCCGCGATTAACGACCCGAGCATCTATCAAGGCCGCATCGCGCGACTGTGGCGCATCATTCGTGACGAGACGAACACGCAGGTCGGGGGCGTTCAGCCGTGGCACACCGGCTATATGGTGAGCGGCTACGTCGATAGCGAACCCGAGGAACAGGTGATTAATATCACCATCGAAGGCTATATATCGGCCCATAGCGCGCCGTCGTTCCGTTCGTATCTGGACCAGGCCTCGTTCGAC
>Ga0307414_10000652_pt1 | contig 17738 bp, 8 predicted proteins | sample DK1Ometagenome_FD_203804 | JGI IMG/M metagenome (GOLD analysis project Ga0307414, IMG submission 203804) | Maize rhizosphere microbial communities from greenhouse at UC Davis, California, United States - DK15-O-3 | ecosystem: Host-associated > Plants > Roots > Rhizosphere > Soil | place: USA... | reverse complement strand
TGTTATTAACAGCTTTTGTCGGATCGTAATAAGAAAGCCGTACCAGATCTATCCAGTATTGACCTTCAAAAACAAGTTCAACTCTCCGCTCTTTCAATATGGTGTCGAAGTCAAGCGTTGTGACAAGGTCTGCTCCTGCTCTTTCTCTAACTGCATTAAAGTACATCAGCGCATCGCCATCGGCAGTTGAGGCATTGTTTCCTAAAATAGCTTCGGCATAGATCAAATACACATCAGCCAACCTTAAAATCGCATTATGCTCGGGAGACGACCAAATGTCCATGGTTGGCGCATTGTTATCTTTCTCGCTGCCAATAATGTGTTTTTTCATAGCCACACCGGTTGCGGTATAGCCGCCGCCTGCCGAATTGAGTTCGGGATAATGTACACCGGTAAGAAACATGCTCGCTTTGAGCCTCACCGAATCCTTTTCAGAATAAAGCTGATACAGCTCATAATTGGGTGATAAAGGTACCCATGCGCCGTTCCTTTGAGGGTTTATATCATTGCTTGGCGAATAGGTTACCCATGTATTACCATTTCCGTAGCCTACGCCCGCCGCCCATTGAAGCGAGAACAATGATTCGGGGTTGTCATTAAATTGCGCTTTAAAAAGGTTGTAATAGTTAGGCAACAACGACAAACCACTGTTTTTACATACGTTACCTGCGTATTTTTTGGCACTGTCTAGTAAAGCCTGGTCACGCATGCCGCCGCTTTTACCAAGACCGGACAAGGTTAAGTAAACTTTGCCCAGCATTCCCTGAGCCGACCAGGTTGTTACACGCCCTGTTTGATCGGTTTTTGGAAGATTTTGCGCTGCGTAAGTAAGATCGTTGGTCACAAATTTATACACATCCGAAGTAACATTACGATTAAGTAAAGGATTGGCTAGCAGTTTAGCGTTGTCTTCAATAATTGGTACTGCGCCCCAATAAACAGCAAGATGGTAATAGGCTACGGCACGGATAAACCTGGCCTCGCCGATGGCAGCATTTTTATCTGTTGTTGAAATAGCAGGCCCGGCTTTTTGTATGGCGCTGATCACTGTGTTACATTGCGCTACAACATTGTATAAACCAGACCACCCGTTTGATATAATGGGGTTTTGGGCAGTAATAGTACGGGTATAAAGTTGAACGATATCGCCACTCCATGGAAATGTAGCGTTGCCGCTTAATATATCGCCCAATGGCAACAGGGATTCCTTCTGGAATGTAAACCACTGCGCACCGCCATATAAGCTCGCAGTAGCCAGTCGCATGTCGGCGTTGCTTTGGTAAAAATTATTAGAGCTGATCTGTGAATTTGACGGACGGTCTAAAAAACTCTTTTTGCATCCGGCAAATGTTATTGCAAATACCGCGAAGACTAAAATTTTATTAATTGGTTTCATAATATTTTCTTTTGTTGGTGATTGCCTTATTTACTAAAAGTTATGTTTGCACCAATAGTAAACACCCTTGGCTGAGGATAATAACCATTATCCCAACCCGCCTGAAGCGGATTCCATGAGCCAATTTCAGGATCCATGCCCGAGTATTTTGTGATGACAAAAGCATTGGATACAGTACCGAATACCCTAAGAGAGTTGATGTATATTTTTGACAAAATATTTTCGGGCAAGCGGTAACCCAGCGTTATGTTTTTGCAACGCAGGAATGAACCGTCTTCGATAAACAGACTATTAGAACGGTTATTGTCGTTGGTATTGTCGTTTCTTAAACCTACAACGGTTGTACCAGGATTCGTAACATGCACGTTGTCAATATCAGACGCAGAACCGGCCGGATTAATCAGGGTTACTCTTGCGTAATCTAATACCTTTTTAAAATAGGCGGTATTATATTGTGAATTGGTTTGTCTTATAGACTGCTCATTAAACACTTTGTTGCCATAGCTACCGCTCAGGAAAAAATTCAGATCGAAACTCTTGTAAGTAAATGTATTGTTGATACCAAATTGGAACTTAGGAATAGGCGAGCCTAAAAAAGTCTGGTCTTTTGTGTCAATAACGCCGTCACCATTTAAGTCTTTAAACATACGGTCGCCATACCAGATACCACCACCTGAAGGTGAAATAGGGTAAATATTACCATTCTGGTCAACAGGCAAAGCATGTGTTCTAAAATCACTAGCTGTTGCGAAAACGCCGTCAAATATGTAGCCATAAAACTCGCCAACGGATCTGCCAACTACGGTTTTTGCAGCCACCTGGTTAATTGTAAATGATGTTTGGGTTAAGCTGGCATCAGCACCGCCAGAACCCAGGGCCAACACCTTATTAACGTTTCGTGATACGGTAACATCAGTTTTCCACGTAAAATTTTTCGATGCAATGTTCGTTCCGCTAACCCGGAAGTCAAACCCTTTGTTACTGACAGAACCAATATTGATATACGGGGCATCCATAGCTCCCGGAGACCCACTGGTTGTGGTACCACTATATAAAGGCAATGGAACTTTTAGCAGTAGTCCGCTTGTTTTACGGTCGTATACATCGAATGAAAAGCTCAATCTTCCGTTAAGAAATCCCGCATCAAGGCCTGCATTGTAATAGTCAGTTTTTTCCCATGTTACATTTTCATTTAGTAAATTATTTTGAAATTGAGCAATACCTGACAAACCGTTAGCTATGGTTCGCAACTGAGTTACGAAGGTATTGCCCGGTATGCCCTGGTTGTTGGTTAGCCCGTAACCGACCCTTAATTTCAATTCACTTATAGCTTTAACGTCTTTCAAAAACGACTCGTTATTGATCTTCCATGCAAATGCCCCTGAGTAAGTAGTAACCCAGCGATTAAAAGACGGAAAGTTTGACGAACCATCAGCCCGTATATTAGCGGTAACCAGATATTTATCATCCCATGACACATTGAGACGGCCGAAATAGGATTCCTGAGCGCCTGAGCCATAATCGCCCGAGTTTTTGGCCGTAGTAGCGTCACCCGAGTTAATGGCCTGTACGTTATTTGAAGGGAAATTTGACCGCTGTGCGCCTGTATTTTTGAAAGAGCTAACTTGCGATTCGTGCCCCGCCAGCGCATTGAAATTATACCGGCTGAATTTGTGATTATAAGTTAAAAAATTGCGTATTACTGTATAAAAATTTTGACCCATTGATGTGGAGGCAAAATTGGTGTTGTTAACGGTTTTGCCGAAGGCATAAGTTGGAGTAAAATTGTCTTCGCCGTAAAAATCGAAATTACCCGACACTTCGTTTCGTAAGGACAGATCTTTGGTAAATTGTATTTCAGCGTATATGTTGCCAAATATCTGGCTTCTTGTTCTAAGGTTTTTTATGATCTTGGCCATAGCCACAGGGTTAGGAACCGAGAATACCCAACCATCGGGGTTAGTAACACCACCCCATGAGCCGTCAGGGTTTTGCACCGGAATATCGGGCGTAAGGTTTAGTGCCGAATTAATAACTCCCGAAGCTGTTGAATTTTGATTTTCGCTAACGCGGGCCAATTGAAGGCTGGTTCCAATCTTAAGCCAGTTAGTAGTTTTGTTATCTAAATTTAACCGTACAGAGGTTCTTGTAAAATCAGATCCAATCGCTATACCTTCCTGGTTAAAATAAGAGGTTGACAGCAAATACTGCGTTCTGTCATCGCCGCCGCTTACAGTAAGGTTATGGTTGTTCATAGGAGCTTTGCGGAACAATTCCTTTTGCCAGTCGGTACCGGCACCTAAATACTTCGGATTGACAAATTCAGGTCTCAAATCAAAGCCCCATACTTGCCCCCTTGCATTAATGAAAGATGCATGGTCCTGCAAGTTCATTGTAGGAAGCCTTTTCGCTATCACCTGATATCCTGAATAGAAATCATAGCTTATTTGCGGCGCCCCTGCTTTTCCTCTTTTGGTGGTAATAACAATTACGCCATTGGTTGCCTGCGAACCGTATATGGCGGTTGCCGAAGCATCTTTCAATACGTCTATTGATGCTATTTCGTTGGGGTTGATGGCGCTTAACGGATTGCCGCCTTTGCCCGGATCATTTACCGGCGGTATAATAATACCATCTATTACATAAAGCGGCGAGTTGGTGCCGCTTATTGACGACACGCCACGTATCTGGATAGACACACCACCACCCGGCTGGCCCGACACCTGCTGAACCACAACCCCTGCAACTTTGCCTTGCAAGGCCTGATCAAAAGTAGTTGGCTGCGTTTGGCGCAGGTCATTGCCCGATATTGAACTTATTGCACCAGTTACATCTGGTCTGCGCTGCTTTGCATAACCTATAACCACTACTTCATCCAGATTGTTATTCTCTTTGCCCAGATTTACATTAATGACATTGACATCGCCAATCATTATCTCCTGCTGCTTGAAGCCTATCATCTTAAAAATGAGAATATCTCCTGTATTTGCGCGTATGGAGAACTGTCCCTGTTCATTCGTAGCAACGGAAGTTTTTTTTGCTTTGACTTGTATTGTAACCCCCGGCAGCGGGGCGGCATCAGCTATAGCCACCACTTTCCCTGTAATTTGCCGCTCCTGGGCGTACCCCTTGAAATGCAGGAGCACAATTGAAACTACCAGCCACAAAAAAATTGGTAACCTTTTAATAGTAATCGTTTGCTTCATATTTGATTTAATTTGGTTGCTATGGTAAGGCTGATGTTGATCCGGTGAGAAAGGATTGTTTCCCACTGGGAAACGTGAACACTATACTCCCTGATTTGTTCTGCTTCCTGCTTTCAGCATTTGTGAAAACGATCCGTTTTTTCAAATCCGCCACGGTTTGATGGTTTAGTTATTTGGTTATGTGAATTCAAAAATAGGCGCCTGTTTAGCCTTGGGATGCTTCAAATGATAAAGAGAAGAGCACTTATGTTAACATGAAAATGTCCGCTCCGGGTACCCGGTTCTCCGTGGTTCCAGGCGAAAAATCGATATAGCAGAACAGTACAGTGATGCCATCAGATAAACCAAATGAATCAGGCGTCCCAGTAAGACATACAGAATAATAATGTATTCTGAAAAAAATATCTTAATTTTAGATACAAACCCAGTTGAACTGATGAAACGCTCAATCTCATTGCCCAACCGACGGAAAAAACTAATGGTAACGAAGACTGCCTGTCTGAAATGGGATATTTAGGAAAACTCCCCAACCTGATATTTTCGCCGGGATCTGTGGTCTTCCTCCTGTTCCTCATGTATAGCAATGCCTGCAACGCCCAGAAAATAAACATCCAGCTCAACAGGGTTAAACTGGAGTTTGTCTTTGGTGAAATACGAAAACAGAGCGGCTATGATTTCCTTTACAACAATGCCCTGACAGAAGACCTGAAACCGGTAAACATATCTGTAAAAGATGCTGACATTAACGAGGCGCTAAACGCAATTCTGGCCGGAATGCCGCTCACTTACACAATTAGTGACAAAATCATTATGATTAAGGCCAAACCTGAAGTTGCCAGTGTCTCGCAGACCTATACAATCAGCGGTGTGGTCAAAGATAAAGACGGACAGGCCCTGCCCGGAGCTGCGGTACTTCTGGGGGGCTACAAGATCGGAACAGTCGCCGACACTCATGGAAAGTTCCAGATCAGCAACCTGAGGGCAGGCAAATATGACCTGCTGATCCAGATGGTAGGATATTTTCCAGCAAACAAAAGCCTTCTGATTACTACCGGATCTGTTGACACCCAAATTATACTGACAGAAAATATAAAACTGCTGAACGTAGTGGTGGTCAGACCAGACCCACGCAGAAGCAAATTCCTGAAGGTATTTGAAGAAAGCTTTTTAGGAACAACTCCCAATGCATTAAAATGTAAAATCCTCAATCCAAATGTCATTGATTTTGAGTATGACGAGGAAAAGCAGATGTTGTCTGCCCATACAGATGAATTCATTGTTGTTGAAAATAAGGCATTAGGATACAGGATCAGGTACCTGCTCAGATCTTTCAAAAAGGACGGGAAAAATAAGCTGGTCTATTTTTACGGTTATCCTTATTTTGAAGAGATGACAGGATCTAAACGTGATAAAATACGTTATCAGGCGAAGCGAATGGAAGCCTATAAAGGATCACCAGAGCATTTATTTAGTTCCCTCTATAACAATAGCCATCAGCAGGAGGGTTACCTCCTTAATAAACTGGTAAAAAGGGTCAATACCAATAAACCAGCAAACAGCACCAAAGAGCCTGATACCTTACGGCTCCTGGACAGAACTGAGATTTTGGGAGATACTTTGGTAAAACAAGATTCCATAGGGTTAAAACGCATAAGCTTTACAGATGCACTATATGTTGTTTTTACAGGTGAAAAGGAAAACAAAACTTATTTCAAGAATTCCAGTTTCAAAATCAACAGACCACCGGAGTACTCAAACTATCAGATCTCCGTCATTCACAGACTTAAGTCTCCTATACGTTTTTATCGAAACGGAAGGATCTTCAACCCTGCAGCTGTTGTCTTTGAAGGCTACAGCGCTTACGAAAGGATCGCGGACATGGTGCCGATGGATTATATGTCACTTGATTAAAATTACTTATATATATGAGATTTATTATCATACTTTTTTTATCATGCGGAGTACTAACAGGCTCGAATGCCGTTGCTCAGCAGTTCTACTCCATTTCAGGTACCGTAAAAGACCACAAAGGCGAAACCCTTCCCGGCGCTAATGTGCTATTAAGCGGATACCAGAAAGGCGCGGTGACCGATAATCAGGGAAAATACCTCATCACACAGCTCAAGCCCGGCAACTATGACATACTGGTACAAATGATCGGCTTCCTGCCCGCAAATGTGAATGTCATTGTCAACAATAAATCTGTAGTCGTTGACATCATTATGAAAGAGCATGTAAATCAGCTAAAAGAAGTGGTGATCCGCACCGACCCGTACCGGAAACAGCGGTTGGAGATCTTCAAGGCCAATTTTATCGGGACAAGCCCTAACGCAGCAAAGTCGAAGATCATCAATCCGGATGTGATCCGATTTGATTATGACCGGGATACCCGTATATTAAATGCCTCCGCTGATGAATTTATCATCGTCGAAAATAAAGCGCTGGGTTACCGCATCAAATATTTGCTGAAATATTTTGAAAAAAACGACAAGCTGAATCTTGTTATGTATTATGGTTACCCTTCATTTGAAGACCTTGCTAGCTCCAAATCAAAGCAGCGCCAGTACAAACGCACAAGAGACGAAGCCTATCTGGGTTCTCCCCAGCATTTTTTTTCTACGTTGTTTGACAACACTTCCAAATCCGGCGGCTTTATCATCAATAAGATGCAAGGCAGGCCCAACCCTAAAAAGCTCCCGGATAGTATACTGAGCGAGAAAATCAAATTATTCTCCCAGATTGCCGTCAGGGGTGCAAGTATCACTGCCAACAGTAAAGACTCCCTGGCTTATTATAACAGGATAAAAAGAGAACCCGATTCGATAGATGTGCTGAACCGGGCCGGAGTACTGACCGACACACTGGTAAAAAGAGAAATGAACAATTTAAGATGGATAAATTTTACAGACAAGCTTTATGTCATCTATACTGCTGAAAAAGAGCCAAAAGAGTACAGCAAGCAGGCCAGTTATAAAGTAAACAGGCCCATGGACCTCGCATCCAGCCAGGTATCCATCATACATCAGTTAAAAACCCCTATTGCATTTTATCAGAATGGCCTGGTATTTGACCCAAGTTCTTTATTATTTGAAGGATACTGGGGCTACGAGAAGGTAGCAGACATGGTACCAATGGACTATATTTCTCCAAGATAAATACCCGTTAACCGCCAAACTTCCGCACCCGGTAAATAAATGAAAGCATGAAATAGCGGCCAAGACGGTTCACCTGCCTGTCTACGATAGCATTGTTGCCAAGCACATCCCGGGAAACACCGGAGTTCTGATCAAAAAGGTCGAAACCATCCAGACGCAAAGTACCCATATCCCCTTTCAGAAAACGGTACTCAAGAGATACCCTTAAGATGGTTGGATTTCTAACAGCTACATCATAACCGGTATTGAACTGTTTGGTAAAATCATATCCTAATGTCAGGTCTTTGAAAAAATAATTACGGCCTTCAATCTGAAATTCGTACCGGTTTGTTTTACTGTCTCTAAAAGACGTATCCGCGGTAGTCGTCAGATTCTGGGCATATGAAGCTTCAAGTTCCAGATTTACAATATCCTGTATATCAACCTTAAATTCAGCTTCTTGTCTCCAGGCCGCGTTTTTAAAGACGACCCTGTTGTCGTTTGTAAAAGACACATTATTATTCAGTTGTCCCCATCCCGAATATCCAATGGAAAATTTCCGCTCTGCAAAGGGTTTACTGTAGTAATAATCCCCTTTCAGAGAATAAAAGCCATTCGTATTTGTATAGCTGGTCAGTTGGTTTACAGACTTATCCGAAGGCCGTACGGTTGTAGTCACTATCTTGTTATTTGTCTTATCATATGCAACGTTGGCAAACAACACATGTCCTGCATTCCAGTCAGACTGTTTATAATGTGCATTGATGCTGTGAATAAATTCAGGGTGCAGGTTTGGGTTTCCTGTTACGATATTCTGCAGATTCGAATTGTCGGAGATGGGCTGTAGCTGGAAAAAACCCGGCTGGTTGTTTCTGCCAAAGTAGTTGATATCGAAAGATTCCTGGTTAGAGAACTTATAAGATAACCTTGCCGACGGGATCACATTAAATGTCCGGTTGATGGTACTGACATCTTTACTCAGGTTTTGACCGCTTAAAACTGCCGGCTGGGCATTTACCCCCACAGTATAATTCAGCTTCTCGCCAATATACCTGTAGTTCATCCCAATCCGGTTGGTGATAAACTGGTAATCGTAAATATTGCTCAGATCAGGATTAAATACCTGGTCTCCGTCTTTGATATCATTTACGTCCCTGGTGTTGTTGGTAGCTGACCTGTTCCAGTTGTAGTTAAACTCAATAAAAGTTTTTGTCCAAAGCGGCTCCATGTAAGATCCGCCAGCATTTAGTCCGAAATTACGCGTGCTCTGATCATTAAGCTGATTTTGCAGCGTGGAATCTGAGCCGGTATCACGTACATCTACATACTCGTTATAAACATCTCTGAAATTTCCGCTGTTGTTGTAATTTATACTGCTCCAGAAACTGAAGTTTCGCCCTCTTTTTGAGAATTTATGGTTATAGAAGAGATTGTTTCTGAGACTCAGATTGTCGGAACTGTTTAAATTTCTGCTGTTCCTGCTTGTGTTTAAACCATCCTGGGTGATCACAGATCCTCCATTGCTAGTCCCGGTATTGGTATTGTAAGAGAAATTAGGAGATATTTTCAAATAGTTCATCGTATCTATTTTATATTCCAAATTACCGCCAAACCAGTGGTTATAGTTATCACTCTGGCTGTTGTTACGGGAATCTTCCAGCCTTGTATATGGATTCTGTAAAGTGTCCTTCAGAAAATTCTGGGTATAAGTTGAACTGATCGTATTGTTCTTATTGTTGGTGAAATTATATCCCGCATCTGCCGACAATTTCGTACTAAATTCATTCTTATAATTCAGACCAGCCGCATTCCGCGTAGTAATCCCATCACCACCTCCGCCACGCATATTCGCATTGGCAACCGTTCCATCAAAGGAGATCTGACGCTCACCTTTCATGCTGTTACCTCTTAAACTGGTGCTGTACCTGTCGGCATTACCAACACCACCTGAAGCCCTGGCAAAATATCCCTTTTTTTTATCCTCCTGAATGGTCAGGTTCAGGATTTTCTCGGGCTCACCGGTCTTAATCCCGGTCAGCTTGGCCTGATCACCATAATCATCAATAAACTGCAGGTTTTTGATAATATCCGCAGGAAGGTTCTTGATCGCAGTAGCGACATCTGTCCCAAAAAAATCCTTTCCGTTCACCCTGATCTTGGTTACCGGAGTGCCTTGGTTGGTGACGTTCCCGTCTTTATCCACTTTTATGCCTGGTAGCTTTTTTAAGACCTCATCTACCGCATCCCCTGCCCTGACAGGAAAAGCAGCTGCATTAAAGCTGACCGTATCTTCCATCACCTTTACCGGCGGAACACCAGAAATCACTACTGCATCCAGAGTATTGGATTCCGGCATTAACTTTATCAGAGGAACCTCCAGTGTATTGCCTTTTTCGATCAGGTACTGCTTAATAAAAGTCTGAAACCCTATGAATGCTGCCGATAAGGTAAATTGCTTCGATTTGATTTTGCCGAGGGTAAATTTGCCATCGGTTCCAGCTGAAATGCCCAAACTGTCTGTACCCCACTTAATTCTGACAACTGCACCGGGCAAAGGAAGGCCCGCAGTATCCAGCACTGTTCCTTTGACGACATAATTCTGCGCCTTGCTATTGAAAAATGTACCTGTGGCAAATAATAATAGCAAAGCTAATTTGGTAAAGAGCTTCATGAGTTGTTTGTGTGTGCCGTAAAAGTACGACATGCATAGCTAAAGGCTTTTAGCGTAATTAACATGTTACAGTATCGCAGTCAGACCCATGAAACCCTTCGTTAATCTTTATTTTTCAAAGCAATATCAATCCGGTCTGAAAGGTCTTCCAAATGATATTTGCTCATCCCGGCTGCACTTGCCAAAGCAGTCTTAACCAGAGTATTTAATTCACGCAGCTGGGCCTTCACCACAGAGATCACATCGTTTTGTGAGGTGCCGCTGGGTACACTTCTCAATGAACCTCCGCTAATCGCCAATGTTTGTGAAGGAGCAGCTGGCTTTACAAGCGCAATCAGCTTTTCCACGTATGCTTTTTGCAGGTTACGACGATATACGTCAATTGACGCACCGGCCTTCAGTTCACTGAAAATGGAGCCCTGGATTTCGGTAAACAAATCTGTGATTTTGTAAGCAGCAACTCCATCCGCAGCCTCTGCAGCAATCAGCTTAGACAACGTGTTCGTACTGATTAGCCTGTTGAGTACCGGCGCCTGGACTTTATTGATCACATCTACAGAACTCTGCCCAATGTTATCAAGTATTGGCTGATTTAATAACCATACAGGGGTAGTAAATAAATTTTTATCCAAAAACGCCATTGCCTCTTGCTGGCGTGCAGCCGTAGTGCGGGCATATACCGTACCAGGCTGTTCTACAGTTTTCGGCGTTTCAGATACACCCCCGATATTTTTGGACACATGCCCCATATAACGGATGAACTGATTGGTAATTTCACCATACATGGTGCCTAAATTGCCATAACCCTCATTATCCGATTTCGTCCATTCCGATAATTTGACCAGTATTCTTTTCAGGTTTTTAATACCATAATCGCTTGAGATCATGGCATTGTCGCCCAAATCCTCGTTTTGTGAACGTGGATCGTCGGGATTTGTCTCGGTTCCAAACCACAGCCTGTTATTTTTGAGCTTTTCCATCGTCAGCTTATTCAGCACCGGCACTTCTGCCTGAGCTGTTTTGGCGTCAGGAAGCAGTTTATAACCCCATTCTATTGCCCATACATCATAATCACCAATTCTCGGATAGATCCCTTTAGGTTTGATGTTATCTTCGGGCTGCGCCACATAATTGAAACGTGCATAATCCATAATGGAAGGCGTATGACCATTGGCTTCCACAAATGCCTTATCACGTAATTTTTCTGAAGGGACAGTAGAACTTGAACCGTAGTTATGGCGCAGTCCCAGGGTATGACCAACCTCATGTGAAGAAACAAAGCGGATGAGATCGCCCATCAGCTCATCGCTGAACTGCATTTTCTGCGCCCGCGGATCTATTGCCGAAGCCTGTACCATATACCAGTCATGCACCAGTTTCATCACGTTGTGGTACCAGTTGATGTGGCTTTCCATGATCTCTCCACTGCGCGGATCAGAAATGCTGGGGCCGCTGGCATTGGGGATCTCCGAGGGTTTATACACGATCGCCGAATGGCGCGCATCATCCAGACTCCAGGTAGAATCCTGTTGGGCAGTAGGCGCCATCTTGCCTACAATGGCATTTTTAAAACCTGCTTTTTCAAACGCCTTTTGCCAGTCATTTACACCAGCGATGAGGTAAGGAACCCATTTTTTAGGAGTCGCGGGATCTATGTAAAATACGATCGGTTTCCTGGGTTCAACCAGCTCACCTCTTTTGTATTTGGCGATATCTTCAGCTTTTGGCTCCAGTCTCCAGCGCTTTACGATCTCAATTTCTTTGACACCCTGCGGGTTTGCATCAAAGTCAGTATAACCAACAGCGAAATATCCTACCCGGGGATCAAAAAAACGGGGTTTCATTGGTACTTTAGGAAGTATAACCAATGATGCGTTCAGTTCGACTGTCGCAGAACCTGTTGCACCGCCGCTGATAGACGGAGGACCAAAAGGTGACGCAGGAGCTGGCGCCAGTGAATAAGTCCTGACGACGTTGATCTCCACATTGGTCGGGAAACTTTTCACACCTAGTATATAACTCCTGTCAGCCATGTACGCACCCAGTCTAAAATTACTTTTGACCGCCGGCGAACCAAAGTAGAAGATGTCATTGTCACTGCTGATGTAATCGGTCATGTCTATCACCGTCCCTTTTTTGTCAGGAGTATAAGCTGCTACCGCAAACGAAGCCGCGATAGCCTGGATATTTGAACGCTGCAGGTTCTGATACATCGCAGTAGTACTATCCGGCCCATAAGTCCTGTAAGACATCTTCCGCATAAATACCTTATTGTTTGGCCCTTTTTCAAAACGGATTACACTGCTCCCGATCTGGTCTCCAGCATACCCGGAAGCGGAACGAACTTCAGCACCTGCTTTAGACAAACGGCTTACCACCAATATATCCCGTCCCAGGGTTGAATCGGCGATCTCAAAAAAGTATTTATCTTCCAGCTTGTGCGTCGTGATCATCCCCCGCCGGGTAACGGCTTTGTTCGTAATTACCTGCGCATAAGGTTTTGGTTGTGGTTTAGCACCCGGGCCAAAAGGAGCTCCGGGAACTTTCTTTGTCGTGTCTGTTGCCGCTGGCGGTGTGGTGGGCGGTGCCGTAGGCTTTGTTTGGGCAACAGCAAAAGACACTGCAATGATGCCCAGCATTGCAAAAAATACTGATTTCTTCATGTTGAATGATAAGTGGTTAGTTGGTTACCGGCAAATGTACAGTAGTTAGCCGGGAGTAGAAATTATGTCCTATAACTTTACAGTTACATTAGTGAATCATTTTAAACAGCAGTTCCTTAAGCAGTTCGCCGTCGGCAACGTTTCCGGTACTGTCCACCCCTTTGCTTTTCAAATCATATTCTCTAAGCAGGCTGATGATGTCGAAAGTTTTACCAAGACTGTAACTGCGTGACGCAGCCTCAAAATCTTTTACAAAATAGGGGTTCACGCCCAGTTCCTTGGCAGCATCACCTTTATTTTTCAGGTAGTGGTACTTAAGGATCTTGGAAAAATATGAATTAAGATTGGCCATGACCATGACCATTGGATTCGCCTTCGGGTTATCCGCAAAATAATTGATGATCTGGTTGCATTTCAATACATTCTTCACGGCAAGTGCTTTTTGCAGCTCAAAAACATTATATTCCTTGCTGATCCCTATGTTTTTCTGGATCAGATCTGTATCTATGGTGGTCTCTTTTGTGATGTTGAGAATCAGCTTATCCACCTCATTCTCTATCTTGGAAAGATCAGTACCCAGGTATTCAGCCATCAGCGCAGAGGCCTGCGGTGCGATCTTATACCCCTTTTCCCTAACGAGGTCATCTATCCAGCCAGCCAGCTTATAATCCCTGACCAGTTCCGATTGAAAAACAACTCCATTTTTGTCTATGGCTTTATAGATCTTCTTGCGCTTGTCAAAATTGGCGTACTTGTACCCCAGTACCAGGATGGTGGAAGGCAAAGGATTTTCAAAATAACTGAGTACGAACCCGGCTTCTTTACTGCTGCCCTCCGTTTCCTTTGCCCATTTCAGGTCCTGCGCCTCCTTTACAATGATCAGCTGATAATCGGACATCATCGGATAACGCTTAGAAGCATTCATAATGGTAGCCATGTCCGTATCCTTGCCATACAATACCGTCTGATTAAAGCCTTTCTCCATATCATTCAGCACATTGTCTTCCATGTAATGAATAATCTGGTCTATATAATAAGGCTCTTCACCATGCAGCAGGTAAACAGGCTTAAATTTTCTGGCTTTAATGTCTTTTATGATCTCAGCAGCACTCATATGATGGCAAACTTAGATAAAAATTTGTCTACTTTTACACAAATGTCATTTACACCGAGACCGCTTAACCTGCCTCCTTATCCTTTTAAGATCACATTAAAAGATAGCCAGCATTTTATCTTTGACGAAATCCGTAAAAAGCACCTGGTCCTGACACCTGAGGAATGGGTCAGACAGCATTTCATCCAGTATCTGATCCTTGAAAAAAAATTTCCCAGATCCCTCATTCAGATAGAAGGCGGCCTGAGTCTCAACAAGCTGCAAAAAAGAACAGATGTCGTGATATTTAACACGCATGGTGAAAGGATTATGGTTATTGAATGTAAAGCACCCGCAGTGAAGATCAGTCAGGCCACCTTTGACCAGGCCGCGAGGTATAATTCCGTACATAAAACCAAATGGCTGGTCGTCACCAACGGCCTGATGCACTGTTATGCGCAAATAAACCACCAGGAAGAAAAATTTATCTTTGTTAAAGACCTGCCGGAATATACCTCATTATAGATTATTGATCTTTTTTATTCTTATTTTTGCCATTTCAATCTGATACTTTTTTTGATATAATGAGCATTTCTACAAAATACGATCCGGCAGCAACCGAAGACAAATGGTACAGCTACTGGATGTCTAAAAACTTTTTCCACTCTGAACCCGATGAGCGTGAGCCGTACACCATTGTAATCCCGCCGCCAAATGTGACCGGGGTACTGCACATGGGCCATATGCTCAACAACACCATTCAGGATGTATTGATCCGCAAAGCACGTATGCAAGGCAAAAATGCATGCTGGGTACCGGGTACCGATCATGCATCGATAGCGACAGAGGCAAAAGTAGTGGCCATGCTCAAGGAAAGAGGGATCAGCAAAGCAGACCTCAGCAGGGAAGAATTCCTGAAGTACGCCTGGGAATGGAAAGAGAAATATGGCGGGATCATTCTTGACCAGCTGAAAAAGCTTGGTGCCAGCTGCGACTGGGAGAGAACACGCTTCACCATGGAAGACGATCTGTCTGATGCGGTGATCGACAGTTTTATCCATTTGTACAAAAAAGGATGGATCTACAGGGGCATCAGGATGGTAAACTGGGACCCGGCGGGCAAAACTGCGGTTTCAGATGAGGAAGTAATCCGTAAGGAAGTCAACCAAAAACTCTATTATATTAAATATTTAGTAGCGGACAGCAAGTATCAGGCAGAACCCGAGTTCATCACCATAGCCACTACCCGTCCGGAAACCATTATGGCTGATGCAGCGATCTGTGTCAATCCAAATGATGAACGTTATACACACCTGAAAGGAAAAACGGTATTTGTCCCGTTGATCAACAGGGAGATCCCGGTGATCCAGGATGAGTATGTAACCATGGACTTTGGTACAGGCTGCTTAAAGGTAACCCCTGCGCATGACCTGAATGACTATGAGCTTGGGGTTAAACATAAACTGCCGGTATTAGATATTTTAAATGACGACGGCACACTGAATGAGCTTGCCGTTGTTTTGGTAGGCGAAGACCGTTTTGCGGCGAGAAAGAAGATTGCCGTATTACTTGACGAAGCCGGGCATTTAGAAAAAGTAGAAGATTATAAATCACAGATCGGCTTCTCTGAACGTACAGATGCGGTGATCGAACCTAAGCTGTCCATGCAATGGTTCTGCAAAATGGACCAGATGGCCAAACCTGCATTGGAAGATGTGCTGAATGGAGATGTGAAGCTGATCCCGGAAAAGTTTGTAAACACCTACCGCCACTGGATGGAAAATGTACGCGACTGGAACATCAGCCGGCAGTTGTGGTGGGGACAGCAGATTCCCGCCTGGTATGACAACCAGGGAAACTGGGTGGTTGCCAAAACCAAAGAAGAAGCGCTCAACGAGTTTTTGAAACTCAAAGATCCGGACGGCACATTTACAGCTGAAGAACAAACAGGCTGCAAAAATCAGCTTTCCTCATTTATCAAACAGGACCCTGACGTGATGGATACCTGGTTCTCCTCATGGCTATGGCCGATCTCTGTATTTGACGGATTTAAAAATCCGGATAATCCGGACATTAATTATTATTATCCGACCAATGACCTTGTAACCGCACCGGAGATCCTTTTCTTCTGGGTAGCGCGCATGATCATGGCCGGTCACGAATTCAGGGGTCAGAAACCTTTTACCAATGTATATCTAACCGGTATAGTAAGGGATAAGCTGGGCAGAAAAATGTCTAAATCATTGGGCAATTCCCCTGATCCTATCGGACTGATCGAAAAATATGGTGCCGATGGAGTTAGGGTCGGCATGCTGCTGTGCTCTCCTGCCGGGAATGATCTGATGTTCGATGAAAGCTATTGTGAGCAGGGACGGAATTTTGCCAACAAGGTTTGGAACGCATTCCGCTTGGTAAAAGGCTGGGAAGTGGATGCAAATCTCGAAAACCCGAACCAACAGGCCATTGCGTGGTTCGAAAACCGTTTTAACGAAGCTTTGGCCGAGATCGAAGACAACTTTAAGCAGTACCGCTTGTCTGAGGCGCTGATGGCTACTTATAAGTTGGTCTGGGATGATTTCTGTGCCTGGTATCTGGAAATGGTGAAACCGGTTTATCAGCACCCAATCGATTCAGGGACCTTAGAATTAACCATTGGATTCTTTGAAAAGATCTTAACATTGCTGCATCCCTTCATGCCTTTCATTACTGAGGAATTGTGGCACGATGAGCTATTTGGCGAAAAAGACGAAATGGACTGCTGTATTGTTGCTAGTTATCCGGTAGTTGGAACTGCTGATACGGCTATACTCAAAGAGGTGGAAGTGATCAAAAGCCTTGTGGCTGAAGTGAGGAACATAAGAAATACAAAACAGATCTCTCCAAAAGAAGCATTGCCGCTGGCGATAAAGGTAAACTCTTCACTGGATTACGAAAAATGGTTAAATATCGTCTTTAAACTGGCCAATATCAGCCAGGTTGAACTTGTAAATGATAAGATCCCAGGCGCCGTGAGTTTCATGATCGGCAATGATGAATTTTTCATTCATTTGAATGAAGCCATTGATCCGGATGCGGAAAGAGAACGTCTGAATGCGGAACTCGTCTATTTGCAGGGCTTTTTGAAATCGGTCAATGCCAAACTGAGCAATGAACGCTTTGTACAGAACGCCAGGCCCGAAATCATCCAAAATGAAAGGAATAAGCAGGCTGATGCAGAAGGCAAGATAAGAATTATTGAAGAAAACCTTGCGGCTTTGGAGGGCTAAGCATCTTAAACTATAAAACGAAAAAGGGGCCTACCGGCCCCTTTTCTATTTCAGGTTCTGCATGAAGTAATCCGTCACTTTCTGATACAGGTGTACCCTATCCTTGCCGGTCACATTGTGTTCATGGCCCGGATAGATCATATAATCAACCTGCACTCCCGCATCCACTGCTTTCTTCACAAAATCAACCGAATTCTGCTGGACCACAACCGGATCCTGTTGACCATGAATCAGCAATAGCTTTCCTTTAAGCTGAGCTGCCTTGTTACTCAGATAAGTCGCTGCAAATCCCTCAGGATTTTCCTGAGG
>Ga0307414_10000650_pt1 | contig 17745 bp, 17 predicted proteins | sample DK1Ometagenome_FD_203804 | JGI IMG/M metagenome (GOLD analysis project Ga0307414, IMG submission 203804) | Maize rhizosphere microbial communities from greenhouse at UC Davis, California, United States - DK15-O-3 | ecosystem: Host-associated > Plants > Roots > Rhizosphere > Soil | place: USA... | reverse complement strand
GCGGGGAGGACGTCGGACCACATCCCCTCGGTCTCGGCGAGGAACGCTCGGCACGCGGCGACCAGCGGGCCGAGCGCGATCCCGCTCATCGCCTCGAAGGCGGCGACGTAGCCGTCCGCGAGGTCGAGCGACTCGATGAAGTCGCGCTCGCGCTGCAGCCGCTCGCGGCGGACGGGCGCCAGCTCGCGCTCGACGAGTCGCGCCCGCGCGGCGTCGAGCGCGAGCCGCTCGCGTCGGTCGACGGCGTTCGCGATCGCGATCGCCACGCCGGCGTACGGCACGGCGCGCCCGTCGTCGAGCGCGACGCTTGCCGACGACTCCCACGCGATCTCGCGCTCCTCGAGCGCCGCCGTGACGCGCCCCGCCTGCGACTCGGCGAGCCACTCAAGCAGCGCGCGGGCCGAGCGCCGCTCGTCGCTCCCCTCGGCGCTCGTCCGGAAGGCGTCGAGCGAGAGCTCGAGGGCGGCCCGGCCGAGCACCGCGCGGTGTCGGTCGTAGATCGGCTGGAGCCGCGCCGTCGCCTCGAGGCCGGCGTGCGCGCGGTAGTACTCGCGCGAGACGTCCTCCATGAAGGCCTGCGCGCCGCGGCGGAGGGAGTCGAGCGTCAGTTCGGCCATGGGCGATGGGCGTTCGCGGGCGACGGCAGTCGCCGGTTTACGGTGATCGGTTCACGGTAATCGGTCACCGTCCACCGTCAACCAACGACCGTCAACCGTACACTGCGTTTCGGCGGCTACGCCGCTGAGAGCCGCTCGTCGAGGTACGCCCGTACGCGATCGGCCGCTACCCGGTCCTGGACGAGCGTGTCGCGGTCGCGCACCGTCACCGTGCCGTCGGCGGTGCTCTGGCCGTCCACCGTGATGCAGAACGGCGTCCCGACCTCGTCCTGTCGGCGGTAGCGCTTGCCAATGCTCCCCGTCTCGTCGTAGTCGGTCGGGAAGGCGCGGCGCAGCTCGGCGGCGAGCTTGCGCGCCATCTCCGGCTGGCCGTCTTTCTTCGTGAGGGCGAAGACGGCGGCCTTGACCGGCGCGATGGACGGGTGCAGACCGAGTACGACGCGCCCCTCCTCCTCGCCCGGCACCGCCTCTTCGCGGTAGGCGTTGACGAGCGCGGCGAGCGTCACCCGGTCGGCGCCGACCGACGTCTCGATGACGTACGGCACGTACCGCCGGTTGTTCGGCTGATCGAAGTATTCGAGCTTCTTGCCCGAATACTCCTGGTGGCGCCCGAGGTCGTAGTCGCTCCGGTTGTGGATCCCCTCGATCTCCTGGAAGCCCAGCGTGCCGCCGAAGTCGAACTCGATGTCGAACGCCGCGCGCGCGTAGTGCGCGAGCTGCTCGTGCGCCTTGTACTGGAGGCGCGACGGTGCGAGGCCGATCGCGTGGTGCCAGCGCATCCGCTCCTCCTTCCAGTACTCGAAGTGCCCGGCGTCCGTGCCCGGCTCGACGAAGAACTGCATCTCCATCTGCTCGAACTCGCGCGTCCGGAAGATGAAGTTGCCGGGCGTGATCTCGTTGCGGAACGCCTTGCCGATCTGCGCGATGCCGAACGGCACCTTCTGCCGCGTGCTCTGCTGCACGTTCAGGAAGTTCACGAAGATCCCCTGCGCCGTCTCGGGGCGCAGGTAGACGACCGACGCCGTCTCCTCGACGGGGCCCATGAACGTCTTGAACATGAGGTTGAACTGCCGCGCCTCGGTGAGCTGACACTGCTCGGCCTGGCCCGGCTGGCGCGACGGCTTCTGCAGGCAGCGCGCGTCCTCGAGCTTGTCGGCGCGGAAGCGCCCCTTGCACGTCCGGCAGTCCACCAGCGGGTCCACGAACCCCGCGACGTGCCCCGACGCCTCCCAGACGCGCGGGTGCATGAGGATCGCCGCGTCGAGCCCCTCGATGTCGTCGCGGGCGCGCACCATGGCATGCCACCAGCGGTCCTTCACGTTTTTCTTCAGCTCGACGCCGAGCGGGCCGTAGTCCCACACCGAGCCGGTGCCGCCGTAGATCTCGGACGACTGGAAGATGTAGCCCCGCCGCTTGCACAGCGACACGAGCTTGTCCATCACGTCGGGATAGGTACTGGCGGGCATGAGCGTCGGGTGGGAGTGGGCGGGAGAAGGTAAGCTATCGCGCCCCGGGGAGAACTGTGAACGGCGAACCGTTGACGGTGAACCGCCTACGGTCGACCGCCTCCGTCCCCCACCAGCCTGGCCGCGATCAGCGTCCCGTGATCCCGCCCGTTCTCGATGAACGTCTTGTTGGCGTCGTAACCCGATGCGAGCACGCCGGCGATGAAGACGCCGGGGAGGGCGGTCTCCATCGTCGCCGGGTCGTGGGTCGGGATCCCCGTCGCGGGGTCGATCGGCACGCCGAGCTGGTGGAGGAGGCCGGCGTTCGGCTGGTAGCCGAGCATGAGGTACACGTGCTCGGCGGCGACGCGCTCCTCGCCGGCGGGGGTGGCGAGAACGACTTCGCGCGGCTCGACGGCGGTGACGCGCGACTCGAAGCGCGCCGCGATGCTCCCCTCGGCGATCCGGTTCTGGATGTCGGGCAGCACCCACGGCTTGATGTTGCGGTCGAGGGCCGGGCCGAAGTGAACGAGCGTCACGCGCGCCCCCGAGCGATACAGGTCGAGCGCGGCGTCCACCGCCGAGTTCCCCCCGCCGACCACCACCACCGGCTGGTCGAACGCCTCGTGCCCCTCCTTGAAGAGGTGCGTGACGTGTGGCTGCCGCTCCCCCGCCACGCCGAGCCGGTTGGGGTGCCCGAAGTAGCCGGTGGCGATGACGACGGCGTGCGCCGCCGTCTCGTGGACGACGCCGTCGCGCGTGCGCGAGCGCACGACGAAGCGCGCCGGCCGCCCCCTGCCCGACTCCACCGCCGGCACGCTGCCGTCGAGCCGCGCGATCTCCTCCACCGGCTCGTACTGCCGCACCGTGAGGCCGAAGTGGCGCGTCACCGCGCGGTAGTAGGCGAGCGCGTCGCGGCGCGTCGGCTTCTCGGTCGGGACGACGAACGGCACGCCGCCGATCGAGAGCCGCTCGGCGGTCGAGAAGAAGGTCATGTACGTCGGGTAGCCCGCGACCCCGCTGACGAGGCAGGAGCGGTCGAAGACGACGGCCGCGAGCCCGCGGTGGCCGGCCGCGATCGCCGCGGCCAACCCGCACGGACCCGCGCCGACGATCGCGACGTCCACGTAAGTCATGCGGCCGAAGGTTGCACGCGGCATTCCCGTCGAGGAGGGGGCCACGGTCGGGCGGGCAAGAGCGCGAGACGTGAGTTGGCAGCGAGCTCACGTCTCACGCTTTGCGCGCTCGATCCGCCCCTACGTTGAACTCTACAGTCCGATGATCTGATCCCGCCGCGTGCCGACGCTGACGTACTGGATGGGGGCCTCCACCAGCGACTCGATGCGGTCGAGGTAACGGCGCGCCTCGGCGGGCAGGTCCTCCACCCTGCGGGCGCCGGCCGTCGGGCGCCGCCACCCCTCGAACCATTCGTAGCGCGGGCGGAGGTCGTCGAGCGCGGTGATGTCGCCCGGGAACTCGGTCAGCACGCCGCCGCCCACCTCGTAGCCCGTGCAGACGCCGATCCGCTCCAGCGTATCGAGCACGTCGAGCTTCGTCACGGCAAGCCCGCTGAGCCCGTTCACGCGGACCGCGTAGCGGACGACGACGCCGTCGAACCATCCGCAGCGGCGCGGGCGCCCGGTCGTCGCCCCGTATTCGTTGCCGAGCCGCCGCACCTCGTCGCCGAGCGCGCCCTCGATCTCGGTCGGCAGCGGGCCGTTGCCGACGCGGGTCGTGTACGCCTTGACGACGCCGAGCGCGGCGTGGATCGCCGTCGGCGGGATCCCGACGCCGATCGCCGCCCCGCCCGACGTCGTGCTGCTCGACGTCACGAACGGGTAGGTGCCGTGGTCCACGTCGAGGAGCGACCCCTGCGCGCCTTCGAGGAGGACCGCGGCGCCGCTCTTCGTCGCGCGCCAGACGAGGAGGCCGACGTCCTCGGCCAGCGGCAGCAGTCGCGGCGCCAGTCGCCCGAGGAGTGCCATCGTCTCCTCGACGTCCACGCGGCGCGCCGAGCCGAAGCTGCCGAGCTGCGCGTTGGCGTGCGCCACGCCGCGCTCGACGAGCGAGCGCAGGCGGTCGGGGTGGCGGAGGTCGAGCACGCGCACGCCACGCCGCGCCACCTTGTCCTCGTACGCCGGCCCGATCCCCCGCCCCGTCGTGCCGATCTCCTTGCTGGCGCTGCTCTCGCCGTCCACCAGCTTGTGGTACGGGAGGACCAGGTGCGCGCGGTCGCTCACGTACAGCCGCCCCTCGACGTCCACCCCGTCGCGCACGAGCTGGTCGATCTCGTCGAACAGCGTGTCGGGGTCGAGGACGACGCCGTTGCCGATCGCGCAGCGCACGCCGGCGTGGAGGATCCCGCTCGGGATCTGGTGCAGGACGGTGGAGACGTCGCCGATGTGCACCGTGTGCCCGGCGTTCGCCCCGCCCTGGTAGCGCACCACCCAGTCGGCGCGCTCGGCGAGCACGTCCACCAGCTTCCCCTTCCCCTCGTCTCCCCACTGCGCGCCGACCACGACGACGGTCCGCGTTGTCGAATCGAACATTGGGCTCCCGCGTTGCGCGACGACGACGACCGGCAAGCAAAACGCCCCGGGCACTCTGCTCGGGGCGTTGGTTCAATCTACGAACGGCCGGGGGCAAGTCAATCGCGGCGCCGGCTCAGCGCCAGGCGGCGAAGATGATCCAGACGGCCATCGCGAGCCCGATCGCCACCTTGAGCGCCGCCGCCACGGCGCGGCCGATGAGCGCCCCCGTCGCGACGCGCGCCGCCGTCGCGGCGTTCGCCGCGCGCGTGTACTCGGCGACGAGTGCGCCGGCGAACGCGCCGGCGAACGCGCCGATCATCGAGCCGACGATCGGCAGGGGCACGCCGATCACGGCACCGACGATGCCGCCGATGATCGCCCCCCACGCCGCACGCCGGCTTCCGCCGTACTTCCGCGTGTACCGCCCGCTGAGCGAGAACTCGAGCACCTCGCCGGCGATAGCCATCGCCGCGACGATGACGAGGCTCGCCGTGCCGATCCGCTCGCCGCCCGTGAGCACGTTGAAGCCGACCGCCGCCGCCATGATGAGCCACGTCCCGGGCAGCCCGAAGGGAATCAGGAAGAGCGACGCGAGGACGACGAGGGCGAGGAGGAGGATGTCCATGCCGAAATCTAGATGCGCGCGGCGCGGGCGCGGAACGGCGAGGGGGGCGAGACGTGAGATAGCGGGCGGCTCCTCTCACCTCTCAGGCCCGTTGCCTTTACCTCGCGCCCCGCCCTACAGCAGCAGCGCCGTCGCCGCCTCCGCGAGCAGCGCTCCCGTCTCGGCGACGCCCCGGCCGTCCAGGGCGGCGAGGGAGTCGCGGCGGCCGTGGATGCGGAGCAGCGTGCGGACGTTTCCACGGCTCACCGTGATCGCCTCCCAGCCGCCGTCCGCCAGCGCGACGCCGTCGGTGAGGATACCGGGGAGCAGCCGGCGCGGGCGCGGGTCCGGCGCCCCCAGCGCGCGCGCCGCGCGGGCGACCGCGTCGAGCAGCCGCCGGGGAGGGCGGCGGGTATACATGCACATCACGCGTCCGTCGTCGTCCACTCCGTCGCAGTTCAGGGCGACCCCGCCGCGCGCGCCGCGCGCCGCGACCCACGCCCGAGCGCCGGCGAGGCCCAGCTCCTCGGCGCTCGTCAGCAGCACGCCGACGGGGGCGGACGGCGGGAGCGTCGCTGCGGTGAGAAGCACCGTCGCCACGCCGCTCGCGTTGTCGAGCGCGCCGGGCGAGCGCGACCCGACGACGCTCAGCGCCACGGGGAGCCCGGCCACCATGCCGAGCAGCGAGACGCTCGGCCAGGCCGCGCCGCCCGCCCGCCCCGCGAGCTGCAGGGCGGCGAGGACGAGCGCCGCGCACCACGCGACGATGCTCAGCGAGACGCCGAGCGCGCGCACGGCGATCGAGACCGGCTGCGACTTGGAGTCGAGGTGCGCGACGAGCCAGAGCCGCGGCTCGCCCGCGCCGCGCCGGGCCTCGAGGTTCACGCCGCGCGCGCGAAGCAGCGGTGCGGTGAGCACGCCACGCCGCGCCATCCACGCCCCGCCGGCGAGCAGCGCCGCCGCCGCCCCGACGAGCACGGCGAGCGACGTCCCCGGCGCCCCGTTGTAGCCGACGTGCCCGGCGACGGTCAGCGCGATGATCGAGACCACGCCGCCCAGCGGCGTGCCGAAGCGCCCCGGGAGCGCAGAGTACTCGAACGGCCGCTCGGCGACGGCGTAGCCGAGCGCGCGCAGCGTTCGCGCGCAGTGGTCGCGCGCCCGCGCCTCGGCGGCGCCTCCCGCCGGCCGCGCAGCGCCGGCCAGCGCCTCGAGGTGCGCGCGGGCGGCGTCGCGCGAGGGGCGGCCCGCGACGGCGGACGGGTCCCCGCCGGTCACCGCGTCAGGCGCCGCGGGACGACGTCGGGACGCCGGCCGCGGCGAGCAGCTCGCCGACCCGGCGCCGCTCCTCGGCGCTCGGCGGGAGGAGCGGAAGGCGCGGCTCGCCCCCCGAGAGCCCGACGGCGTCGAGCGCCGCCTTCACCCCCGGCACCCCCATCCCGACGACGATCTCGCGCGCCAGGGGCGTCAGCCGCTCCTGGGCGGCGGCTGCCGCGGCGGCGTCTCCGCGCTGCGCGGCGTCGCGCACCTCGAGCACGAGTGCCGTGGCAAACAGCGCGACGGCCAGCACGGCCCCGACCGCGCCCGCCGCGAGGGAGGTGGCGAGACTGGCGCCGCTCCCCGTCAGCACGGCGAAGCGGTCGCTGCGCGACGCGAGGTATCCGTCGAGCACCGCCGAGTCGCCCGAGCTGTCCTTGATCGCGATCACGTTCTCGTGCCGCGCCAGCTCGGCGACGAGCTCGGCGGAGAGTGCGAAGTGCATGTACTTGGGGATGTTGTAGAGCACGAGCGGGAGCGGGCTCTCATCGGCGACGCGCAGGAAGTGGGCGCGCAGCTGCGCCTCGCGCGCTCGGGGCTCCATGGACGCCGCGAAGTAGTGCGGCGCGACGACGAGCGCGGCGTCCGCCCCGCGCGCCGCGGCGACGTGCGCCCGGTGCACTGTCTCGCGCGTCCCCTCCGCCCCCACGCCGGCGAGCAGCCACCGATCGGGCGGGACGAGCGACCGCGCCGTGGCGATGAGCGCCCCGCGTTCCTCCTCCTCGAGGAGCGGCGCCTCTCCGGTCGAACCGGCGACGACGATCCCGTCCACGCCGGCGGCGAGGTGCGCGGCGACGTTGTTGCGGAATCCCGTCACCGCAATCTCACCCTCCGCGCCAAACGTCGTGACGACCGGAGCGAGGATCCCGCCCAGCGCGCGCGACACGGCTCAGCCGCCGTCCGCGGCGGCGCGCCGCGCGACCGTCATCGGGCGAGCGCCGCTCACCCCTGGCCGAGGAAGTCGAGGCCCATCCCGGAAGGGACGGCGCTCCCGCCGTCGGGCGTCGCGGCGGGCGCGCCGGCGCCCGCCGGGACGCCGCCGTTCGTGCGCCCCGCGGCGTAGCCCCCGCCGCCGCTGCTCGAGCCGCCGAGCATGCGCATCTGCAGGTCGAAGTCGGACGGGCGCGACGCCGCGGCGAGGGCGACGCCGTACTCCACCTCGCCGCTCTTGACGAGCTCCGCGAGGTGCTGGTCGAACGTCTGCATCCCGTACTGCTCCTTCCCGTCGGCGATGTAGTCGTGGATCTCGGCCAGCTTCCCCTCGACGATGAGGTCGCGGATCGTCGGCGTCACCACCATCACCTCGGCGGCGACCGCGCGTCCCTTCCCGTCGGCCCGCGGCAGGAGGCGCTGCGAGACCACCGCCTGCAGCGACTCGGCGAGCCGCACGCGGATGACGCCCTGCTCCTCGGGGGGGAACATCGCCATGATGCGCATGACCGTCGTCACGGCGTCGCCGGTGTGGAGGGTCGAGACGAGCAGGTGTCCCGTCTCGGCGGCCTTCATCGCCGTGTCGATCGTCTCGGCGTCGCGCAGCTCGCCGATCATGATCACGTCGGGGTCCTGGCGCAGCGCGGCGCGAAGCCCCATGCGGAAGCTCTCCGTGTCGACGCCGATCTCGCGCTGCGTGATCGAGCTGCGGACGTCGCGGTGGAGGAACTCGATCGGGTTCTCGAGCGTGACGATGTGTTTGTTGGTCGTCGCGTTGATGTGCTGCACCAGCGCCGCCATCGTGCTCGACTTCCCCGACCCCGTGACGCCCGTGACGAGCACCATCCCGCGCTCGCCGGCGGCGATCCGCGCCAGCACCGGCGGCAGCCGCAGCTTCTCGAACGACGGCACCTCGAAGGGGATGACACGCATCACGATCATGAAGCTCGACCGCTGCCGCAGGATGTTGACGCGGAACCGCCCGATTCCCGGCGCCCCCCACGAGCAGTCGTAGTCGGTGATCTTGTCGATCCGCGCCCGGTCGTCCTCGTTCTGGATGAGGCGCAGCGCGATGGACCGCGTCTGCTCCGGCGTCAGCGCCTGCTTCGTGAGCGCGACCAGCCGGCCGTCGATGCGCGCCCGGAAGACGTCGCCCGCCTTGATGTGCAGGTCCGAGGCGCCGCGGTCCACGGCGGCCTTGATGATCTTTTCCATGCGGAACGGCGGGGTGAAGAATGGGGTGGAGCGGGAGTGCGGAGTCGGGAGTCGAGTCACTGTGGAGCGCGGTGCACGCCGGACGATCATCGATTCCCCGCTCCCCACTCCCGATTCCCGCCCCTCAATAACCTGCGTGCTTGTCCACGACGTTGCGCAGCGGCTCGCCGGCGTCGTAGAGGCGCCAGTTCTCGAGGAAGAGGGCCAGCTCGCGCGTCCAGAACCGCCGCGGCGAGACCGCCGCGACGTGGGGCGTGACGAGCGCCTGCGGAAGCTGCCACAGCCGGCTGGACGCCGCCAGCGGCTCGCGCGAGAAGACGTCGAGGACCGCGCCGCGCAGCCGGCCCGTCGCGAGCCGGTCGGCAAGCGCCTCCTCGTCCACCAGCGCGCCGCGGGCGACGTTGACGACGATGGCGTCCGGAGGCAGACGATCGAGTCGTGCGGCGGTCAACAGGCGCTCGGTCGCCGGCGTCAGTGGTGCGGCGAGGACGAGGATGTCGGCGCCAGCGAGCTCGTCGTCGAGCGCCTCGAGCCCTACCACCCGCTCGAATCCCTTCGGCGCGCCGAGCTCGGGCCGGCGGCGGACGCCGACGCACGACGCGCCAAGCGCGCTGAGCCGCTCGGCGATCGCGCCCCCGATCCCCCCGGAGCCGACGATCAGCGCACGGCACTCCCCGACCTCGCGCACCTTCGCCCCCTCGGCGACGAACGGCGCCTTGTCCCACCGCCCCGCCCGCTGCTGCTCGATCGCGCGGTCGAACGAGCGGAGAAAGTGGAGGATGCCCCCGAGCATGTGCTCGGCGATCGGCACCGCCATGACGCCGGCCGAGTTCGTGAGCACCACCTCGCTGTCCACCAGCTCGGGAAAGAGCAGGCCGGCAACGCCTGCCGCTGCGGAGTGGACCCAGCGCAGCCGGCTCGCCGCGAAGTAGACCGGGCGCGCCAGTCCGAAGCCGAAGTACGCCTCGGCCTCCGGGACGAGCCGCATCGTCTCCTCGCTCGGCGTCGCCCCACCGTCGCCATCGGAGGTCGCCGGCGCCCGCACGATCTCGACCCGCCAGCCCGGCGGCGCGGCATCGTGGATCGCCTCCGCCCCCCACGGCGGCAGCGCCCAGTTCCGCGAGGTCGCCGCGAGGTCCACGACGAGAAGGCGGGGCGTACGGGTGCCCGCTTGCGGGGGAGCCGGGGCGCGGGGCGCGGGGGCGGGCGCGGTCATTCGATCGGAAGCGGGGGGGTGCGGGGCGCGGGACGCGGGGGCCCCCACCGGGAAGGTACGGCGACGGCTAATCCGCCGTCACCGAAAAGCCGCCGCGCGCCCCGCTCCTACCCCTTGTCCAGATCCGCCAGCTCGTCCTTCGTCGTCTCGGGCGACGGGTCACCGTACTGGATGCTCCGCGCCTGCGTCTCCAGCTGATCGATCGTCGCCTCGTCGGGCTCCGTGGGCGTCGCGAACTGCCGCCAGACCGTGTTGCCGCATCGGTTGCAGGTGAGCGCCGCGGGCACGCGGTCGCTGAAGGACTTCTCGTTGCCGCACGTCAGACAGATCATCGTGACTAGGCCGCGCGGTCCGCGGGAGTTGGCCATGGAAAGCTCGCGGTTCGGGATAGGGGCGGGACTACCGATGGGCACTCATGCAAGCCCCATGCGCTCCTTCACCTCGCCCATCGTCTCGCGCGCCACGACAAGCGCGCGCTCCGTCCCCCGCTCGAGCGCCTCGGTCACGATCCGTGGCTCGGCGCGGATCTCGGCGGCGCGGCGGCGGATCGGCGTCAGCTCGGCGTTCATTCCTTCGAACAGCACCTTCTTGCACTCGATGCACCCCCACCCAGCGGTGCGGCACTTCACGGCTACCTCCTCCACCACCGCGGGCGGATTGAACGCCTTGTGAAGGTGGTAGATGTTGCACACCTCCGGCGTCCCGGGGTCGGTGCGGCGGGCGCGCGCCGGGTCGGTGACAGCGGGGCGCAGCTTCGCCCAGATCTCGTCGGGCTCCTCGAGCAGCCCCACCGTGTTGCCGAGCGACTTGGACATCTTCGCCTGGCCGTCGAGCCCCATCACGCGCCGCGTGGGCGTGAGCAGCGCCTTCGGCTCCGGGAGGTACGGCGCGTCCTCCGGCGCGAACGCCGCGTTCCACCGCCGCGCCACGACGCGCGACAGCTCGAGGTGCTGCACCTGGTCCTCGCCGACCGGCACGTGCTCGGCGCGATACAGCAGGATGTCCGCCGCCTGAAGGACCGGGTAGTTGAGGAGTCCCGCGCTGACGCTCTCCTGCCGCTGCGCCTTCTCCTTGAACTGCGTCTGCCGCTCGAGCTCCCCGAGCGGCGTGACGGTGTTGAAGATCCACGCCAGCTCGGTATGTTCCGGGACCGTGCTCTGCACGAACAGCGTGGCGCGCGCGGGGTCCACGCCGGCCGCGAGGAGCGAGACGACCATGTCGTGGCGCCGCCGCCTGAGGTCCGCCGGCTCGTAGGCGACTGTGATGGCGTGGTAGTCCACGACGCAGAAGAACGCTTCGTACTCCCGCTGGAGCTGCACCCAGTTCTTGACCGCGCCGAGGTAGTTGCCGATGTGCAGCTCGCCCGACGGCTGAATTCCGCTGAAGACTCGTGACATTGAGCGAAGCTACGAAAGGCGCCGGAGAGGGACAAGCGGCGGCGGGGCTGATGCGCGATCCGCACTTCCGCATCCGCCTCCGCGAGGACATGTCGGTCGCCGCCGTTGAGGCGGCGCGTTTCATTCGTGCCCGGGCCCGCGACCTGGGCTCCCTCACCTGGGAGACGAAGTCGCCGGCCGATTTCGTGAGCGAGGTGGACGTCGGCGCCGAGGAGCGCGTGCGCGCGCGGCTGCTCGGCGACGAGGCCGGACTGGCGGGCGACGACGTCGAGCGGCGCGTGGTCGGGGAGGAGTTCTCCCCCGACGCCTCGCTATCCGCGCCGGGCGTCGTGTACGTCGTCGATCCGCTCGACGGCACGACGAACTTCCTCCACGGCTACCCGTGGTACGCGGTCTCGATCGGCGCGCTCGTGGACGGCGTCCTCTCGGCGGGCGTCGTCGTGAACGTGGCGACCGACGAGACGTTCACCGCCACCGCGGGGGGCGGCGCCTTCCGCGACGGGCGGCCGATCTCGGTGGCGACGAACGCCGACCCGCAGCGCGCCCTCGTCGGCACCGGCTTTCCCTTCAAGCACCTCGACCGCCTCGAGCTCTATCAGCGCCAGTTCGCCGCCGTCACCCGCCGCACGGCGGGCCTTCGCCGCGCCGGCGCGGCGGCGCTCGACCTCTGCGACGTCGCCTGCGGCCGCTTCGACGCCTTCTGGGAGCTCCAGCTCGCCCCGTGGGACGTCGCCGCGGGGATCCTCATCATTCGCGAGGCGGGCGGCGGCGTCACCGACCTCGCCGGCACGGACGCTCCCGTCGGCCACGGCCCCATCGTCGCCGGGAGCCCGGCGATGCACGCCTGGCTTCTTGCCACGCTGCGGGGAGAGGAAAGCGTCTGAGCGGCGTGGGACAGGAGACGGCTCGTGGCCCCCGTCTCACGTCTCACGCCCTTCGTTCGGCACCCCTCGCAGCTCTCACGCCCGTCGTCGTTCCCTCTCACGTCTCACGCCGCCCGGCTCGCGCTCTCTACTCTCGCCCGTGCTCTCCTCATGAAGCTGATCGAGTGCGTCCCCAACTTCTCGGAGGGTCGCCGCCCGGAAGTCGTGGCGGCGATCCGCGACGCGATCGCCGCCGTGCGCGGCGCCGCCGTCCTCGACGTCTCGTCGGACGTCTCGCACAACCGCACCGTCGTCACCTTCGTCGCCCCGGCTGACGTCGTCGCCGACGCGGCGTTCGCCGGCATCCGCGCGGCGCGCGACCAGATAGACCTCACGCAACACAGAGGCGAGCACCCGCGCATCGGGGCCGCCGACGTCGTGCCCTTCGTCCCGCTCGAAGGGGCGACGATGGACGACTGCGTCGCCCTCGCCCGTGCGCTCGGCGAGCGCGTCGGGCGCGAGCTCGAGGTGCCCGTCTATCTCTACGAGCGCGCCGCCACGCGCCCCGACCGCGAGAACCTCGCCGACGTCCGCCGCGGCGAATTCGAGGGGCTCTCCAAGGAGATCGGCGTCAACCCGGCGCGCGACCCTGACTTCGGCCCGAAGCGAATCCACCCGACGTTCGGCGCCGTCGCCATCGGGGCCCGGCCGTTCCTCGTCGCCTACAACGTCTACCTCGGCCCGGCCGCCAACCTGCCAGTCGCCAAGGAGGTCGCGAAGGCGGTGCGCGGCTCCTCCGGCGGGCTGCGCCATGTCAAGGCGCTCGGCCTCGAGGTGGACGGTCAGGCGCAGGTGTCCATGAACCTCGTGGACACCGAGAAGACGCCGTTCTTCCGCGCTTACGAGATGGTGGCGATGGAGGCCGCGGCGCACGGCGTCACGCCGACGTGGAGCGAGCTGGTGGGACTCGTCCCCGAGCGCGTCCTGTTCGAGGCCGGGGCGCGTCACGTGCGCCTGCGCGACTTCGTGCCCGACGCGCAGGTGCTCGAGCGCAAGGTGCGCGAGGCGGTCGCCGGCGGCCCGAGCCTCGGCGCCTTCGTCGCCTCGGTTGCCTCTCCGTCGCCGACACCGGGCGGGGGGACGGTGGCCGCGCACGCCGGCGCACTCGCCGCCGCGCTCGCGCAGATGGTGGCCGGGCTCACGGCGGGGAAGAAGAAGTACGCCGACGTGGACGCCGAGATGCGCCAGGTGGGGCTCGACGCCGCCGCCCTCGCCACCGAGCTCTCGGCGCTCGCCACTCGCGACGCCGAAGCCTACGGCGCCGTCGCCGCCGCCTACCGGATGCCGAAGGAGCCCGCCGAGGCGGCCGCCGCGCGCGCCGCCGCGGTCGCCCGCGCCCTGATCGGCGCCGCCGAGGTGCCGCTGCTCACGTGCCGCGCCTGCGAGCGGGTGGCCGCGCTCGCCGCCCTCGTCGCCACGAAGGGCAACACCAACGCCGTCTCCGATGCCGGCGTCGCCGCGCTCCTCGCCGACGCCGCGTGCCGCGGGGCGGCGTACAACGTCCGCATCAACGTCGCCGCGCTCGACGACCGTGCGCCGGGCGCCCCGATGTCGGAAGAGGCCGTCCGCCTCGTGGAGGCGACGGCGCGGCACGCCCGGACAGCGACGGACGCGGTGGAGAGCGCGCTGGGGTAGAGCCCACGCCGACACATGCGAGGAGGAAACAGGAAGCAGGAAACAGGGGTGGATGTCCTGCTTCCTGCTTCCTGTTTCCTGCCAGCCCGCCGATCCCCGAACTTACCCCGCGCGTGTCAGGACCCGGGGCCCCTCCTCCGTCACCGCGACCGTGTGCTCGAAGTGCGCCGATCGCTTGCCGTCCGCGGTGACGACGGTCCACCGGTCGGGCATCGTGCGCGTGCCCGGCGAGCCGACGTTGACCATCGGCTCGATGGCGATCGTGAGGCCGGCGACGAGACGCTTGCCGCGCTTCGGCTTGCCGTAGTTCGGCACCTGCAGGTCCTCGTGCGGCTCGAAGCCCACACCGTGGCCGACGAGCTCGCGCACGATGCTGAACCCCGCCGGCTCGACGACCCCCTGCACCGCGGCGCCGATGTCGCCGACGTGGTTGTCCACCGTCGCCGCGGCGATCCCCGCCTCGAGGGCGCGCTCGGTGACCTCGAGCAGCCGTCGGCTCTCCTCGGAGATCTCGCCGACCGCGACGGTGGCCGCGGCGTCGGTGTACATCCCCTCGTACTTCACGCCGACGTCGAGCGAGACGATGTCCCCCGCCTCGAGCACGCGGCGGCGCGACGGGATGCCGTGCACGATCTCGTGGTTCACCGAGATGCAGACACTCCCCGGGAAGCCGTAGAGCCCCTTGAAGGCGGGCGTGGCGCCGGGGTGGCTGCGGATGAACTCCTCCGCCAGCGCATCGAGCTCCGCCGTCGTGCGCCCCGGGCGCACCTCGCGCCGCAGCATCTCGATCGTCCGGCCGAGGATGCGCCCGCCCTCGGCCATGACGTCGATCTCGCGCGCCGACTTGATCTGGATCATCTGCCGCCTCTGCCTAGCTCGCGAGTCCGAGGGCGCGGAGGGCGCGGGCCGTGACCTCCGGGACGGAGCCGACCGCGTCCACCCGCGCCACCGTCGTCCCGTGCCCCCGGAACCACTCGAGCACCGGAGCCGTGTCGCGCTCGTAAACCGCCAGCCGGTGGCGGACCGCCTCCGGCTCGTCGTCCTTCCGTCGCACGAGGACGCCGCCGTCGGCCTTGTCGCACCGCGTGCCCGGCTCGCGCCCCTGGTAGGGGGTCTGGCACCGCTCGCACACCGTGCGCCCGCTCAGCCGCTCGACGAGCACCTCGTCCGGAACGTCGAAGTAGAGCACCGCGTCGAGCGACCGCCCCAGCTCGCCCAGCATCTTCGTGAGGCCAGCCGCCTGCGGCTCGGTCCGCACGACGCCGTCGAGCACCGCGCCGCGCGCGAAGCGCGGCTGCGAGAGGGCGTCCTTGAGGATGCCGAGGATGACGTCGTCGGGCACCAGCTCGCCGCGCTCCATCGCCGCCTTCGCGGCGCGCCCCATCGGCGTCCCGTCCCGCACCGCCGCGCGCAGCTCGTCCCCCGTGGCGAGCGTCGGAACGTCAAGCGCCGCTGCGAGCAGCGGCGCCTGCGTTCCCTTCCCCCCACCGGGCTTGCCGAAGAGAACGATGATCATGATAGCGTATGAGAAGCACGCGCGGTTCCGGAACGGCGCGAAAGAGGAAAGACGGCGTGACCTCCCTCTTTCTTCTTTCGCGCTTTCTCGACGCCGCCGTGCGGCTTGTCCTACATCCCGCCTGTCGCCTGTCGGCCGCGGAAGCGGACGCGCCCCTTCTTCATGAAGCCGTCGTACTTCCGCAGCAGGAGGTGCTGCTGCATCTGCGCCATCGTGTCGAGCGCGACGCCGACGACGATGAGCAGCGACGTGCCCCCGAACTGGAAGGGGACGTTGAAGCGGTCGGCGATGAAGACCGGGAGGAGGGCGATGAAGGTGAGGAACACCGCGCCCGGCAGCGTGATCCGCGAGACCACCTGGTCGATGTACTCCGCGGTCCGCGCGCCCGGCTTCACTCCGGGGATGAAGCCGCCCTGCTTCTTCAGGTTCTCCGCCAGGTCGATCGGGTTGAAGATGATCGACGTGTAGAAGTAGGTGAAGAACATGATGAGCACGCCCGAGAGCACGTAGTACAGCCCGCGCCCCGGGTTGAACAGCTCGGCGAACTCGCGCAGCCGCTCGTTGCCCGAGAACTGCGCGATGGCGCCCGGCACGACGATCACCGACTGGGCGAAGATGATCGGCATGACGCCGGCGGCGTTGATGCGGAGCGGGATGAAGTTCTTCGCCGCCTCGCGCATTCGCCCGCGCGCCATCGTGCGCTGCGGGATCTGGATCATGACCCGCCGCGCCGCCATCGTGATCGCCACCACGCCGGCGACGACGGCGATCATCATCACGCCGAGGACGAGCAGCGTGAGCGGGCCGATGGCGCCCGTGCTGACGAAGCGGAAGGTGTCCACGATGCCGGGCCAGAAGCGCTCGACGATCGAGAAGAAGATGATGAGGCTCGCCCCGTTGCCGAGGCCGCGCTCCGTGATCTGCTCGCCGAGCCACATCACGAAAATCGCCCCGGTCGTCAGGAAGAGCACCATCTGGACCTTGAAGCCGAACCCCGGGTTGATCACCGCGTCCTGGAGCGACGAGGTGAACAGCGCGAAGCCCCACGCCTGCACGACGGCCAGGGCGACCGTGATGTAGCGCGTGAGCTGGGTCAGCTTTTTCCGCCCCTCCTCGTCCTTCTGCATCTTCTCGATCGTCGGCACCACGGCGCCGGCGATCTGGACGAAGATGGAGGCCGAGATGTAGGGCATGATGCCGAGCGCGAAGACCGTCGCCCGCGACAGCCCGCCGCCCACGAAGAGGTCGTAGAGCCCGAGGAGCCCCCCCTGTCCCTGGTTGGCGAAGAAGTCCGTCAACGCCACCACGTCGATCCCCGGCGCCGTGATGTGCGCGCCGACGCGATAGATGAGGAGGCAGAGGAACGTGAAGGTGATCTTGTCCCAGAGCTCGGGCGTGTTGCGAATGTTCGCGACCGCCGCCGCCGGGTTAGCCTGTGCCATGAATTCCGCCCCTTACTCCTCGACGCGGCCTCCGGCCGCCTCGATCTTCTGGCGGGCGCCGGCGCTCATCTTGATGCCCCGGACGGTGACCGCGTGCGTGATCTCGCCGTTCGCCAGGAGCTTCGCCGCGCCCTTGTTGGCGCGGATCAGCCCGGCCTCGTGCAGCGAGAGCGGGGTGACTTCCGTCCCCTCCGGAAGGAGGGCGAGGTCGCTGAGGCGCACGACCTGGTTCTCCTCGCGGAACGGGTTGGTGAAGCCGCGCTTCGGGATGCGGCGCGTCATCGGCATCTGGCCGCCCTCGAAGTGCGGCTTGCCGCCGCCCGGGCCGTGGTGGCCGGCGCGTGCCTTGATCCCCTTGTGTCCCTTGCCCGACGTCTTCCCGGTGCCCGAGCCCGGCCCGCGCCCGAGGCGCTTCCGGTTGCGGTGCGACCCCGGGGCCGGCGACAGGTTGTGCAGCCCGATCTTCCCCGCCTCGAGAAGGCCGACCGGCTGCTGCTGCTGCTCGTCGTTACGCGCCACGGGTCCCCTCCTGCGTGTTCTCCTGCACGGGCGTCACCTGGACGAGGTGCCGCACGCGCTTGATCTGGCCGCGGAGCGAGGGGGAGTTCTGCTTCACCACGACGTCCTGGTGGTGCTTCAGCCCCATCGCCTCCAGCGTCTGCTTCATCCGCCACGAGTGGCCGATCGCGCTCCGCACCTGGCGGATCTCGACCATCCCCTCGTGCATCTCGGGCTTCGGGGTCGTGGCGGGGCCACGGCCCGGGTGCCACACGAACGTGCGCGGCATTAGACGGCCTCCTTCGACTTCGCCCGGGACTTGTACCCGAGGGACGCCGGCTCGACGCCGCGCTCGCGCGCGACCTGCTCGACCGTCGTCAGGTGCTGGAGCCCGTCCATCGCCGCCCGCACCATGTTGTGCGGGTTCGTCGAGCCCAGGCTCTTCGTGAGAATGTCGCTGAT
>Ga0307414_10000649_pt1 | contig 17788 bp, 16 predicted proteins | sample DK1Ometagenome_FD_203804 | JGI IMG/M metagenome (GOLD analysis project Ga0307414, IMG submission 203804) | Maize rhizosphere microbial communities from greenhouse at UC Davis, California, United States - DK15-O-3 | ecosystem: Host-associated > Plants > Roots > Rhizosphere > Soil | place: USA... | reverse complement strand
CCTGAGTGGCGATACCTGGACGACGACAGCACCCCATCGGGCAGAAGCTGGCAGCACGAGACCGACATCAATTTCAATGCGGCGCTGTCCTATCGCTTCGCACCGAACTGGTCGGCCGGATTCGAGTTTGTCAATGAACACGAATACAACAGCTACATCTTCAAGAACCAATCGAACAGCGGCTACTTCTTTGGCCCGACCATCCACTACGGCGGAAAGAACTTCTTCATCACGGCAACGTTCCTGGAGCAGCTGCCTTGGGCCAAAGCGCACTCGGACACCGTGGCGGGCGCCCTCGTCGATGGCCGGATCTTCGACAACGACTTTGAGCGGTATCGACTCCGCGTCAAGGCCGGCTACTATTTTTGATAAAGGCTGGCATGAAGCTCAATCAATGGGCGTGGCTTCCCGTGGCCGCGATCTCCACGTCGGTTTATGCGACGACCTACTTCACTACCGAAGAAGCGCAGCAGGCGATTTTTCCTGGCGAGAAGCTGGCGCCGGCGTTCGTCACGCTGACCGATCAACAGGCCAAGAAGATCGAGGATGCCACCGACGTCAACGTGCGGCACAAGGACGTCAAGGCCTGGAAGGCCAGCGGCGGCGGATGGTTCATCCTCGACGAAGTGGTGGGCAAGCACGAGTTCATCACCTATGCAGTCGGCCTCTATGCCGACGGCAGCGTCAAGCAGATCGAGATCGTCGACTACCGCGAGTCCTATGGCTACGAGGTTCGCAATGCTGATTGGCGCAAGCAGTTCACGGGCAAGACCTCCGCGGCGCCCCTCAAGCTGGAGCAGGACATCCACAACATCAGCGGCGCGACGCTGTCGGCCAGGCACGTGACCGACGGCGTCAAGCGCGTGCTGGCCACCTATGCCATCGCGCTCAAGTAGCCTGCGCCGGGCGCGGCCGCTGCTCGGGACCTTGGTCAACATCGTCGCGAGCGGCGCATCGGCCCGCCTGCCGGCGGCGCTCCACGCGGCATTCGCGGCCATCGAGAAAATCGATCGGCTGATGAGTTTCCACGCGCCGGCCAGCGACGTTTCCAGGATCAATGCTGCCGACGCCGAGTGCGAGATTGGCATCGATCCGCACACATCCCGCGTGCTGCATTTCGCCCGCACGCTGAGCGAGCTGTCGGACGGCGTCTTCGATGTCACGATTGCCGATGTCTTGATGCGCGAAGGCCTCCTGCCTCCGCAAGAAGGCCTTGCGGCGAATGGCTCCGCGGCAGCCAGCTTTCACGACCTGGTGCTCCTGCCCGGCAATCGCGTGCGCTGGCGCCGCAAGGGATGGATCGACCTGGGCGGCATCGCCAAGGGCTATGCCGTCGATTGCGCCGTGGACGCGCTGCGTGCGCATGGTGTGGCCGGCGCCGTCGTCAACGCCGGCGGCGACCTGCGCTTCTTCGGCGAGCCGCAGCCGATCCATGCGCGCCACCCCGACGCGCCCGGCTCGCTCGTGCCGCTCGGCGTTTTCAGCGATTGCGCCGTGGCCACGTCCAGCGGCTATTTCTCGGATCGGTTGTCCAGCGGCGGCATGACGGAGCCCTTGGTCGATCCCTTGCGCCGCGCTTGTGTCCGCTGGCGGCAAAGCGTCACGATCGTTGCACCCGACGCCATGACATCCGACGCGCTGACGAAGATCGTGCGGCTCGCAGCGCAGGCCGCGCCGGGCCTCCTCGAACGCTTTCGCGCGCAGGCCATCGTGATCGACGGCCGGGGGATGCGGCAATGCGGCGTCGCCATGCCGGCCGAGGCCACCGCGGCATGAGGCCACCACACCTTGACCACGCCTGGCCGCAGCCCGTTCGGCTGGGCCGCACGCATGAGCGCTGGGTCTATGGGATGGCGGGACTGCTGTTGCTCTCGGGCGCGGGTTGGCTGATCGCCCATTATTTCCTGGCCGTCCCGAGCGAATTCGGAGACCCGCACCAGGCTTCCGAACCGTGGTGGCTGCGCCTTCATGGCGCGGCCGCCATGGGCTTCCTTGTGATCGTCGGCACGGTGCTGCTGAACCACGTCGTGCGTGCGTGGCATCTGCGAAGGAATCACAAGAGCGGGCTTGTCTTCATGGGTCTCTTGGCCGCAATGGTGCTGACGGGCTACGCGCTCTATTACTTCGGCGGTGAAGAGACCCGGCCCTGGATCAGCAAGGCGCATTGGATCGCAGGGCTTGCCTCCACCGCAGTGCTGCCGATCCACGTCGTGCTGGGCCGGCGCCGCAGGAAGTGAGCCGCACTGGCGATCGCAGCCACTGAGTTGATTTGAGAAGGAATGAGCCCTGAACCCCTTTGGGTCAACCATCAACGCCCTGTTCAATCACTGCGCTTGGAACCATCGTTTCACCTAGGTGGAGTTCTTTGGAGTCTGTCTCCTCAGGTTCGAATTTAGCGGCTAAATTGCGAGTTCGACGCCCTCGCGCAGGCGTTCGCCAGTGGTTGGGGTAGCTAAGGACCGCACTCAGCCGACTGAAGCCAATTCGGCCAAGTTCTGATAAGCCATAGATCTAGGCATCGGCGTTCTGGCAGAAGTCAGCCTCATTCAAAAATTTCCTCCGGGGAGCTTTCGGCGTTCCAGGTGAGATGAACGACGTCGTCATTGAGCTCGCTTTTGGCGCAGCGACTACTGGAACGCTGAGTAGATTCGTCAGATCCCCCAGCACAGGTACTTCGTTTCGGTGTATTCATGCATTCCGGCCGAACCACCCTCGCGTCCCAAACCAGATTGCTTGATCCCACCGAACGGAACCTGCTCACTCGAGATGCTGCCGGTGTTGATGCCCACCATGCCGCATTCCAGAGCCTCCACCAAGCGAAAGATACGGGCCGCCTCTTTCGTGTAGATGTAAGCAGCGAGTCCGCTCTCGCTGTCGTTGGCGAGCTTCAACACCTCAGCTTCGGTCTCAAACATCCGGATCGGTGCAATGGGCCCGAATGTCTCTTCGTTGAGGCACTGCATGCTTTCATTCACCCCTTCGAGCACGGTGGGTAGAAAGAAGCGCCCATCCACTGAGTGCCCACCTGTGACAAGCCGCGCACCTCGTTTCACCGCATCGTCCACATGGCGTTGAACCTTCTCGACAGCACTCGCGTCGATCATTGGTCCCAAGAGCGTTCGGTCATTGAACGGGTCGCCGTGGATAAGCCGAACTGCTGCAGCGGACAAGCGGGAGACGAACTCGTCGTGTATACCCGCCTGAACATATATTCTGTTGGGACAGACGCAGGTTTGCCCGGAATTTCGAAACTTGCTGGCAAGAAGTCCTTCCACCCCACGTTCGATATCGGCATCGTCGAACACGATGAACGGTGCGTTTCCTCCCAACTCGAGCGCCAGTTTCTTGACGGTCGGCGCGCTCTGCGCCATCAGAAGGCGTCCCACAGGCGTGGACCCGGTGAAAGAGAGATGCCGCACTCTCGGGCTACTGCACAGAACTTTTCCGATTTCCATAGACGTACGAGAATCGGCCGAAAGAACATTCAACACTCCTGGGGGCAGTCCTGCTCGGTCAGCGAGCTCAGCCAAAGCCAACGCGGACAACGGCGTTTGTTCGGCCGGCTTCACGATGACTGTGCAGCCAGCCGCCAATGCCGGCGCGACCTTGCGAGTGATCATGGCGACAGGGAAATTCCACGGCGTGATGGCGGCGCAGACGCCGATAGGTTCATGCACCACCATGAGTTTTCGACCCAACTCAAATGCTGGGAGGAGTTCGCCAGTGATTCGTTTCGCCTCCTCCGCATACCACTCGACGAAGGACGCGCCGTAGACGATCTCCCCGCGAGACTCCTTGAGCGGCTTCCCCTGCTCGGCGGAAAGAATGCGTGCGAGATCCTCCGCATTGGCAAGTATCAAACCGAACCAGTTCCGCAAAATTCTTGACCGAGCCTTCACGTTCAAGGCGCGCCAATCTGCAAAAGCACGGTCGGCGACGTCGATCGCTGCAATGGCATCGGCCGCGAGACTGCTTCCCACCTCGCGCAATACCTTGCCCGTTGTCGGGTTGAGGACTTCGAAGCGGGGGCGGTCCTCGAGCCATTTCCCGTCGATCAACGGGCACGTTCTTACCAGGCTGGGGTCGCGAAGGCTTGCAAGCGGATCGTGCTGGATCATGACAAGGATGGCGTCGAGACGCACTGCGTGAGAAGGTTCGCCAAAAAGGTCTCGCAGGCACCAAGCTGGGACTTGAGAATGAATTCGTCTGCCGTGTGCGCCTGCGCAATCTCCCCAGGCCCACAGATGACCGTCGTGATTCCGGCAGCCTGGTAGAGGCCACCTTCCGTGGTGTAGGCGACATGAGGACCTGCCTGCGCGCCCGCCTGCAGGATTCGCAGAGCCAGGGCATCAGCGTTGCTGTCGGCTGCCAGAGCGGGCACAGCGGTGCGCCTCTTGATGGTGACGCTGGCCTCCGGCGTCGTTTGGCGAAGTTCTGCCTCCAATGCTGCGGCGAAATGCTGCAGCGGTGCGATGACCGCAAGCGGATCCGTGGCGGGGAGGTAGCGCAGGTCAAAGTCGAAGTCCGCTTCTTCCGGAATCACGTTGTTGGCATGACCACCGGTAAAACGGCAGGTCGTCATTGTCGAAAACGGCACGTAGAAGCCGTCGTCGTGATCGTTCAGTTGAAGTGCCTTCGCGTGCTGTGCCACCTCCACCACCAACCTGCTCGCGGCCTCGGCCGCATTGACGACAGTTCCCGCCAGCGAGGAGTGGGCAGCACGGCCGCGAACAAGACAACGGAAGGCTTCTCGCCCTTTGTGCGCACGAACCAGTTTCATGCTCGTCGGCTCGCCGACGATGCAAGCGGAAGGATGAATACCTGCGTCGCGCAAATCTTCGAGCAACTGGCGCACGCCCACGCAGCCGACCTCTTCGTCGAACGTCAGCGCGACATGAAGGGGCGCACCCATCGCATGGAGGTCGATCCGGCCGATGGTGGCGAGAACGGCGGCCAGAAAGCCCTTCATGTCACAGGTCCCCCGACCGTAGAAGCGCGTTGCATCCTCCGTCAACTCGAATGGAGGCCTGGTCCATTGCTGGCCCGCAACCGGCACAACATCCGTGTGTCCTGACAGCAGGAGCCCTCCGTCACCTTCACCGTGGGAGGCAAAGAGATTGGCGCGCTGGCCGTCGGGCGAGTGAGTGAATCGTGTGCGAAAGCCCGCTTGCCTCAGTGCGCTGTCGGCTAGGGCGAGCATTTCGAGGTTTGATGCGCTGCGCGAGATGGTCTCGAAACTCACCAGCTTCTTCAGCCATTGCACGGCCGCCGCGGATGGCTCTGCATGACGTACTTCCGGCATCACGAGGCCTCGAGCGAGATATGGCCCTGTGCCGCGACCTGTTTCCACTTCTCGTACTCGGCTTGCATCTCATGGGCGAATGCGTCCGACGTGCCGCCAAGCGGTGTTGCCCCCATCTCTTCGATGCGTGCGCGGATTTCGGGCTTCGAAACGGCGGCAACTACTGCCTGCTGGAGCCTCAGCACGGCGAGCGCTGGCGTTCCGGGTGGGGCCACCAGTCCGAACCAGGCCGGGCCGTTGACCGCTGGGAGACCCGCTTCGGCAAAGGTGGGCACGTCGGGGAGTTGCGTCAACCGCTTTGGCCATGCGACGGCCAGCGCGCGGAGACGCCCCGCCTTGATGTGGGGCAAAGAAGCTGGCAGGTTATCGAAAAGCACCCGGACCTGTCCCGCCACTGCATCCTGCAGCGCGGGCCCGGCGCCGCGGTAGGGAATATGGAGCATGAACCCTTGCGTAGCCTGCTTGAAGAGTTCTCCCATCATGTGTCCGAGCGACCCCACGCCGGGAGAGCCAAACTCAAGTTGGCTTCTCGGATTGCGGATCAGCGCAATGAACTCGCGGATATCGCCTGCGGAAACCGACGGGTGCACCGAAATTACATTGGGGACCCGGGCCAGGTTGCTCACGGCGACGAAATCCTTGAGCGGGTCATAGGGCGGCTTCTTCATCACTGCCGGATAGATCCCGTGCGTGCCCGCAGTCGCAACGCCGAGCGTCAATCCATCCGGAAGGCTGCGCGCCACATAAAGGGCGCCTACGCTGCCGCCGGCACCCGACCTGTTGTCGACGATGACCGGCTGGTGCAGCATTTCCGCCATCGCCGGTGCCACGAGGCGAGGGATCAGATCGCCGGTTCCTCCAGGTGCGAAGGGAACGATCAATCGAATCGGGCGCTCCGAACCTTGTGCTTTGACGAAAGGCGAACCCAGGCCGGAGGCGAGCGCCGCGGCGATTACGTAACGACGTTGCATTGCTATTCCACCTTGATGTTGGCTGCTTTGGAGAGAAGGGCCCACCGATCGACTTCCGATGCCATCAGCGTGCCGAGTTGGTCGGGCGTGCCGCCACCAGGCGTCGCCCCGAAAGCGCCCCATCGGGCGATGAACTCCGGGTTCTGGAAGGCTGCGTTGAGCGCCTGGTTGAGCTGCATCACGACGGATTGCGGCGTGCGCACGGGCACCATCAATCCGTACCAACTCGCCGCGTCGAAACCGGGAACTCCGGCCTCCGAGACTGTCGGGACGCCTGGCAGCGAAACAGCACGCTCGCGTGAAGTCACAGCCAGTGCGCGAACACTGCCGCCGCGGATTTGCTGCAGCGCGGACGGCATGGTTTCGAAGTAGACCTGGATCTGCCCGGCGATCAGGTCCACCATGGCCTGACCCGAGCCCTTGTAGGGCACATGCGCCATGTGGGTGCCTGTGCTCAGCTTGAACTGCTCTGCCATGAGGTGGTGCAAGGTCCCGCTGCCAGGCGTGCCGTAGTTGACCTTGTCCGGATTCGCCTTGAGGTACGCGACGAGCTCGCGCACCGTTGTCACTGGGAGCGCATTGGTGCAAAGGAGCACATGGTTCACGCGGCCAAGGAACCCGACCGGCGCAAAGTCGCGACGGATGTCGTAGCCCAACTTCGGATAGACAGTCTGCGCGATCGCGTGATGTGCTGCTGCAAAGAGCATGGTGTAGCCATCGGCTGGCGCGCGCGCGACGAAGTCTGCGCCAACGGTGCCGCCCGCGCCACCGCGGTTTTCAACGATCACCCCGGTGCGCAGTCCGGTCAGCGCCATCTGCTGCCCCATGGCGCGCGACAGGATGTCGACGGTGCCACCCGGTGGGAATGGGGCGACGAGCTTGACGATTTGCGTCGGAAAGTCGATGACCGGCTTGGGCTGCTGCGCCAAGACGGGTCTTCCGAAGGAAAGACCCAGTCCCGCGAAGCCAGCGATGCATTCGCGGCGATTCATTTTTGTCTCCATTTTTGTTAGGTGAATCTGGTCTTCAGATCCGGCCGTCGTAGGCCTTGCGCGCGATGCGGCAACTGATCACGCTGAACACCGGCGAGGCCAGTGCCTCGACGATGGCGGCTTCCAGCTCGGCGCGAGACGAAACGTCGAAGCCCGCACCTCCCATCGCCCGTCCGACAGCCGCGAAATCGGTGGACTGGAAGTCGACGCCCAGATTCGGTCGCCCGGTGCCGCGCTGCTTGATCTCGATCAACGACAGCGACTCGTCCGCGAAAACGAAGACGATGACCGGCGTTGCGGCATCGCGCGCCGTGGCCAGCTCGCCGAGCGTCATTTCAAGGCATGCGTCGCCCGTGAAAACTGCCACGGTCCGTGCAGGCTCCGCCAGCTTTGCACCAATGCCCAGCGGGAGCGAGCAACCCATCGTGCAAAGTCCGCTCGACTGCATCAGTCCCCTTGGCTCGAAGCACTTCCAGGTCTGGCTCAGCAGGATTCGATGCGCGCCGCTGTCGACCGAAGCCACGGTGTCGTTCGGTAGCGTCCGGCGTGCCACATCGACGATGGCGCCAGGGCCCCATTCTTCATCTGCGCGGTAGATCGCGGCCAGCTGCGCAGTGATTTTTTGCGTTTCGGCAGTGGTCCATGTCGACGATTTGCGCGCTCCCTCTCGCAGGCTCAGCAAGCCTTCGCGAATGTCTCCCACGAACGAGTGGGACGCCTGATGCATGTAGTGCGTATTGCGAGTCGCCGCGAACTCGACAACCTTGTGCTCCGGACCCCAGACGTTTCGCCAGTTGACCCGCATCTCGATCGGGTCGTAGCCGGCCAGAAGAATCAGGTCGGCATCCCTGATGAGCGGCATCAGAACGTTGTCGGCCAGTGGCGAAAGTCCGGCACCGCCGAGGACGAACGCGTGACGTTCATCGACGATGCCCTTCGCCTTGTAGGTCGTGATCAGCGGTATGCCCAGCTCTTCGACCAGCTGAAGCACTTCATTCTCAGCGCGGTGATAGAGGGCATCGACACCGGCAATCATGATCGGGCGACGCGCCTGGGCAAGCCACTTGCGTGCCTCGTCGAGCGCCGGAGATGCGGCCGGCGCAGTGGGCGCCGGCCGTGTCCGGCGAGTGCCGGCGACCACGGGCTCTTCAAGCGTCGCAACCGAGATCGGCACGTCGATGTGCACGGGGCCCGGTGGGTCGTCCATGGCGATGGCAATGGCCTTGTCGATGATCGCCTCCGCGGCACCGGGCGCCATGCGCAGGGAAGCCTTGGTGATCGGGCGCATGAGCGTTGCATGGTCGAACACTTGGTGCGTGTAGGTTGCGGCCTCGGTATCGTCCACGCAGCCGGTGATGAAGATCATCGGCACGCGGTCCTGCCAGGCATTCGCCACGACGTTGATGGCGTTGGCGACGCCCGGGCCGAGCGTTGCGATCAGCACGCCAGGCGCACCGTCGCGGTGGAACGCGCCCTCGGCCATGAAGCCGCCCGAGTTCTCGTGCTTGACCAGCGTGAACTTGACGCCGGCATCGTCGATGCCCTGCATTACCGCGAGGACTTCACCGCCGGGAATCCCGAATGAGTGGCGGCATCCTGCTTCGTACAGTCGTTGGCCGATGATGTTGGAGACGGTAGCCATTTAGAGGACCTTTTTCGGTGAAGTGGAAGGAGCGAATGCATAGCCATCGCGTGTCTGCGGTAGCTTCATGCCTAGCAAGGACGCGGCGACCTGGGTTCGCAAAACCTGCGCGGTACCGCCTGCGATCGTGAACATGCGCGCATCGCGCACGTGGCGTTCCATGGGCAGTTCCCGGCCGTAGCCGGAGGAGCCGTGGATCTGGAGCGCGTCGTAGGTGACCTTGTTCGCGGTCTCGGCCGCGAAGATCTTGGCCTGCGCCGCGCGGGCCATGTCGGGGAAGCCGTTGCCGCTCACCGCCGCCGAGCGCAGCAGATGCCGCGCCGCTTCAAGTTGCGTGGACATGTCCGCGAGCATCCATTGAATGCCTTGGAACTCCGCGATCGGCCGGCCGAACTGATGGCGGGTCTTCGCATACACCAGGGCTTCATCGAACGCGCCTTGTGCGATGCCGAGTGCCACCGTGCCGGCCCCGACGCGCTGTGCGTTGTAGGCCTGCATGAGCGCGGCAAAGCCGCGTTGCAGCCCACTCGGCGGAACCACCAGCATCGACTTGTGGATCTGCAGGTCGTTGAATTCGAGGTAGGTTTCCGGAATGCCGCGCACGCCCATGGCGAGGCTTCGCTTCGCCACCACGAGACCTGGCGGTGTTTCGGTGTCTTCGCGCATGCAGATGAATGCACCGATTCCCTGATCCACGCCATCATCGAAGACGCGCGCAAAGATCAGGTGCAGCCGTGACACGCCACCGCCCGTGATCCAGTACTTCTGCCCGTTGATGTAATAGTGGTCGCCCTTGCGATCGGCGCGTGTGCGCATTTCGCTGGCGGCGCTGCCCGCCTCGGGTTCGGAGATGCAGATGGCCGGCTTGTCGCCCGACAGCACCGCGCTGGCTGCAATGCGCTTCTGCTCCTCGGTCCCATAGGCCATGATGGCGCCGATTGCACCCATGTTCGCCTCGACCGTGATGCGGCCCATGGCGGCGCAGGCTTGCGCCATTTCCTCGACGACTAGGACGGCGTCGAGATACCCGAGCCCGCGCCCGCCATATGCCCTGGGAATGGTCATGCCCATGAAGCCTGCCTCGCGCAGCGCCTTAACGTTGGACCAGGGATAGCTCTCCGTGCGATCGGTATCGGCCGCTGTCGGTGCGAAGACGTGTTGTGCGAGTTCGCGTGCTGCGGATTGCAGTGCCTGTTGCTCATGCGTCAGTTGGTACATGTGAGAGCTCGTTGAGTAAGGGAAGACGAGACGATCCAAGCCAGTCGCACAGCACGCTGGCTGCGTGCTCGTCCAGGCGAGGTGGAAGCTGTCGGTAGGTGACAGGCGTGCCGGAGAGCTTCAGCGGGTTGGCCAGCAGGCCCACGTCGCCTTCCAGCGCCCAGTCGCAGGGCATGCGGAGTTCGGCGCCGCGTTCGATCACATGCGGGTCGCGGAACACGTCCTCGAGGTCATTGACCGGTCCGCAAGGAACGCCGACGGCTTCAAGTGCGGCCAGCCAATGCGCGCGCGATTTCTTTTTCAGCGCCGCGTCGATACGCGCGCAAAGCACGTCGCGATGAAGGAGGCGTGCAGGATTCGTCTGGAAGCGCGCGTCCGTTGCCAGTTCTTCCTGCTCGGCAACTTTGCAAAAGCGCTGAAACTGAGCATCATTGCCAACGGCAAGAATCATCGGCTCGTCCAACGTGCCGAAGACCTGGTACGGAACGATGTTCGGATGCCCGTTGCCCAGGCGTTTCGGAAGAACGCCAGACGTGAGGTAGTTGGTGCCGGCGTTGGCCAGCCAGGCGATCTGGGTGTCCAGCAGCGAGATGTCGATCTGCTGCCCCTCGCCCGTGGCGTGCCGGTGATGCAGCGCGGCGAGGATGCCGGCGACGGCGTACATCCCGGTCATCACGTCGGCAATGCCGACGCCGACCTTCATCGGTTGACCTTCCGGCTCGCCAGTCAGGCTCATGATGCCGCCCATCCCCTGGATCAGGAAGTCGTAGCCAGGGCGGCTCGCATACGGGCCAGTCTGGCCGAACCCGGTGATCGAACAGTAGATGAGACGCGGAAATCTGTCGCGCAGTTGCTCGTACGACAGACCGTATCTCGCCAGGCCTCCGACCTTGTGGTTCTCGACCAGGATGTCGGCCTGCGCGATCAGTTGCAACACCGTGGCCCGGCCGTCCGTACTCGCGATGTCGATGGCAATCGAGCGCTTGTTGCGGTTGGCGCAAAGGTAGTACGCGCTCTCGTCGGTGGGCAGGCCGTCGATGCCCGTGACATAGGGCGGCCCCCAGAGGCGCGTGTCGTCTCCGGCTTCGGGGCGCTCGACCTTCACCACATCGGCGCCGAGGTCGCCGAGCAGCTGCGTGGCACTGGGCCCAGCCAATATGCGTGACAGGTCAAGCACGCGGACGCCCGCAAGGGCACCTTTGGGCTTTGCACTCATGCGAGCTTCTCCACCGCGGCCTTGAGCCGGTCGGCTGCCAGGTGGAGCTGGCTGTCCGAGGTCGCGTACGACAAGCGCATGAAGCCCGGCATGCCGAATCCGGAGCCCGGCACGACCGACAGACCTTCTTCGAGCAGGTAGCTTGCGAAGGCGGCGTCGTCCGCGATCTCCGTGCCATCTGGCGTTCGGCGACCGAGGAACGCGCGGATATCGGGGAACAGATAGAACGCGCCTTCCGGTTTCGGCGTATGCATGCTCTCGATTTCTGAGAAGCGAGCGAGCAGCAGGTCTCTGCGGCCCTGGAACACCTGGCAGCGGCGCTGGACCTCTTCCTGTGGGCCATTGAGCGCGGCCGCTGCAGCGGCCTGCGAGATCGACGAGGTGTGCGAGTTCACCTGCATCTGGATCTTCGTCATCGCCTCGATCAATGCACGAGGGCCGCAGCCATAGCCCACGCGCCAGCCGGTCATCGAATACGCCTTCGAGACCCCGTTGATGGTCAGGATGCGATGCTTCAGTTCGGGCGCCAGGGCCGCCAGCGTCGCAAAGCGGATGCCGTCGAACAGGATGTGCTCGTAGATGTCGTCCACGAGGATGAAGAACGACTGATGACTACTGCGGCGGATCACTTCGACGAAGGCCTGCAGTTGCGCCGGCGTGTAGGCTGTGCCGCTCGGGTTGCTGGGCGAATTCAATACCAGCCATTTCGTGCGGCTGGTGATCGCCGCCTCGAGCGCCTCGGGTTGCAGCGCATACCCGGTCCCCGGCGTCGTCTCGATCGGTTTCAGCACGCCGCCGTTCATGCCGACGATGTCCGAATAGGAGGACCAGTACGGAGCGGGTATCAAGACCTCGTCGCCGGGATCGAGCGTTGCCAGGAAGGCTTGATAGATCACCTGCTTGCCGCCACAGCCCACGCTGATGTCGGCCATCGTGCAGTCGATCGCGTTGTCGCGCTTGAACTTGCGGACGATGGCTTCGCGCAGGGCCGCCGATCCGTTGATGGGCGTGTAGCGCGTCTGGCCGTCTGCGATCGCGCGGACCGCCGCCTCAGCGATATGCGACGGAGTGGGGAAGTCCGGCTCCCCAAGCGTCATGTCCACCACATTGCGGCCGGCGCTGATCGCTTGCCGCGTGCGTTCGGCCATCATCTGTATCGGCGACGGGCGCAGCGACGACATCATTTTCGAGAACATTGAACAGGCACCTTCTTGAAGAATTTCACTCTGATTGCGTTTTCAAAATGAAGTCTAGAATTCAACGACCTCACAAACAATTGAGATTGCTTTCAACATGAGAGACCTCGGCCAGACCGCACCGACACTCAGGCAACTGGAGCTGTTCCTTGCGCTGGCAACGGCCGACGGCATCGCCGGAGCGGGTGCAAAGCTGGGCATGACGCCGTCGGCCACCAGCCATGCGCTGAAGGCGCTGGAGTCGACGCTGGGGACCCACGTCGTGGACCGCAACGCGCCGGGCGTTGTCCTGACCTACGCCGGCGAGCAAATGCTTCCGCACGTACGGGATGTGTTCGCAGCGTTGCAGCTGATCCAGGCCACGGCGACGGCCAGCGCGGGCCTCAAGACCGGCGTACTGCGCATCGGGTCTTTCGGAGCCAGTTCGTCGCTCAAGCTCCTGCCGCCTTTGCTCCAGCGATTCGCCGCGCGTTTTCCAGGCGTCGAGGTGTTCGTGACCGAGAAGCCGGATGCCGAAGTGGAGCAAGACCTGACCGAACGCCGCATCGAGATTGGGGTCGTCACGCTGCCGAAGCCCCAATTCGACACGCACTTGCTGGCAACAGACGAGCTGGTCGCGGTACTTCCCGAGTCGCACCCTCTCGCCGCCCTCGCCACCATCCCGCTGAACGAATTGGCCGCATATCCGCTCGTTCTCACCCATGCCGGATCGCAGGGATTGATCAGCCGGATGTTCGCGCGCGCCGGGATCCGACCCCGCGTGGCGCACGAGCTATCCCAGCTGGTGTCGATTCTGGAGTTCGTCTCGCGTGGACAGGGCATCTCAATCGTCGCATCGCTGGCACTTCCCGAGCACTACAAGGGCGTCGAGTACCGGAGCATCGCTCCACGCTCCTCTCGCCGCGTGGGACTCGCATGCCTCAACGAGCATCGCTTGTCCCCGGCCGCACACGCTTTCTGGCAACTCGCAGGCACGGCCAAGAGGGCGAAATAAAATATCGAATGTCGTGCTGTGTCTTTTTTTCAGATCGACAGCTCGTCTGCACGATCGGAAGGTCAGGCGATGAACCGGATGCAAGCGAGCACGAAGATGGCCAGCCACAGTGTTTCGGCCAACAAAAGAAGGCCGGTGCGCCATCCCGCACTTGCGAGCTTTCGCATCGAACTCTTGGCTCCCAACGCCGAAACGGCAACCAGCAAACAGAACCGGGAACCGATATCGGCCGTAGAGACTGCGGCAAGCGAAAGCCAGGATAGAGAGTTTGCGGCTGCCAGCGCCGCAAACAGGATCAAGAACCACGGAAGCACCGGAACCCGAGCGTGGCCTGCCCCGGAAGATGCCCGATAGGCGAGAGCGGCGGCGGCGACGACCAGCGCCAGCAGCGAGACGCGCAGCAGCTTTACGACGGTGGCGTACTCGCCGACGGCATCTGAGAGCATGAAGCCTGCGGCCACCACCTGGGCGACATCGTGGATCGTGCCGCCGAGGAACAATCCGGCCTGCGGCGGCGTCAGCCGCAGCAGCGTTGCGACCAGCGGGTACGCAACCATCGCCACCGTCGACAGGGCAGACACGGCCACGACCACTACGAGAGTGAAGCGGTCCTTCTCCGGGCCTTTGGGCAGTGCGGCCGCGAGCGCAAGGGCAGCGGATGCCCCGCATATCGCCGTCGCGCCGCCGGACAGCAGTCCCTGCCAGCGCTCCATCTTCAATCGTGATGCCAGCACGATCCCGAAGACGATGGTGCTGACAACGGCGGCGCCCACGATGGCGACATGTACCATGCCCAGTGCCGAGATCTGCGCCCAGGTGAGCCGGGCGCCCAACAGTGCCACGCCGCAGCGCAACAGCGTACGGGTACACCAATCGATGCCAGGGGCTGCGAATTCCACTTGGGAGAGCGGATGCAGCGCAGCGCCAAGGATGAGCGCGTAGAGGAAAGTCGAGCCTCCGAACTGCGATGCGAGATGCGCCGACGCGATCGCGGTGGTCGCACACAGCGCGATGCCGGTCGCGTGTTGCTGCAGCCAAAGCCGAACGCCTGCGGCTGCCGGCCCTGCCCGTAAAAATGCGGTCACGTGTGGGTCGCCGGATGCAATGCGTTTGCTTGGGGCAGGTGCTTGGCCAAGGCTTCAATAGCGTGGATCTCGGACTGGGTGACGGACATGAGTTTCCTGGTCGGCTTGCGGAGTGCAAACAAAGTCTAGGATTCAGGAGGCTCACGAACAATTGAATCTGATCTCAACACCGGGCTCAATGTGAAGTTGCCTAGTGGCGCAGCGGTCCATCAGAAACTGTCTTTGTTCCCGACCTTTGTCTGTGAACTGAGGGTGGTTAGCTCTGGAGGTTGCTTGGCTACGTCTTCATCCAGACCATCGACCGCATCTGAACGCTCAATGTCGATTCATTTCGGTTCGCTCAATCGGTTGCGACTCCGGATTGAGCCTTTTCTCGTCGATTGAACGCGAGCAAAAGGCGCCAAGACGAGGGCTGTAGTCAATGTTGCTGCTCCCTGACTGCGTCTACAGTTGACGCGTGTTTTTCTGGCGCTCTAAGCCGAGTTCCAAGGTGGCCGAGTGCGGCCGTACCGGTCGCATCTTTCCGTGTCTACGGCCCCGCGCCGGTGACCAGCCCGGGGCGCACGCGCGGCGGCTGGCCCCGGCCATGCAACGAGCAAGACACTCCACGATGGTCCAGCGTTCGACCGGAGGGCAGGGCGCTCCCTGTCAACGACGTCATGGTGGCGGCGGCGGCGGCGGCGGCGGCGGCGCCAGCAGCTGCAGTTCTAAGTTCAGTCTGAGTGAAACACGACGACAGCTGCGCTACCGGGTAAGTTCAAGGCTGCGGCGTTCGGATAGAGACAGGAGCTTCGACGAGCCTGTGCTGCCGTTCACGACTCAGATCGAGGCGCAGCCTTTATAGGAAAACAATACCTCGCCCTGTTGGACGAAAGTGCCATTTCCAGAGCGGCGGTCAAGGGTTGTTTCGTAGCGACCGTTCTGCTCTTGCGACTTGAACTCGGCGTCGGAAATCGAACACGGCTGACCGTTGCAGGTTATTGCATCGATGTCGATTGCGAACAGCTTGTCCGCGTTCTACCCCAAACGAGGATGCCACTCCTCGATCTCAGCTTCAGGGGCTTCGCCCCGATTGCGGGAGCTCCCAACAGAGCGGTTAGCGCCAATACTGGAATGCTGGAAGCTTCTTCATTTGACCGCTCCTGGTGACGGACACGTGAAAGCCCGAACTCAAACTCGCACTTTAGCTGCTGCGGCAACTCCCTCCAAGCGAAGACGGCGCTCTGCGCTGCGTTCGCGGGTGCTGCCGAGCACCCGGGCAGCGCGCCGTCCGACAGCGCGGTCGTCGAAGATGCCCGACCATCGGCCCATGCCATCGCTTCGAAGCATCGCCGTCACCGTCCTTGAAGACAAGGAGGGTGCCTACCGCTGGCGCCTGGTCGAGCTTGATGAAGAGAGCTGGCGGGTGCTGCGCCAGCAGCCGCGATCCATGAAGACCTACAAGGCCGCGATGGCGGCCGGCCTGGGCGAGCTGCAGCAGATGATCGACGATCTCGACGCGGGGCCGCGTGAAGATGAGCCTCAAGCCGAACCGGAATCCAAATCCGAACTAGGACCCGCGGAAGGCAAGAAGAGCGGTGCGGCCTTCGGGTTCGGTTTCGGGTTGCCGAAGATCGGGTAGCTCCGCGAAGACCTTGCGCACTTCGCTGGATTTCTTGCCCGATCCTCTGGCGTAGCTCCTCTTTTGTGGATGAAGATCTGCGGGCGCGTTAGAGTCTTCCGCGGAGGCTCCGAGCAACATGGCATCCAGAAAACCCGACGCGGCCGAGCAGTGCAACGCGCTGCAGGAGGCAATGGCGCACATCATCGGCGCGCGCACCCCGGGAGTGGGTGACTTCGCAACGCCGATCACCGGGCTCGGCTTCTTCCGGCGCGATGCTCCCGCGCCGCCGGCCGCCTGCATGATCGAGCCGAGTATCGTTCTCGTGGCGCAAGGCGCAAAGCAGATGTGGATCGGCGGCGAGGCGTATCCCTACGACACGTCGCAATTCCTCGTCACATCGTTGAACCTGCCCGCCAATTCGGAGGTGAGGGTGGCAAGCCCGCAGCAGCCTTGCCTCGGCCTGGTGCTGAAGCTCGACGTGCGCGTGGTGGCCGAACTGATCGCGCAGGGCGGCCTGCCGTCGCACCGCGATCGCTCGCCGGGCGCGGGCGTGGGTATCGGCACGGCAACGCCGGCGCTGCTGGCGCCGATCGCACGCCTCGTGGAGTTGCTGAACGAGCCCGAAGCCATTCCCGTTCTGGCGCCGATGATCCACCGCGAAATCCACTACCGGCTGCTGGGGAGCGACCAGGCGGGCAAGCTGCGGCAGATTGCCTCCGTGGACGGACAAGGCCATCGGATTGCAAGAGCGATCGACTGGCTCACGCTGAACTACGCCTTGCCGCTTCGCGTCGATGAACTCGCGGTCCGCGTGCAGATGAGCACGCCGACCTTCCATCACCACTTTCGACAGCTCACCGCGATGAGCCCGCTGCAGTACCAGAAGTGGCTGCGATTGAACGAGGCGAAACGGCTGATGCTGAACGAGCACCTCGATGCAGCCAGTGCGGCTTTCAGGGTCGGCTACGAAAGCCCCTCCCAGTTCAGCCGCGAATACAGCCGCTTGTTCGGCGCACCGCCCAAGCGGGACATCGGCGTGTTGCGCGGCGGCGCCAGGGGCATCGACACGCACGAGCCAGGGCTGCCGAACCTGGCGTGAGAACTTAGGTCCACAGGACCTTGCGGGCTCAGCGGATTGGGCAAGAAAACGAGCGGAATGCTCTACCAATCGGCGGGCTGCTCTAGAAAAATGGGTAGCAGGGCGCCCGCCTTGACGCGGCGCTTGACCTCCCCACGACTCGCCCGAACTTCGAACAACAGGAGCTGACATGGACAGTCCCACGACCCCCTTGATCTCGCGGCGCGATGCCCTCATCGTCGGTGCCGCCACCGCTGCGGCGGTTTCATCTTCCGCGCCCGCTGCGACGGCGCAGGCAGCGCCTGCCGCATCGGCATCGTCAATACCGCGCGCAAAGCTGACGCTGAACGTGAACGGCAAGGCGCATTCGCTCGACCTCGACACGCGAACGACATTGCTCGATGCGCTGCGTGAGCACCTGCACCTCGGCGGCACCAAGAAGGGCTGCGACCACGGCCAATGCGGCGCCTGCACGGTCATTGCAGACGGGC
>Ga0307414_10000648_pt1 | contig 17828 bp, 23 predicted proteins | sample DK1Ometagenome_FD_203804 | JGI IMG/M metagenome (GOLD analysis project Ga0307414, IMG submission 203804) | Maize rhizosphere microbial communities from greenhouse at UC Davis, California, United States - DK15-O-3 | ecosystem: Host-associated > Plants > Roots > Rhizosphere > Soil | place: USA... | reverse complement strand
CGCCTTCGACGCCGCCCTCCACTGGCTGTTCTTCGAGGAAGTCATCCTCCACCCCCTTGGAATCTCGGGGCTTCTACTCATCGGCGCATGGCTCCAACGAGCCGCCGACCGCCGCACCGAACGAAAGGCAGGCCGATGACTGTGTGTGCGAACCGAACCGACAGTCCGGGGTTCTTCACGTCGTGCTGGGACGCCAATGGGCGTACAGCATGCCTGTGCGGGGCTGCGGTGGCTGCTGAGAGCGATGCGAGGGGCGAAGTGGACCAGAACCACACCGATGTCATTCCAGGCCGTCAGATCGGCTCTGAGGGAATCGAGGGAGCGGTATGAGCGAGACGACCGAAGCGTGCATCCGAGGATGCCGCATGTATCGCCGCCACCTAGTCGAGTGCGAGGGCGCTACCGACGAGACCTGCCTAGGCTGCCTGCCGCAGCGAGCGACCCATGGACACCTGTGCGACACATGCCGACGCCGCTTGCAGTTGATGATCCACGACTCGCCCACGGTGATCCGCTGGCTGACGGGCAACATGATTGCTGGCGATAGCGGGTCGCGCGCCAAGGAGGACCACGAGCAGATCCGCAGTGAGGGCGAGGTGCCGGCGCCGATCAAGGTCGACGTCCTCGACCTGCGCGACCTGCTCCGAGACCGCCTCACGCTCTGGGTGGACGACTGGTGCGAGCATAAGGGCCTGAGTGGACCCGATCGCCACACACCGGAAGCTGATGCCGAGTACCTGCTGATGTGGCTGCCGGGGATCTGCGGTCTCTCCTGGATCGGCGACTGGTGGACCGAGATGGCCGAGACGATGAGCGAGGCTCACGCGCTCGCACCATGGCGGCCCGTGATGCGCAGACTGCCTGGCGTGACCTGCCCTGGCTGCGCCGAGACGAACCTTGCGATCTTCGGTGGAGAGTCCGACGTGACCTGCCTGTCATGCGGGATCATGATGACCGAGGACAGGTTCGAGCTCTGGCAGCGAGTGCTCAAGGAAGATCGCGAGGTGGCGTCGTGACCGTGACCACCGATGAGGCCGCAGAGATTGCTGGCGTCGACCCTGCCGTCATCCGCAAGTGGGTGCTGCGAGGTGACCTCGAGCCCGTGCGGCGAGGCGCCAAGCCACTGCGATTCAACTACGACGAGGTGGCCAGAGTGCAGCGCCAGAAGCGCGGCAAGGGTTGGCGACAACGACATGCTGAAGCCGCTGCGACGTGGGTTGCTAGCGCACCTCTCAACGATGTGGCACGATAGGGGCTAGGAGTAGTGCGCCCCGAGCCAGAACCAGCCGGGGCGTTTCGCATTCTCGGGACCATGCACCCTGGGTCGTTCGGACAGTCTTGCGAGTGAGCGACCAAACCCCGCGTCTGGCGTTGGGCCGGCGCGCACTTACCTTGCGCTGGACGGTCAGGGGAGGTTGGTCATGATGATCACCCTCGAGCTCGTCCTTCATCGTCGCTGCGGCGGATGCACGCCGCGAGATTGCCAAGACTCGCAGCGGGAACGTGAGCGCAGGTTGGCTGAGGTTGACCTGGCGCTGGATCGGTATCTGGCTGCGCAGTGAGCAACCCGCGACGTGCCAACGGTCACCGTCGCAACCAACTCCGAGCCCAGGTGCTGCGCGAGGAAGACGACTGCTGGCTCTGCGGAAAGCCCGTCGACAAGACACTCGGACCATACCTCGACGGCTCACCTGAGGTTGACGAGATCGTGCCAGTCGCCGATGGTGGCGACCCGCTCGACCGGAGCAACTGCCGCCTCTCACATCGCCTGTGCAACGTCCGCCGAGGTCAAGAGACCAAGGCCAAGCTGCGAGCCCAACGCCGTCCTGCATCGTTCATGACCACGCGCACATGGTGACCCTGGGGAGGGCTTGGGGGTGCGAGGACAGCCACCTCTTGGCATAGGGCTGTGTGTGTGCCACCCCGATTTTTGAGAACCATACTCAACCCCGCGTCACTCCCGACGCACACCACGCTCACGCCGAGCGGTCAATCGGCGGCACTGGGAGGCTGGAATGAACGACGAGACCTACGACCTCGTGTCCGCAATGGAGGCCGGCGATGTGCTGGCTGAGGCTGAGCGCCGCTACGAGATCATCGCCGAGATGCTCGACCCGCGCCGCGAGATCCGCGAGAACGAGCGCCCGATCACCGGCACCGAGGTCAAGGCGCTGTCCATCGAGGCCGACCGCCTGATGCACAAGATCGTGACCCTGCGAGCGGAGAAGGCGGCGAAGGTCAAGGCCGTCACCGACGAGGCCGCCGCGCCGGACGCCGACAAGCTCGGCAAGGTGGTCGCGTTCGATGCTGACCGCTTCCGCAAGAGCGGCTAACCCCGAGCCCCTGGTCAACATCGCTCGGCACTGTGTGGTGCCGGACGACATCGCCTTCACTCGCTACTACGAGCTGATCGCACCGGAGTTGCCCGGCATGGGCATCACTCTCGACCAGTGGCAGCAGGACATTTGGGAGATCGGGCTCGGCCTGCGCGAGGACGGCTCCCTGTGCTGCGACGTCATGGGCGTGACACTGAGCATCGCTCGCCAGGCTGGCAAGACGTGGGGCATCATGGTCGGCCTTGTTGCCATCTGCCTCTCGCGGCCGGGCACGACGGTCGTCTGGTCCTCGCATCACGATCGCACCTCGAGCGAGACGCTTTCCAAGATCGCCGGCATTGTCGAGAAGCCGGCCGTTCGCCCCAAGATGCGCACCTCACACCCGGTCGTCTTCACCGACGACAGTCGCGGCGTCCACTTCGCGAACGGTTCCCGCATCCTGTTCGGCGCTCGCTCGTCAGGCTTCGGTCGCGGCTTCTCCGAGGTTGACATCCAGGTGTACGACGAGTGCCAGAACCTCCGCGAGGCAGCACTCACCGACATGCTGGCGGCCATGAACGTGTCCGACCTCGGGCTCGCGTTCTTCATGGGCACTCCGCCCCGCCCCCAAGAGTCCCGCCTCGGCGTCGATGAAGCATTCAAGCGTCGCCGCGCGCGGGCGATTCAGCCCAAGAAGCACCGCCCCTTCAAGGGTGTGTTCGTGGAGTTCTCCGCAGATCGTGGCGCCCCGCTCGATATCGAGCACCCCGACTTCTGGGATCACCTCGCCACCGCCAACCCGTCGTTCGGCTTCCGCGTTGGCAAGTCGGCCATCGAGCGCCTCGTCGAGAACATGTCCCCCGAGGACGTCTATCGCGAGGTCATGGGCATCTGGGACGAAACCCAGAAGGCCGAGGTCATCATCCCGGCCGCCGTCTGGGAGAAGTTGGCAAGCGCCGGCCCCCCGAACGGAACCCCGCCGAGTGCGATCGGCGTGGATGCCTCGCACGACGGTGTGCTCGTCGTTGCTGGCAGTTGGCGCACAGGGGATTCCACGCACGTCGAGCTGCTGGCCGTGGACAACTGGACGGATGATGAGGCGGCTGCCGACTGGATCGCCGAACGCGCTGGCCGTCGCATCACCATCATCATCGACACGATGTCGCCAGCCGCACGCCTGATCCCCCTGCTCAAGACCCGCAAGTGCAAGATCGGCGGCGGCTCGTCCACCGATATGGCGCGCGCCTGCGGTGGTGTCCACGCTGCGGCACTCTCGCCTCTCGCACTCCTGACCCACGACGGGCACCCCCTGGTGACTGCCGCGCTCGCGACCGCGAAGAAGCGACTGATCGGCCAGGCGGGTGGATGGGGATGGGACCGTCGCGACCCTGACGTCAACATCGCCCCGCTCGTCGCTCTGACCCTCGCCCACTATGGCGCCGCCGTTGAGAAGCCCAAGGCCGGCCGCGTCGTCACCGCATGAAGGGAGACCGCCTGTGCTGACTCCCGACGAGGTTGTCGACGTCACCCGCGACCTGTGGAAGCGTCACCGCGACGAGATGCCGCAACACGACCGCGTGTACGACTACGTGCGCGGCAAGCGCGGGCGTCCCGAGGTTCCCGATGGGGCCGGCGACGAGCTCGAGGACATCGCCAAGCTGGCGGTCAAGAACGTCCTGTCCCTCGTGCGCGATGCCTTCGCGCAGGGATTGGCCGTCACGGGCTACCGCTCTGCCAGCGAGACAGACAACGCCGCGGTCTGGGCTGAGTGGCAGCGCCACCGCCTCGACGCCCGACAGGGTGAGCCGATGCGCGCCGCGATCACCTACGGCTCAGCCTACGGTGTCGTCACGGACACGGTGCGCTTCCGCTCCCCGCGACAGATGATCGCTGTCTACTCAGACCCGCACGTCGACCTGTGGCCGGTCTACGCCCTCGAGACGTGGATCGACGACTCCGAGAAGCGCGCCCGCCGATTCGGCACGCTCTACGACGACACGCACTCCTACCCGCTCGACCTCGGCTTCATCCAGCGCGCACGGTCGGGCGACGACGAGGAGCGATACTCCCGCGCGGCTACGGTCACTCCCACCTTCGATGACGACTACGAGCCCACCGAGCACGGCAACGACGGGTGCCCTGTCGTCCGCTTCGTCAATGCCCGCGACGGTGAGCGCCTCGTCGTTGGCGAGATCGAGCCACTGATCGAGCAGCAGCGCGCGATCAACGTCGTGAACTTCGATCGCCTCGTGGTGTCACGCTTCGGCGCCTTCCCTCAGCGGTACGCGATCGGCTGGGCTCCGAGGTCGTCGAGCGAACTGGCCAAGGTGTCCATGAACCGCCTCCTCGCCTTCGAGGACGGCAAGGAGACTGTCCAGGTCGGGGCCTTCCCGGCCGCGTCCGTGGAGCCCTACAACTCGATCCTTGCGGAGATGATCCGCCACGTCGCGATGACTGCGGGGATCACGCCGCTCACCCTGACTGGCGATATCGAGAACATCGCCGCCGAGGCCGCCGCCATGATCGACGCGCCCTACCAGCGCAAGCTCGCGGCCAAGCGTGAGTCGTTCGGAGAGTCGTGGGAGCAGATGCTCGGCCTGATGGCTCGCAGGGCCAACATCGAGGTCGACGAGTCCGCCGAGGTTGTATGGCGCACTGACGACTCCCGCGCGTTCGGCGCGGTCGTGGACGGGATCACCAAGCTCGCGGCTGCCGGCGTGCCGCTTGAGGTTCTCCTCGACGACGTGCCGGGCTGGACCCAGCAGCAGATCGAAGCCGCACGCTCGGCACTTCGGCGCAGGTCTGGCGGTGGCGTGCTCGCCGCCCTGCGCGACGCCGCACCGGCTCCTGAGGACTCGGCGGCGATCAAGGCCAAGGCGGACGCGATGGGCGTGCTCATCCGCGCTGGTGTCGACCCGAAGGAAGCGGCCGACCAGGTTGGATTCTCGGGCATGAAGTTCACGGGCGCCGTGCCCACGTCACTGCGTCTGCCCAGCACCGACGCCGCCGCGCTCGAGGAGTAGCGCGTGCCACCGACCGGCCTGCGTGGCGAGACGGCCAAACTTGTCCGCCTCGCGAACAGCGACCTCGCCGCTCTGTGGCGCATGGTCTCCGAGGGCGCTTCTGCCGACACTGCCCTGCGCGACCTCTTGCCCGCAATCATTCGTGAGTACGGCCAGGCTGGCGCGGCGATCGCGGCGGACTGGTACGACGACCAGCGCGACAAGGTTGGCGCGAGGGGCCGCTTCACCGCTTCCCCGATCGACGCGGACGACCGTGGCGCGCAAGCCCTGATCGGATGGGCGCTGACCTCTGCCACCAACGACTCGACCCTTGCGACTCTCGTGGCGGGCGGCGTCCAGCGCAGGATCGCCGACCACGTCCGCCTCACGGTCGCGGCCAATGCGGTCGCCGACAAGGCTGCCGAGGGCTGGCAGCGCGTCGGAGTGGGCGAGTGCAAGACAGGCTTCTGCGACATGCTCATTGGTCGCGGCGCTGTGTACTCCGAAGCCACCGCCGACTTCGCCGCACACGACCACTGTCAATGCTCGGCCGTCCCCGCTTGGGGCGGCGAGCCGCTGCCCGTGAAGCCATTCACCCCATCGACGCGTGCGGCCACCGACGCCGACCGCGCTCGCGTCCGCGAGTACATCGCGACCCACTAGCCCCCGGCATTCGAGCCGGGTTACGCCCACACGCAGCGGTCAATGCGTGGTGCAAGGAGGACTCGCATGAGCGAGGAGAAGCAGGCCGAGCAGGTCGAGGAGAAGCAGGCCGAAGAGTTCGCGGCGATCACCTCGCAGGAGGAGTTCGACAAGGCTCTGAGCAAGCGCCTCGAGCGCGAGCGTTCCAAGTTCGCCGACTACGACGACCTCAAGACCAAGGCGTCGAAGTTCGACGAGGCGCAGGAGGCCAGCAAGTCGGAGGTCGAGAAGGCCGCCGACCGGGCACGACTGGCCGAGGAGCGCGCCACCAAGGCCGAGTCGGAGGCGCTGCGATTCCGCATCGCCAACGAATACAAACTCTCCCAGGAAGACGCGATGGCGCTCGAGCATGTCGCGTCCGAGGAGGGCATGAAGGCGGTCGCCGACCGCCTGCGAGCAAGCGCCGAATCCGGCCGCCCCAAGCCCCCCGCTGCCAAGTCGCTCAAGTCCGGCTCGTCCGGCGCTGAGTCGACTGGCGAGAAGGGTCGGGCGGCAGCAGCTCTCCGCAGTCTGCGGCAGGGCTAACCCAGACTCCCGCGAGGAAAGACCTCGGCGGGCGAACGAAAGGAGTCAGCCGTGGCTGACATCACCCGTGCCGAGGTCGCATCCCTCATTGGCGAGGAGTACGGCGGGCAGGTCATCAAGGCCGCGACGCAGGGCAGCACTGCCCTCGCCGCGTTCCCGAACGTCAACATGGGCACCAAGACGGCGAACATGCCCGTCCTGGCGACCATTCCCACCGCCGAGTGGGTGACGGACGTCGACAACACCGGCACCAAGCCGACCGCTCAGGTGACGTGGGCCAACAAGACCCTCGTCGCCGAGGAGCTCGCGGTCATCATCCCCGTCCACGAGAACACCATCGACGACGCGACCGAGGACATCCTCGCTCAGATCGCCGAACTGGGCGGACAGGCGATCGGCAAGGCGCTCGACCAGGCCGTCTTCTTCGGCACCAACAAGCCGGCCTCATGGACCTCGCTCGACCTGCACGCCGCCGCCGTGGCCGCGTCGCAGACCGTCGAGGTCGTGGACGGCGCCGGCAACGTGAACGACATCTACGGCGCCATCCTCCAGGCCGCAGGTCTCGTGGCGGACGCCGGCTTCGACCCGGAGACGCTGGTCTCCAAGCGGGGCCTGATGTACCAGTTCGCCAACCTGCGCGGCACGGATGGACACCCCATCCTGTCCGGCACCGACGTGCTCGGCTTCGACACGTACTGGAACCGGAACGGCGCTTGGCAGCCGGCCGACGTGACCGCCTTTGTGGCGGACCCGTCCACCGTCCGCATCGGTGTCCGCCAGGACGTCACGGTCAAGTTCCTCGACCAGGCGACTGTCGGCAGCATCAACCTCGCCGAGAAGGACATGGTCGCGCTGCGCTTCAAGGCGCGGTTCGCCTACGTCCTGGGCAACCCGGCCACCCCGGAGACCGGCGTTGCCGGCTACGGCGTTGCCGCGGTCGTCCCCGACGCCACCCCGTGACCGTCCGCAAGTTCACGCACGCTGTGACGGGGCGTTCTGTGCAGGTCCGTGAGGGCTCGCGCATGGAACGCCTCGTCGAGGCGGACGAGAACTACTCCGAGGACAAGCCGAAGTCCACCAGCACAAAGGAGGCCAGCGATGGCTCTGGCAACGCAGGCGGACGTCGAGGCACGTCTCGGAAGAGTGGCAACGGAGGCCGAGGAAGCAAGGCTCCCTAGCCTTCTCGACGACGCTTCGGCACTGGTGATCGGGTACAGCCGGCAGGACTTCGAGCCTGCGCCGTACCCGACGCCAGTGACCGGCGTCGTCGCTCGAATGGTCGCTCGCGTTCTGAGCCAAGGAGAGATCACTCCCGGCCTCGAATCGACGACCGAGGGCGCCGGCCCGTTCAGTCGCGGCTTCAAGTACGGCGGCGGCTCGTCAGGTGACGTCTGGCTCTCAGCTACGGACAAGACGATGTTGCGGCCCTACCGCCTCGGCGGTGGGCTGATCTCAGTGCAACTCGTGGGTGACCGCTACGACATCACTCCCGACGAGGCGTAATGCTCTCCAACTGCACAGTCACCCTCCGCGCGGTCACCACCACGACCGACGACCTGGGCGACTCCACCACCGCGACCGCCGACTCGACGCTCGACTGGGCACTCATCGCCCCCCGCTCTTCGACCGAGCGCACAGATGCTCGCTCGCCTGCTGTCATCACCGCAGCCAGCATCTACGGCCCGTTCGGCACTGCGCTCAACGCCGACGATCTGCTCATCGTGTCCGACCACTCCCCCAGCATGAATGGCACGTGGCAGGTCGAGGGCATGCCGGGCGACTGGTCCCTCGGCGACTGGCGACCGGGCTTCGAGGTTGCTGTGAAGAGGGTCGGCTGATGGCTCGCATTCACGTCCACAATTTCAACATTCCCGACAAGATCCTCAAGAGCGCTGCACTGCGCCGCGAGGTGGATGACGTCGCGGAGAAGATCGCCGACGCCGTGCGCTCCCAAGGCGTCCGCGTCGAGGGGGTGCCGGGCGACATTGAACTCCCAGTCACCGTGAGCGAGTACGCAACCGACCGAGCGCGAGCCACGGTCTGGATTTCACACCCGAGTGGCGCTGCCGTGCAGGCGAAGAACGGCGTCCTGACCAAGGCCGCCAGCGCCGAGGGCCACACCATCAAGGGCGACTAGTAACAGTCCGCCGCCTGCATCTCGGCGTCGAGGTAGTCCAGCAGGTCGGCAGTCCCCTCGCCAGTCCGCTTCCGCATTGCGTCGTCGTTCGCATCAGCGGTATCAAACTCCCGCTGCAACCCGTCACAGTCGCCCTTGCTTGCGAGATCTTCGATCCGACTCTCGACTTGCGGCGCATACCGCGACCAGTCCACTTCAGGCGCTGGCTCAGGCTCGCGCTCCGAGCCGGTCGACGCACAGCCCGTCAGTATCGCTGCCACGAGCAGCGCCCCCATCGTTCGCTTCATGCGCCCGCACGCTACAGGGGAGGTCCAGTGACGCTCTACGTCTTCCCTGATCCTCGCGCCGACGTCTCCGCACTGCTGAACGCCGCGAAGCCGAGTCGCTGGTCAACCGCCACCATCTCCACCTCCTTCCCGTCGGCAGCGATCACGGCCCCGCACATCCAGCACGCTTGGGACGGCACGCCACTTCAGGAGTCGAACCGTCAGGGAGTGACTATCCGCCTGACCGTCTGGACACCCAAGGGCAAGGTCGCGGACGGCATCGCGCTCGCACAGCTCGTCCTCGCCTACCTGCTCGACGCCGACTCCGCTTCGACGTGGCGCTTCACTCGCGGCGCCGGCCCCCTCCCTGGCATCGACCAAGCGAGCGAATTGCCGTTCTGCACGTTCACCGTGACGGCCGAGACGCGCCCGTCGGCCGTCGCCTGACGCACCCACAGTTTCCCGCGCAGCCCATCAAGCAAGAAGGAGCAACGGCATGGCTACCAAGCCGTTCTATGGCAATCCCGCCACCGACGCGCCAGTGTTCGGCAAGTACGCCGTCCTCCTGAGCGGCCTCACGTCCACCACCCCCACGGGCACCCCGGCCGGCGCCACGCTCGCGTCTATGGGGTTCATCCTCAACGACCCGTCCGGCACTCCGGTCACCACGGAGTGGGATCCGGTCGGCGCGCTGGACGACGACAACCCGATGGACGACGGCGAGGAATCCATCGACATCACCAACCACTCCGCGGCCGGCCTCGGCGTCTACGCGAAGACGTTCAAAAACCAGCAGGAGACGATCTCCTTCACCGCGCTCGAGCGGACGCTGCGCACCCTCGGCGTCCTGCACAACGCGGCCGGCCTCACCGACTCGGCGGGCGTCATTAGCGGCAAGCTCAAGCTGCGGGACCCGCTGCGCAAGTTCCGCGTCGGCCTCGTGCGCCACAACGACACCACCCTCGAGCGGAAGGTGTCGGAGAACTACGGGCAGATCGACACGATCTCCCGTTCCCTGAGCGACGGCAAGCCGACGTTCACCGTGACCATGACCGTTTACCCGGACGCCTCCGAAGAGGTCTGGGACTACTACCTCGGCCCGAAGGCGTGATGAAGATGGCAGACCGCAAGAGCACGCATGTCGTGATGACCGGCAACACCTACGACACCCAGATCGGCGACGTCGTTGCCGTGACTGCGGAGGACGCCGCGCGCCTTATCGCCAACGGCCATGCCCGCGAGGTCCGTCCTGGCGAGGTCAAGGCCGCCAAGGGCGACTAGCCCCCATGAACGCAGGGTCGGCGAACCATGCGCGGGACGCCGGCCCTGCTCTCCACCCTTCCCGCGCCCACACGTAAGGAATCCCGCGCATGAGTGACACCCCCGCACAGTCCGAAGCCACCGCCGAGACTGTCGAGTTCGAGCACTTCGACCGAACCTGGCACGTCCCGTCCAGTGCACGCCTCTCGCACCAGCGGACGCTGCGTCGCGACCCGTCGAACATCGGCATCGTCGACACGTTCCTGTCGGCCGACGAGGTCGAAGCGTTGGACGAGATCGACCCGACCGTCGACGAGCTCGACGAGTTCACCGACGTCCTGCTCGAGGCGATGGGCTTCCAGGGAAACTCCTAGCCCTCTGCCGCGTCCTCGAGACTCACGAGGCTGTGGTGGAGGGCTCGCTTTGGGTGTATGGACAGACGCGACTCGCTGACTACTACGCGGGCGACCTGACCTTGCGGGAGTTGCTGAACCGCTTTACATGCCTCCCGTCCGAGGCGCCGATCTGGCATGTCCTGCGAGTCGAGCACGAGCAGGCCGAGGGCAAGCGCGAGGTCGACGAGATCGAAGACCTGCTATCCCCATTCAAGCCGAAGGAGTGATGCCGCATGGCCGCTGAACTTGGCTGGGTAGGGCTCGGCGTAGCACCCGACTTCACGGGCTTCCAGGGGAAGGTCGAGACCGGCGCGTCGAAGGCGATGGCTGCCGCTGGCGTGAAGGGTGGCACCGACTTCGGTGAGGCCGCTGGCAGGTCTGCTGGCAGTCGTTTCGGCTCGGTCTTCAAGTCGGCCGCTAAGGCTGGGCTTGTCGGCCTCGCTGGCGTTGCGGCTGGCGCAGTCAAGCTGAGTATGGACTCGATCTCGGCCGCGTCCGATCTCGAGGAGTCGACGAACAAGGTCAGTCAGGTGTTCGGCACTGCGGCCGACCGAGTGTTCCGCTTCTCAGAGCGCACCGCGGACGCCCTCGGTCAGACCAACCAGCAGGCCCGCGACGCCGCGGCGACGTTCGGGCTGTTCGGCAACATCGCCGGGCTGACCGACCGCAGGAGTGCCAAGTTCTCCACCCGCATGACACGGCTCGCGTCCGACCTGGCGTCGTTCCACAACACGGAACCGAGCCAGGCAGTCGAGGCGCTCGGCGCCGCGCTTCGTGGCGAGTCTGAGCCGATCCGCTCCTTCGGCGTGCTGCTCGACGAGGCGACCCTGAAGGCCGAGGCCATGTCGCTCGGGCTACTCAAGCCCGTCAAGGATCAAGCCAAGATCCAGTCGTATCAGGTCGCGATCATGGAGGGCCAGAAGAAGTACAACGATGCGGTCGAGGAGTTCGGCAGCAAGTCGCTCGAGGCGCTCAAGGCCGAGGCGAACCTGGGCACCGCCCGTGACCGCCTCAAGAAGGCGACCGAGGGCACGATCCCCGCTCTGACGCAGCAGCAGAAGGTGTTGGCCGCGCAGTCGTCCATCTTCAAGCAGACCGAGGTTGCGCAGGGTGACTTCGCTCGCACGTCGGACGAGCTCGCGAATCAGCAGCGCCGCCTCTCGGCTCGCTTCGAGGACGCGAAGGCCAAGCTCGGAGTCGGCCTTCTGCCGATCATGACGAAGGCCGCGGACTTCCTGCTCGACAAGGGCATTCCCGCCTTCGAGGACTTCTCGGTCTGGTTCAACGACGAGGGCATTCCGGCGATCAAGGAGTTCGGGGACTTCGCCAAGGGCGCGGCCGGCAAGGTGAAGGCGCTCGTCGGCTTCGTCAAAGACATGCCCGACCCAGCCAAGTTTGCCGGTCTCGTCGCCGTGCTGGGCGGTGTTGGTGCGCTCAAGCTTCGCGGCGGAAGCGGCGGCGCGCTCGGTACGGCAGGCAAAGCGCTCGGGATCGCCAAGCCCGTCCCCGTCTTTGTGACCAACCCTGGCGCGCTCGGCCTAGGTAGCGGGCCAGATGTGGACGGCAAGACTGGAAGCAAGCTCGGCAGGGTCGCGAGCAAGGCGGGGCTGATCGCGGCACCCTACGCGGTCGGTTACGAGGTCCAGAAGAACTTCCCAGAGTTCGCTCCGTTCGGCGACAAGGGCTTTCTGCCCGGCTCGGGCACGGGCGAGGGCAAGGGCTGGATGAGTTGGTTCGAGGACGACAAGCCGAAGAAGGCCGAAGAGGCTGTCATCACCCTGACCGGCAAAGTCAACGGCCTGAACGACGCACTCTTCCTGGCTGGCAACAAGAAGATCCGCCCCGTCATGGACGACCGCGAGATCGTGCTGGCCAACGAGCGCCTGGGCCAATTCATCTCCAAGATGGTCGACGCAGGCAAGCCGGTCACGCCATACATCAACACGTCCTCGATCGAGCGCGCGCTGGAGTTGATGGCCCAACTTCCGGCCGCCGCTCATGGCGTCCCCACGGCTGGCACTGACGGCGGCGCACCGTTCCTCAGTGGCGGCGCGCAGCGTGCGGGCGTGACCTTCACGGGTCCGATCCATGTGCAGCCGAAGGATTACGACGACTTCAACAAGAAGATGCAGAGGAAGTCGCAGCAGGCGAACCTAGGGGGGCGGCCCGTTGATTGAGGTCAGCATCGACCGCGCGAGCCTCGCCCTGACGCCGCTGGTCATCACAGGCAACCCGTTCGCGAGCGGGCTGCACATCCCAGAGGACGCCATCACCTGGCCCCACTTCGACACGCGCCGCGAGTACGCACCCGACTCCAAGTGGGCCTCCGGTCGCACTCTCCTCGCAGCCGTACAGGACGCTGCCGAGTTGCCGCTGACGATCTACGCGCATGGCGCGGACGGGGCCGCCCTGGCTGCATCCAAGGCCGAGCTCGAGGCGGCACTGGCCCAGTGGAGCTATTCCCTCACCCTGACTGTCGATTCGGTCGCCCACGTCTACAACGCCGAGATCGTCCTCGGCGTCCCGTGGGGGCCGATCGACTCGGGCATGGTCGCCGCCCGCATGGCTCGCACGTCCTTCTCAATCCCTCTCAACCCGTAGGAGATCCCATGACCATCCGTGTTGCTGTCGCCGCCCGCAATGCTGGCCTCGACGCCATCTTCGACCGCGCCAACGCTGGCTCTGGTCCTGGCACCATCAAGATCTACACCGGCTCGCAGGTTGCGACCGCTGACACCGCGGAGGCGGGGACGCTGCTGGTCACGTTCACGCTGGCTGATCCTGCGTTCTCGGCCGCCGCGTCGGGCATCAAGGATCTCGATGCAGACCCCGACCTGACCGCCACGGCCGCGGCGACGGGTACTGCTGGGTGGGCGCGGTGTGAGGACTCGGACGGCGTCAACGTCTTTGACGGTTCGGTCGGCACGTCGAGCACGGACTTCATCATCAACTCGACGTCGATCACGTCGGGACAGACGGTCAACCTGACGTTGGGTGCCATCACCGCCCCCGCGTGACCCTCGCAGGCCCCCGTTCTGCCCCTCGTGGGCTTCTTTGTCGCGTGAGGTGGTGAGTCATGTCGTACTCGTCTGAGGTTCTGGCCGACTCCCCAATCCTTTACTGGCGTCTCGATGACGCTTCGGGCACGACTGCCGTTGACGTCAGTGGCAGTTCGCGGAACGGCACCTACTCGGGTACGTACACGCTCGCCAGCACCGGACTCCTCGCGGGGGACAGCAACACCGCAGTGGTGACCTCCACGGGTCGGGTGCAGATCGCGTCCGATACGTGGATGGACACCGACCACGTCACCGCAGAGATTGTGGTCAAGCCGACCACGGTCTCGAGCAGCCGTTGGATCATTGGCCGCGACCACGACGGCGGCACGACCGAGCTCGCCTGGCGCATCGACATGTCGTCGAGCAAGTTCCGCGCCATCTGTCAGCTCGACGGCTCGTCGACCATCCATGTCGTCACCGGCACCACGACGGTCGTCTCGGGCACGACGTACCACGTGGCCATGACCTACGACGGTTCGACCCTCAAGCTCTACGTGAATGGCGTCAGCGAGGGCACCCCCGTCTCGGTTTCGGGCGTGCTGAAGAAGACCGGCCGCGCGATCAATGTTGCCCGGTCTGGGACGAACGGCCTGTCCTACACGGGCACGCTGGACGAGGCTGCGGTGTACGGCACCGCCCTGTCGTCGGCGCGCGTGCTTGCGCATTACACTGCGACACAGCCCGTCACCGCAGGGACAGCAACGCTCGCGGGCACCTTGCAGGCATTCACTGCTGCGTTCACTGTCGGTACGGTCCTCGCGGTGTCGCTTGCCGGGACATTGCAGCAGGAGACGGCGGCCTTCGCTGTCGACATCCCCGCAGCACCCGACCGCACGGTCTCGCTCGCTGGTGAACTCCAACGTGAGACTGCATCCTTCGAGGTGCTGGGCGCCGCGGATGTCGCCCTCGTTGGCGAGTTGCAGCGCGAGACCGCGGCGTTTGCAGTTAGCGCCTCGGCTCAGGTGACCATGGCGGGCAACCTGCCGGCCATGACGGCGCTGTTTGCGCTCGAGAGCGGCAAGACGCTCACGCTCGCGGGCAACCTGCGTCGCGAGACTGCCGCGTTCACGATCGCGTCCAACCCTGCGGTCAGGCTGATCGCAACCCTGCGTCGCGAGACTGCCGCGTTCAGCATCGACGCGCAGCCGACCATCGCGCTCGCAGGGACGCTCGACCGGCCGATCGCGACGTTCGTGACCTATGTCGTCACGCCCGTCACCCCCGCGCCGATCGTGGCACAGGCGCACTCGGTGGTCGTGGCACAGGCGTTCGGCGCCGTGACAATGCAGGGCTCGCAGCCGGTCTACACAATCAGCGAGGCCGCAGTCCCGCGCGCCCGCCAGCGGATCATTGTCGACGGCATCGACGTCACCTACTTCCGCAACACCATCACCCCGCCCATCGACTACACCCTGCTCGAGCCCCTGCTCTACGGACCCGCGACCCTGACTCTCCCGCAGGTTGCAGCGTGCTTCGAGAAGGTCGGCGAGGGCGCTCTCTCGTGGATTCGTCCGGGCGCGCCTGTCGAGGTGCAGCGCGTGCTGGATGACGTGGTGGTCGGCACAGACTTCAAGGGGATTGTCGTCGCATACGACATCTCGGGCCGCAACCTGACTGTTGAGCTCGGCGGTGAGGCGATCGGTCGCGCAGCACTCCGCAACCGCCAGGTGCCGATCTTCCCGCGCATCAACGACCTCGGACGCCAGATCGCCGACGCGCTGACCGACCTTGGCTTGCCGCACTACCCACACCTGGGCGCCGAGACCGGCATCGAGATGATGACCTCGGGCGGAACGGGGCACCTCGACCACATCAACGACCTCGTGTCGAAGGCGTGGACCCGCGCGGGCGCACAGTGGACCGTCATGCCCAACGAGGCGACGGGCGCCTATGAGACGCACCGCAAGGACGTTGAGACGATCGACGGCACCGTGTTCATCGACGACGCCAAGACTGTCGCCAACCTGCGCCGCGACATCGCCGAGGAGCCGAACCGGATCTACGTGACGTGCGTGACGCCCGCTGGGATGCGTGTCAGGTTCGGCGTTTACCCCGAGCTCGTCCAAGGTGTGACCCCTGACTTCCCCGGCCACATGGAGGAAGGCGACACGGGCGAGGGTGTGCGGCTGCTCATCGGCAAGCTGCACGCGACCGGCTACCTGAAGCTGACCGAGACCGAGGGTGGCTTCGACTCCGACGTCGTCAAGGCAGTCGAGGCTTTGCAGGACGACGCCGGCCTGAATGAGACGGGCGAGGTCAACGAGGCCACGTGGGAAGCGCTGTACGACGTCGAGGTGACTGGCACCGCTCTCGGTTGGGCGCACATCGAGCCCGCTGCCCAGCGCCGCAAGGTGCGTCCGTGGAACCGCGCTGCGTCGGGCACGATCCTCGGCGAGAACCCTGACTACGACCCGAACCACCTGGTGCGGGATCGCAACATCGACCTCGGCTCTGGCGTGACCCGTTCGCAGGCGCGCGAGTTCGCCCGCACCGTGCTGCATGATTCGGACGACGCCAACTGGGTCGGTGACATCACCTTCCACGCGGGTGCGCTCATCCGCGGCGACGGCTTCGAGGGCATGACCGTCGATGCCGGCGACGTGATGGACGCCCGCGAGATCCGCCCCGGCATGAACCTCGACCTGCCCCAGTTCGACGGCGGCACGCTGGTCCACGTCTCCGCTGCGCAGGTCAACAGCGAGGGCATCGTCACAGCCACCGTCGACACCCGCGCGCGTGACGCAATGGAGGTGTGGGAGGTCATCGCCCGCAACGCCGAGTCACGCCGCGACCCGTCCCGCAAGCGCAACCGTCAGTACCGGGCCTCGACCATCGTCAAGGACAGCATCGGCGAATGGGACGAGATCGGCGGGCTGCTCGGTGTCGACATCGACCTCAAGCCTGGCTGGAACGTCTTCGAGACTGTGGGCGCAATGGAAGGCACCATCTCGCGCATACTCCTCACCCTCGGCACCCCGGCCGAGTTCGCGTGCGCCGTGTTCGGGCGCTCAATCACAGCCGACCGACTGAACAACCTCATCCCCGAGCCACTCACACAAGAGGGCGAGAGGGTCTGGCGCCGCCGCACAACTCGCGCCGAACTCAAAGAGCGGTGGATGCTCTACTCGTCGGGCAGTCAGGATGAGCCGTGCGGGTATGGCGCCGACCTCAAGACCGACGGTGCCGAACTCACGGGCGAGCACGACGACGACAGCAGTTGGCGCTATGCGTCTGCCGACCGCACCACGCTCCATGTCGCGATCTGGGTTGAGGAAGAGAACACCCTGCCCATCCCCGCAGGCAACGGCCGCATCCTGTGGCCCCAGCTCGAGGCGGGCGTCTGATGGTGTCCTACGGGCCGTGGGTACAGGAGCCCGACTACGAGTTCGTCGTCGAGTGGGACTCGAACGACAACAGCGACCCGCTCGTCGACTTCGACCTCAAGCCGAACACCGCAGCGAAGGGGTACCGGGAAATCCCCGGCTGGGACTCAGACGGTGCGCGCGACCTGCTGCCCGAGGCGCTCGGCGACGCCATCGCGGAGATGGGCGACGACGACTACGAATCGGGACTGCCCGCGGTGAAGGGCACACGACTGTCCTACAACATCGAAACCCACGGGCCAGGGTTCGACAACCCGTACTCGTTCGCGACTGCCTACACGCACAGCCCCCAATGGCTGATCATCCCCGCAACCCCGTCAAACAATGACGCGGGCTGGCGGCCCTTCAACTACTGGCCCGGCCTCTACGCGGGCGGCGACCAGGTATGGCCCGAGGGTGTCATCGGGATCGACTGGCAGGACAAGCCCGGCCCCTACGACCCGCCCTACGAAACCCTCACCCCCGAGTGGGTGAAAGTGATGCTCGAGCCGACCACGCAACTCGTCGGCGAGAACCTCGACGACAGCAACTCGGGCATCGAAGCCAACGCCCCCATCTCGGGGGCGTTCAGCTCGGAACTTGCGGTGCGCCTCATCGGTAGTGGCGAGATGCCCGACACGGAACCCGCGGTGGCCTACGCGGACAGCGACCCCAACGCCCCCGATTACAACAGGGCATCACGGATCCTGGGCGGCGATCCGGTGGACCTGTCCGAGTACCTGACCGCCCAAGACGGGGCCCTCGTTCTGTTCGCCCGCACGCCGGGCTATGTCGGTCAGAGGTA
>Ga0307414_10000647_pt1 | contig 17856 bp, 9 predicted proteins | sample DK1Ometagenome_FD_203804 | JGI IMG/M metagenome (GOLD analysis project Ga0307414, IMG submission 203804) | Maize rhizosphere microbial communities from greenhouse at UC Davis, California, United States - DK15-O-3 | ecosystem: Host-associated > Plants > Roots > Rhizosphere > Soil | place: USA... | reverse complement strand
TGCTGTCCATAAGTTGGAAACTGACCGTTTTTGTGCTGCTTTTTATTCCTATTTCAGGATTTTTTATTTCAAAAGTAGGGAAGAGCATTAAAAGTCAGTCGGGGGATATTTTTGCCTTAGAAGGTGGTCTTTTGTCCAATATAGAGGAAACGCTGGGAGGCATAAAAATCATAAAAAACTTTACTTCGGAATCTTACTTTTCCAAAAGGTTCAATGAGTTTAGCGAAAATATCAATAACCTTAATAATTCCGTTGGAAAGAAAATGAGTTTATCTGCTCCTGTAAGTGAGTTTTTAGGAATTTTTGTCATCTCGGTATTGCTGGTTTATGGCGGGATGTTGGTACTTGTGGATCAGTCGTTAAGCGGTGGTGCTTTTATGGCATATATGGGCTTGGCTTATCAAATTTTAACACCAGCTAAAGCCATTACGAAGGCACATCACGCCTTGCAAGGTGGTAACGCCGCTTATGAACGGATTGCGTTTATCTTGGATGCTCAAAATCCGTTAAAGGATAAGCCAAATGCTAAAGTCATTACAGGTTTCCATAAAGAAATAAAGTTTCATAATGTGTCTTTCAAATACAAGGATGATTATGTATTGAAGAATTTTAACCTGACCGTTCCGAAAGGGAAAACCGTGGCATTGGTAGGGGAGTCTGGAAGTGGAAAATCAACATTAGCAAATTTGGTAACGCGTTTTTACGATGTTAATGAAGGTAGTATTACTTTTGATGGTGTTGATATTAAGGATGTTACTTCAAAATCCTTACGTGAACAAATGGGCATTGTAGCCCAGGATTCCATTTTGTTTAATGATACCATAGCGAACAATATATCTTTAGGAATTGAAGATGCTAGTGAACAAAAAATCATGGAAGCTGCCAAAATAGCCAATGCCCACAACTTTATTTCTGAATTTCCCAATAAGTACCAAAACAATGTCGGAGATGGCGGGAGTTTGCTTTCTGGCGGACAAAGACAGCGTATTGCCATAGCAAGAGCCGTGATGAAAAATCCACCTATAATGATTCTTGATGAAGCTACATCAGCTTTAGATACCGAATCTGAAAAATTAGTTCAAGATGCGCTTGAGAATATGATGGAAAACCGCACATCGATTGTTATTGCGCACCGACTTTCAACCATTCAAAAAGCAAACCTTATTGTTGTATTGAAAAAAGGTGTGATTGTAGAACAGGGCACCCATGAAGAGCTATTGAGAATGAACGGAACCTACAATAAATTAGTATCACTTCAATCGTTAGAAGTCAATTAAAATCCCTTTAAATTAAATAATGAATCCCCATAATTTCGGACTTAATATTGTTGGATATACAGAAGCTATGTCTGGCTTAGGTGAAGCTGTAAGATTGAATATAAAGGCAGCAAAAAAACTTGATATACCGCTAAATACCATCAATTATGAAAAAGTGAAGCATGTAAAAAGTTATAAATATAGCTTTCAATATGAGGTCAATTTAGTTCAAATATCGTTATATGATCTGGATAGATTCTTTAGCGTTATTGACACCGACTTTTTTAATGGGAAATACAATATTCTTTTTTTAATTTGGGAATCGGAATACATTCCTCCACATCTTAAAAAAACCGTCAATCTTTTTAATGAAATATGGACGGCTTCTACCTACTGCAAAGAGTTATTTAAAAAGGTATATGACGGGCCTATTTTAACAGTTCCCCATCCCGTGGAAGTATCTTTGAAACCTCATCAAAATCCAAATACCGAAGTTTTTTTTGATAAGGATAAATTCAGTTTTCTATTTATATTTAATTATCACAGTTCCATTGAAAGGAAAAATCCGGTTTTCTTAATGAAGGCCTTTTCAAAAGCATTTGGCGCCAATGAGGATGTGGAATTGATTATCAAAACAGTCGGCGCCGAAAAGTTCAAAAAACAGGAGCGCCACTTAAATCAATTCATTTCCGGTAAAAAGAATATAAAGATTATAAATTCAGATATGGATAAAAACAGTGTCAATCATTTAATTAATGATTGCGACTGTTATGTGTCGATGCACCATTCCGAAGGATTCGGTTTAACACTTGCCGAAGCCATGTACTTTGGTAAACCAACTGTGGCTACTAATTATTCAGGAAATACGGAATTCATGAATGAAAACAATAGCTTTTTAGTCGATTATGAACTCGGTTTTATTGAAAACCCCGATATTAATTTTTCTGCAAAAACGGTTTGGGCAAATCCGATAATGGAAGATGCCATAGAAAAACTATGGGAAGTTTATGAAAATGTAGCATTGAGAACTGAAAAAGCCAGGAATGCCAAACTTTTTGTAGAAGAAAAATTATCCTTCTACTCCGTAGGATCTATTATGAAAGAGCGACTCCATGATATCTATTTAAATCTAGATGATATTTCTGTGAATGATAGGCGTAGTGCGTATCTATTACATCAATTGCAATTGGCAAAATCGGAAGTGGCTCACCTTCAAAGACAGGTTCGTAGAATGAAAAGAAATCTTATTATTCGTTTCATTCTTATTTTAAAAGATGCCATAAGAAAGCTTAAGGGGAAAAAGTAATTAATTAATAATTACTACGTCTTAAATAATTTTCCATTCAATTTATTTATATATCAATGAAAAGGATGACTATTTGAGAAATCAGCAATAATTGAAGATTTACGTAAATTTTTAAAACTACGTATATAAAATTAAGTAATAATACTTATATTTGTATTTTAAAATACGTAGTCATGAAAAAAATTATAGTTGTCGGTAATGGTATGGTGGGTTATAAATTCTGTGAAAAATTTGTATCAAAATCCCATACAGAACAATTTAAAATTACTGTTTTTGGAGAAGAGCCCAGACCAGCGTATGATAGGGTTCACTTAAGTGAATTTTTTGAAAACAGAGATGCCAAAGCATTAGAGATGGCGCCACGTTCTTGGTATGAAGACCATGGTATTGAGTTGATTACCGGTGAACTTGTTACAGATATTCACCGAGCTTCAAAGAAAATCACCACGACCAAAGATTTACATTATAAATATGATTACTTAGTACTTGCTACTGGATCAGCGCCTTTTGTGCCTAATATACCTGGGGTTGAAAAAAAGGGGGTTTTTGTATATAGAACCATTGAGGATTTGGAAGGCATGTTGGCGTATGCCGATAAAATTAAAGTCAACCGCACAGAAACCATCAAAGCGGGTGTTTTAGGTGGTGGACTTCTAGGTTTAGAAGCGGCCAAAGCAGTGAAAGATATGGGGTTTGAACCCCACGTTGTGGAATTTGCTTCTAAATTAATGCCAAGACAATTGGATACCAGAGGAAGTAAAGTGCTTCAAGAAAAAATAGAATCGTTGGGCATTCATGTGCATTTATCCAAGGCTACCAACAAAATTCTGGGTGATACAACTATTACAGGCATGGAGTTTGGTGAATATGATAAAATTGATGTTGAGATGCTTGTTATTTCAGCAGGGATAAGACCTCGTGATGAGTTGGGTAAAACGTGTGCTTTAGCGATGGGAGTTCGAGGCGGTATTCTTGTGAACAACAAAATGCAAACATCCGATTCAGAAATATACGCTATTGGAGAAGTGGCTTTGCTGAATAATATGATTTACGGTTTGGTAGCTCCAGGATATGACATGGCTGAAGTCGCTGTCAATCAAATATTAGGGAACAAAGATATTGTGATGCCAAGCGAGATTGACATGTCTACTAAATTAAAGTTGATAGGTGTTGATGTTGCGAGCTATGGTGAACCTTATATGCCCATTGAAAAAGGTTATTCCATCATTTATGAAAATAAGACCAAGAATTTATACAAGCGTATCAACATCAGTCACGATGGTAAAAAGTTATTAGGAGGTATTTTAATTGGTGATGCATCCGATTATAACATGTTCCACCAAATATATTTGAATAGTTTACCAATTCCAGAAGATGCTGAAGAGTTGATTATCGGAGCAAGAGGCGAAGGCGGTTCGTCTTTTGGCAGCGTTCTAGATATTCCCGATGCTGCTCAAGTATGTTCTTGTGAAAGTGTCACGAAAGGCGCTATTTGCTGCTCAATTACAGAAGATGGATGTAATAATTTATCTGAAGTCATTGCCAAAACCAAAGCAACAACGGGCTGTGGTGGTTGTAAACCTATGGTGGTCGATTTGGTAAATGAAACCTTAAAATCTCTCGGCAAGGAAGTTAAACAAACCATTTGTGAGCATTTTAGTTTCAATAGACAAGAACTTTATGATTTGGTTAAAATCAACCGTGTGGCAGATTATGAAGAGGCTCTTAATTTGTTTGGAGAAGGTCATGGTTGCGAGGTTTGTAAACCCGCTCTAGCTTCTATATTTGCGACCATCACCATGGAAACGCCTAATAAACAACACACGATTCAAGATACCAACGACCGCTTTTTGGCGAATATCCAAAGAAACGGAACCTATTCCGTAGTGCCTCGTGTTGCTGGGGGAGAAATTACGCCAGACAAATTAATTGTTCTTGGTGAAGTTGCTAAAAAATACGATTTATATACGAAGATTACGGGCGGACAACGTATTGATTTATTTGGTGCACAATTACATGAGTTGCCATTGATTTGGAAAGAATTAATTAATGCCGGATTTGAAAGTGGCCATGCCTACGGAAAATCACTGCGAACCGTAAAAAGTTGTGTAGGTTCTACTTGGTGCCGTTTTGGTATGCATGAAAGCGTGACGTTTGCCATTGAAATCGAAAACAGATACAAAGGTTTGCGTTCGCCACATAAATTAAAAGGTGGGGTATCTGGTTGCATTCGCGAATGTGCAGAGGCTAGAGGTAAGGATTTCGGATTGATTGCCGTAGATGGTGGTTGGAATTTATACGTCTGCGGTAACGGTGGTGCAACACCAAAACATGCCATTCTTTTTGCGGAGCAATTGGATGATGCAACCGCCATTAAATATTTAGATCGGTTTTTAATGTACTACATCCGTACCGCTGGACCCTTGGTAAGAACAGCACCTTGGCTAGAAAAATTGGATGGTGGTATTGAATATTTAAAGAAAGTGGTTATTGAAGATTCGCTAGGAATTGCCGAAGAACTAGATAGGGAAATGCAAAGCCTAGTCAATAAATATGAGTGTGAGTGGAAACAAGCGATAGAAGATCCCAATATGGCAAAGCGCTTTAAACATTTTGTGAATTCGGATGATACCGATGATAACTTGGTATTTGTGCCGATGAGGGAAATGAAAATGCCGAAAGCCTGGTAAATGTTGTTTAAAAGTTGAATCGTTTAATTGTTGAAATGTTAATTAACACTTGCTATACACGATTATCCAATTAAACGATTACCCAATTACACAGTTAAATGAATAAACAAATCAACGAATAAACAAATCATCAACAGAATGCAAGATATATTAAATCAGTACCAAACAGTGACGGAAGCAAATGCCAAAGAATGGTTTCATGTAGGCCATGTTTCCGATTTTCCAGAAAATAGCGGCGCGTGCATAAAATATAAAACCAAACAAATAGCGGTTTATAATTTTACCAGATTGTCTAAATGGTATGCGTGTCAAAACCTGTGTCCCCATAAAATGGAAATGGTTTTAGCTTTTGGAATGATTGGCGATAAAGAAGGAATTCCTAAAGTAGCTTGCCCGATGCATAAGAAGAATTTTTCATTGGAAGATGGTTCCAATCTTGGTGGTGATGACTTAAAAATTGCCGTTTATCCTGTTAAAATTGAAGATGGAAATGTGTATATTGGCTTTTCAGATTAACACAAAACATTATGAAGCCAACACGATTTGAAAGTGCCATTATTTTAATTGACAACAAGAATTCAGAAGATATAAATACCTATCAAGTACATGGTTTAGAGATTTCTAAGGAATTATTATATTCCCAACGCATGTCCCAAAAATTATTGCAGTTTGAACCTCAAGCTTCGGAAGAATTGCAAATTGCTGCAAGAGCGCAACATATTTGCAGATGGAAAATAGCAAGGGAAGAATACCCCATGGATCGAGTGGGTTATTTAAAATGGCGAGAAACATTAAAAAAAATGCATGCTGACCTGACTTCTGAAATCTTAATGGAAGTTGGTTATGATGCTGCGTTTATCGATAGAGTATCTTTTTTAATCCTAAAAAAACTCATTAAAAAAGATGACGAAAGTCAAACCTTGGAAGATGTTATATGTCTGGTGTTTTTAGAATATCACTTAGAAGAATTTGCTGAGAAACATGAAGACGAAAAAATTATTGATATCCTTCAAAAAACATGGGTGAAAATGTCTGATAAAGGCCATTCAGAAGCATTAAAAATTAAATATTCAGAAAAAAGTTCATCATTAATAAAGCAAGCACTAGCCTAAAAATATAATAGTAAATGACTAAAAATGGTATTTCCTTAGACCAACGTACTTTCCAACGATTAAGTCGTTTATACATTATTGCGTTAAGTACCATTGCGCTATCGGTAATCATCAGTCAAGTGCTTATAAGAAAACATCTTCACGATCAAGAAAGTGATTCGTCCATTATAAATGTGGCAGGCAGGCAACGAATGTTAAGTCAGAAATTAACAAAAGAAATCGTTTCTATGTCGACTGAAACCGATTTAGAAAAAAGAATTGCCTTAAAAGATAATTTAAAACAAACACTATCACTTTGGGAGCTTTCGCATAATGGCCTTCAAATGGGGAATGATAGTTTGGGTTTGCCTGGAACCAATAGTGCCGCTGTTACAAAAATGTTTAATGAATTAAATCCGAAATTCAACACCATTAGGGACGCCGCTAAATCCATTATTGAAAAAACCGAGAATATTCCGCCGCTTGCTATTGATATGCTGACAGATGAAATAAATACTGTTAAACAAACGGAAGGTGGTTTTTTAACAATCATGAACAACATCGTAAATCAATATGATTTTGAAGCTGATGGAAAAGTAACTTGGCTACGAAAACTGGAGCTATTCATCATGTTCATTACGCTGGCCCTTTTATTGGCGGAGTTTCTGTTTATTTTTTGGCCGACTGCAAAAACGGTAAAACAAAGTCTTGCTGAATTAATCTATGCTGAGAAAAAAGCTAAAAAAATGGCTTATGATGCCGATTTGCTAAGTGTTGCCAAAGAAAAATCCATTAAAGAATTACGTGCTTTAAGTCAGGCAATGGATGATACCTTGTTATTCGCTCGGATCACCTCAAATGGCGTCATAGTACATATGGGAAATAAATTTTCAAGGTTGTTTAAATTCAATAACTTTAGTACAAATATCAATTTCTATGATGTTTTGTCCATTGTTGAGAGCGAGCGCATGGCGATTGAAAGTTTAATTAAAATGCATAAGAAAACAGGTTGGCAAGGAGAAGTGAAAGCTACTACTAAAGATAATCAACCCGTTTGGTTGGAAATGGCAATCATTCCTTTTAGTCCGACAGACGATAAAACGGAGTTGTTAATCATTGCTTCAGAAATCACCAAAAGAAAAGAAGGGCAAATTGAGATTGAACGTTTAACAAAAGAAAGTTTTGAAGAACGTATGAATCAACAAAAAATCATTTCCAGTAAGATAATAGAAAACCAAGAAAAAGAACAAAACCGCATCGCTAAAGATGTGCACGATGGGATTGGACAAATGCTAACGGGTTTAAAATATAATCTGGAAAGTATTGATATATCGGACATTAACAAAACAGCTAAAAAAATTGAGCATTTAAAAGAACTCACTACTAACATTATAAAAGGCGTTAGAACGGCTACTTTTAATCTAACACCTCCAGAATTGGCAGATCATGGTATTGTGCCTGCAATCACAAAATTAACTACTGAATTGACCAAATTAACAGGAAAAAATATTGTGCTTTACAATAAAACGGATTTTAATCAACGATTGGATTCCCTAGCGGAAATAAACATTTATAGAATTACCCAAGAAGCGATTAACAATGCCATAAAATATGCCGATTCTACACATATATTGGTGTCCATTTCCAATAGCGATGAAATTCTAAGTATTGTGATTGATGATAATGGAAAAGGCTTTGACCCAAATAAAGTCAAAAACGTAAAAAATGGCGATGGCGGTATGGGCATGACGTTTATGAGAGAGCGTATTAAATATATAAATGGTCGATTATTTCTTAATTCGGAATTAAATAAAGGGACACGAGTAACGCTTAATATCCCTTTACAGGAATTAAGTATAACTACGTAAATTTTATTAACTTTGCTATAACTATTTATAAAAATTAAAAATGGATATAATTAATGTCGTTTTAGCTGATGACCATGTATTGGTTCGAGATGGTATAAAAGCACTTTTAGAAGATCAGCAAGGAATTAGAGTTATTGATGAAGCTTCCAATGGAAAAGAAGCCATTGAAGTCATTGCCAAAAATAAACCACATATATTAATTGTTGATATTAGAATGCCTGAAATGAATGGTATTGAGGTAGTTAGAATCATTAACGATAGATACAAAGATGTTAGAACACTTGTACTTTCCATGCATGATTCCGAAGAATATGTTATTCAGGCCATACAGGCAGGCGCGGATGGCTATTTACTAAAAGGTGCTAGTAAAGATGAGTTTTTAAAGGCATTGCACACAGTTGCAGCGGGCGGAAAATATTTTACAGGAGATGTGTCTTCCATCATCATGAATAATTTTGTAAATGGTGTTGTAAAACGAACTCCAAAAAAAGTGGTTGTTGAAGATCCTTTTAATCTTACCAAACGGGAAAAGCAAATTTTGAATTTGGTACTTCAATTAAAAAACAATAAGGATATTGCTGAAGAACTTAACATCAGCAGGCGTACCGCAGAAGTGCATCGTTTCAATTTAATGAAGAAGTTGGATGTAAAAAATATTATGGAACTAAACCATAAAGCCAATGAATTTCAATTGATTTAATTTCTAAATCCTTTCATTTCTTTAAAAAAATCAATATTTGTTCTCATTATATTATAATATTCTTAGAAAGATATTTTAATATTAATAATCTAACAATTATTTTAATATACGTATTTTTTATGTTTAAAATTAAGTAATTATACTTATTTTTGTAAGTATAAAAATAGTTTAACATGAAAAATTCTGAATCTGCTAAAGCAACTAAGCTAGAACTTTTTAATTTTAAAAGTATTCCAACACAAACATTTTGGATTACCTCAATATCATTCTTCATGTGTTTTTTCGCATGGTTTGGTATTGTGCCTTTTATGCCAGATGTTGTAAAGGATCTAAGTTTAACTCCCGATCAAAAATGGAACTCTGTTATCCTAGGCGTTGCAGGCACGGTGTTTGCCAGATTATTAATTGGTAAATTATGTGATAAATACGGTCCTAGATTGTGCTACACATGGCTTCTGATTTTAGGTGCCATTCCTGTTGTTTTATGTGGATTGGCACAAACACCCTTTCAGTTTTTAGTTTGTAGACTTTTTATAGGTTTCATTGGCGCTTCATTTGTTATCACACAAGTTCATACCTCATTAATGTTTGCACCAAATATTGTTGGTACTGCCAACGCTACATCGGCTGGCTGGGGAAATTTGGGAGGTGGCGCAAACCGTTTGGGCATGCCGTTAATTGCTGCAATGGTTGTTGGTTTTGGTGTTGCAGAAGCTGAAGCTTGGCGATATTCTATGATTATTGCAGGTCTTATTTGTGCCTTCATGGGATTTGTTTATTTCTTTTTCACTCAAGATACGCCAGAAGGAAATTTTAAGGAATTAAGAGCTTCTGGGAAAATGATAAGTACTAAAAAAGATCAAATCGGATTTATGACAGTCGTGAAGGATTATAGAATTTGGATTCTGTTTTTGGTTTACGCTGCTTGTTTCGGAATCGAGCTTACGGTTTACGGTACTATGGATGATTATCTGCAAAGCACATTTCAGTTGGATCGAATTACCGCGGGAAATATTGTATTGTCTTTTGCCTTAATGAATATTTTCGCAAGAACCTTGGGAGGTTATTTTGGTGATAAATTCGGAAAATCAAAAGGACTGCGAGGAAGGGTGTTGTTTTTATCTTTTATTCTTGCCGTTCAAGGTATAATGTTGGTGACTTTTTCAGAAATCACCAGTATATTTTTAGGCATTTTATTCTTAATATTATTCAGTTTAGCAGTTCAAATGGCGGAAGGTGCTACCTTTTCGGTGGTGCCATTTATTAATAAAAAAGCAATTGGTTCGGTTTCTGGAATTGTAGGTGCAGGAGGAAATGTTGGTGCTTTTTTAGCAGCATTATTACTTAAATATAAATCTGCTATCGCCGAAGAAACTGCCATAGCATCTACCCAGGGATTGAGTGCAGATGCGGTTAGAATCGCACAATCTACAGCATCTTCTGCTGCGGTTTCCAGCGGTTATTTGATGATTGGATGCTTGGTGGTTGTTATCGCCATTTCAGCTTTAGCCATTCGTTTTTCTAAGGAAGATGAAGAAGTGATGGTTGAAAACTTAAATATATCAAAAAAACTTGTCCCTATAAAACTTGAAAAATGAGTCTTAAAATCAATAAAATTGTAAGTTTTCTTGTTTGTTTTTAGAGTATTCAGAATAATGTAAGTTATTTTTGTTTAGCGTTAATTTAATGTCTTAATTAGTGTAAAATCGGTGGTGTTATGATTAAAAATGAAGCTAAAACAACATGTTCATATTGTGGTGTAGGCTGTGGTATTATCATAAAAAAGGATGCGGATAATAAGGTTTTGGTGGAAGCCGACCCCAATCATCCCGTGAGTCAAGGCATGCTTTGTTCTAAAGGAATGAATTTGCACTATGTTGTAAACGACACGTCTGATAGAATTTTATACCCAGAAATGCGATGGAGCAGATCCCATCCGCGTGAACGCGTTAGTTGGGACGATGCACTCGATAGAGCAAGTAGTGTTTTTAAATCTATTATAAAGAAGCATGGACCAGATAGTGTGGCCTTTTATGTGTCTGGACAAAGTTTAACCGAAGAATATTACATTGCCAATAAACTGACTAAAGGATTTTTAGGAACCAATAATATAGATACCAATTCTAGGTTATGTATGAGTTCGGCCGTAGTTGGTTATAAAAAAGCCTTTGGTGAAGATATTGTGCCTGTTTCGTATGCGGATATTGAATTGGCTGATTGTTTTCTTATCACAGGTGCTAATCCTGCATGGTGCCACCCCATCATTTTTAGAAGAATTGAAAAGCACAAGGAGAAAAATCCGAATGTGCAAATCATTGTTATCGATCCACGTAAAACGGATTCTGCAAGTTTTGCCGATTTGCACTTGCAACTCATTCCGGGAACCGATGTCATTCTTTATAATGCCATTGGAAGGCGCTTGTTCGAACGTGGTTTGATTGATGAAAATTTTATAAAAAACCATACCGAAGGTTTTAAAGCGTATAAAGATTTAATTTTTTCAACTTCTTTAAGTGACGCATCCAAATTATGTGGTGTTCCTGAAAAGGATATTAGAAAGGCAGCAGACATCATCGGACTCTCAAAAGGATTTATTAGCATGTGGGCGATGGGACTCAATCAAAGTGCCGTTGGAACCGATAAAAATGTATCACTTTTAAACTTATCTCTAATTACTGGGCAAGTTGGTAAACCTGGCTCTGGACCATTTTCATTGACGGGTCAGCCAAACGCCATGGGCGGTCGCGAAGTAGGAGGTATGGCTAATTTATTGGCAGTTCATAAAGATTTAGCGAATGAAGAACACCGCAGGGAAGTCGCTCAGTTTTGGGGTGTTGATAGTATTTCGCCCAAACCAGGTTTAACCGCTACTGAAATGTTTGATGCCCTTGAAAGTGGTCAAGTAAAAGCGGTTTGGATTATGTGTACCAATCCGTTAGTAAGTTTGCCAAATATCAATAAAATAGAAAAAGCCATGGCAAATGCTAAATTTGTTGTGGTTCAGGATATATCCTATAAGTCCGATACGGTGGCTTATGCCGATTTGGTGTTACCAGCTGCTGGATGGTTGGAAAAGGAAGGTACGATGACAAATTCCGAAAGACGAATTTCTTATTTACCTAAAGAAATTGAACCACCGGGAGAAGCCAAAGCAGATGTTGAAATACTTTGCGATTTTGCACAACGAATGGGTTTTCGTGGATTTAATTATAATAGTGCCGAAGAAATTTATAATGAATATGCTGCCATGACCAAAGGAACCAACATGGATATTTCATTTTTGAATTATGACCGACTGAAAAATGAAGGTACATTTCAGTGGCCAGTTCCAGAATATAGGCATCCAGGAACGCCAAGACTTTTTCAAGATAAAAAATTCTATACCCCATCCCAAAAGGCCATTTTCAACATTCCACAAAGTATTTTAAATACTTCGGTGATGCCTAACGAGGAATTTCCATTGATACTAACTACGGGGCGTATTCGTGATCAATGGCATACTATGACAAAAACGGGAAAAGTATCTCGATTAAAAACCCATTATCCCACGCCCGTTTTAGAAATCAATCCTGTAGATGCTTTTATAAATAAGATAAAAGATGGTAGTATTACCGAAATTAAAAGTAAAAATGGGGTTGTTAGAGTAAGAGCAAAAGTAACGGATACCATAAGAAAAGGTGTTGTGTTTTTACCAATGCATTGGGGCAAACAATTGGAAAACGACTTGAATAGAGCTAATAATTTGACCAACACTGTTGTAGATCCGTTTTCAAAAGAACCCGATTTTAAATTCACAACTGTTTCAGTTTCCAAATACAAAAAACCTGTTGAAAAAATAGTTGTCGTTGGTGCAGGCGCTGCAGCTTTTAGGTTTATCCAAAATTACAGGGAGAATAACGAAAAGGATGAGATTTTGGTGTTTTCCAAAGAACCTAACTTGTTTTATAATAGGGTATTACTTCCGGAATATGTAACGGAAGAACTGACTTGGGAACAACTTTTGAAGATTAAAAAAGTAGAGTTAAACAAACTAAATATTAAATCATTTCCAGAAACCTTCATAAACAAAATAGATCAAGAAAAAAAGGAAATCATCGATAGTAATGGTGATGTACACACTTTTGATAAACTTATTTTGGCAACGGGAAGTCGTGCGTTTATTCCCAAAGATGTTCAACTTGATTTACCTGGGAGGTTTACCATGCGAAATAAAAGTGACGCCGACAGATTTAAAGCTTATTTAGAACAAACAAATCTGCCACCAGAGAAGCAGCACGTCACTATTGTTGGTGGTGGTTTGTTAGGTTTAGAATTGGCCGCCGCTTTGAAGCATAAAAACATACAAATAACTATTATTCAACGTTCGTCTAGACTTATGGAACGCCAATTGGATAAAGTATCCAGTAAATTATTGGCTTTAGATGTTCAAGAACGTGGCATCCAAATTTATTTTGATAATGAAGTAAGCACCGTATTTGAAGATGATGAAACTGGCGAGCTTAATATTACCTTAAAAAGTGGAAAATTAATTACGTCTCATGCCATTGTTTATGCCATTGGAACACAACCAAATATTGAAATTGCTAAAGAAAACGGACTAATTTGTGGAAAGGGCGTTAGGGTAAATCAGCACCTGCAATCATCAAATCCAGATATTTTCGCCATTGGTGAAATTGCGGAATATAACAATCAATTATTCGGAATTACTTCCGCTGCAGAAGAACAGGCAAGCATATTGGCAAATTTTATTGCTGGTGATATTAGCAGTTCATATAACGGTTCTGTACTCATGAATATTCTAAAGTTCAATGATTTGAATTTATGTAGTATTGGCGATATTGAAGTACCTGAAAACGACGATAGTTATCAAGAAATTATATTTACAGATATTTCTAAGCGTTATTATAAAAAGTGCATTGTTAAAGACGATTTGTTGATTGGTGCAGTTTTAATGGGCGATAAAAATGAGTTTGCCGAATTTAAAACCATGATTGAAAGCAAAATTGAAATGGCAGATAAAAGGGATACGCTTTTAAGAGGTGCATCTAATACAAAACCTGTTTTAGGAAAATTGGTTTGCTCATGCAGTCAGGTAGGTGAAGGGAATATTAGGGAAGCGATTGAAGCAGGTTGCACTAATTTTGGAGAACTTTGCAGCAAAACAGGTGCAGGTTTGGGTTGCGGAAGTTGTAAAACCGAGGTAAGGGAGATATTAACGAATGCTAAAGTATTTTCATAATGGGTCGTTTAAACAGATTGATAGTTAAAGGCGGTGTGTTATCGCCGGGCGAATTAAAATACATTTGTGAATGTGTGGAAAGTTTGGGATTGACAACGATCTCATTTGGTTCCAGACAAGATATTTTGCTTCCTAAAGAGACCGTCGGGGAACAATTGGGGGTGTTTGATAAACTTCAAATTGTTGGTAAAGATCATGAGCAAATTCAGAATATTGTGTCTTCTTATGTATGTTCAGACATTTTTCCAAGTACTTCTTGGCTTACAAGCGATAGGTACCTATATATTTTGGAACAATTTCGATCAAAACTTAAATTAAAAGTCAATATAACCGACCCAAAACAACGATTAGTGCCTTTGTTTACTGGGCATTTAAACTTCATCGCTTCAGAACATGAGGATTACTGGTATTTATATGTGAGATTGCCTGAATGGGATAAAACCGAGATGTACCCAGCGCTGATTTATAGTTGGGATTTGGATAAAATTGAAACCGCGATTGAAAATATTTTACAGGAAGAACCAGAAAATGTAGATACCGTTTTTGAATTGGTCAGTGATGCCATCGACACCAATAATCGCACCGTTGATAAACCGTTAGATGTGCCTTTTTATCCGTTTCCATATTATGAAGGGATGAATAGGATTGGGATGGATAAATATTGGTTGGGCCTCTATTGGAGAAACAACAAATATGATATTTCATTCTTAAAAGCCATGTGCGAGCTTTGCGATGAATGTAAAATTGGTAAAATCTCCATCACACCTTGGAAATCGTTTATTGTCAAAGGTATTCCAATAAACGCCAAACTTCAATGGGAAAAGTTTCTGGGACGCTATGGTATTAATGTGCGCCATTCCATGTTGGAACTTAATTGGCATGTGCCAGTAAATAATAAAGAAGCAATTACTTTAAAAAAATATCTCGTTTCCAATTTTGATAAGAATGATATCAGTACTTACGGATTGACATTCGGAATTACCGATTACTCAAAAAAATCTAATTATTTCACATCCATTGTTATTAAGAAAAATGTGATTCCGAAAGAATTGAAAGATTTTAATATCCGTGAAACTTATAATTTATTATATGCAAAAAATTTCGATCCTAATACGCGGGATTATGTCATGCATGTCCAAGATGTTGATAAAGAGGAGTTGCCGAAATTATTAATGGAATTAAGTAAGCTTTATTTTGAACAATTAGGAACTGAAAAAGATCATAATACTTTAAAATCCCAATCAAAGGAAAAAGTTGAACTTCAGGTGTATCAGTGTAAGGATTGCTTAACGATTTATAATGAAACTTACGGCGATATCACCCAAAACATAAAACCCAATACATCCTTTAAAGACCTTCCCGAAAGCTATGAATGTTCACTTTGTGAAGCTCCTAAAAGTAGTTTTGAAAAGAAAGTATTATTGAAAACTGTTTAATTGTTTAGCTGTCGACTCAGCGACAAACAACTCCACGACAAACAGCTCAATAATCAACTAAATAAAAAAACCTTATAAATAAGTTCATTTATAAGGTTTTTTTCAATTATCAAATTACTTGATGTTCTTCCTTTTGAAATTGTAAATGGTTTCATCAATAGTAAACCAACAAAAATAAAAGATACCAACAGAAAATATAATATCACCAATCATACGCATCCATTTTAAGGTTTGCACTGTTGGAGAGTATAATAAATCAGCATCTCTGGCAAACGAATACCCTTTTGTAATTGATGTGTAAGCCTGAATAATACCTATGGGCAATAAACTTAAAAGTACCATAGCAACCAAGCCTATATTTAATAACCAAAAGGCACGAATTAACTTTTTATTCTGCCAAACTCTATCAGAATAAAACCTTAAACATATGAGTATAAAGCCCATACCTAACATACCATATACGCCAAATAAAGCTGTATGTGCATGAACTGCGGTGGTATTTAATCCTTGAATATAGTATAGTGCAATAGGTGGGTTGATTAAGAAACCAAAAACACCTGCACCGACAAAATTCCAGAAAGCAACAGCGATGAAGAAAAAGATGGGCCATTTATATTTTTGCATCCATTCTTTACTTTTTAAAAGATTCCAATTTTCCCTGATTTCAAAACCCATAAGTGTTAATGGTACCACTTCCAAAGCACTAAACGTAGCGCCTAAAGCAATCGCTTGAACAGGTGTTCCGGAATAGTATAAATGGTGTAGTGTACCGATGATGCCACCCGCTAAAAATATAGATGCCGAAGCGATGGATACACGACCTGCGGTTTTTGATGATATAATTTTTAATCTTGAGAAAATATAGGCAATAACTACGGTTGCAAATACTTCAAAGAAGCCTTCAACCCATAAATGTACCAACCACCATCTCCAATAATTAATGACTGGTAAAGTGCTATTTTCCCCATACATTAAACCAGAGAAAAAGAACATGCCAATGGCCATTACGGAAATTAACAAGATAATTAGCAAGTGTTTGGATTCATCTTTTTTACTAATCGCGTAAAAAATGTGTCTGCTTACCATAATTACCCAAAGCACTAAACCAATGCCTAAGAATATTTGCCAGAACCGACCTAAATCCATGTATTCATAACCTTGATGACCAAAGAAAAAGTTGGTTGTTAAATCTAAAAATTGGTGTATACCTAACCATTCACCCAACATCGAACCTAGTACAATAATAAGTAAGGCGATAAATAAGAAATTAATACCAAAGCGTTGGTACTTCATTTCCTTTCCAGAAATCATGGGTGCTAAAAATAAGCCTGTAGCCAACCATGTAGCGGCAATCCAGAAAACGGCCAATTGGGTGTGCCAAGTTCTAGTAACCGAATAGGGTAGAAAACTAGATAAATCGAAACCAAAAAAGGCCTGTCCCTCAACCGTATAATGTACGGTAATCACTCCTAAAATGACTTGCAATCCTATAAGCAACGAGATGACTATAAAATATTTTAATATCGCTTTTTGTGATGGAAACAATTTTAGATTCGTTAACGGATCACTTTCTGGTTTGGTAAGTATTTCTCCTTTTTCATGATTTAATAAATAGTAATACGTTAAAATACCTATGAACAATAAAAGTAATACAATAGATAAACCAGACCATATTAAGGAGTCGCTTGTTATAGTGTTATCAATTAGAGGTTCGTGTGGCCAATTGGAAGTATAAGTATAATCTTTAGATGGCCTATTGGTACTTGCGGCCCAAGACGTCCAGAATAAAAAAGCATTGAGCTGTTCTAATTTTTCTGTATCTACCAGGGCACCTTTAGGAATGGCATATTCTTCTTTGCCTTCAGAAAAAATATTAGTGTAATGCTTAATATTTTCTTTGATGGCTGCTAATCTACTTTCTGATATGGTGATGGACTTATCTGCTTCATTAAACGTATTAGTTTTAATGTCTTTAATCAAACGTGCTTTTAAAGCTGCTTTTTGTTCGACATCTAAGGCATCGTAATTGGTGTTAAAATCATTTTGAGCCCATGTTTCAAGCATGAATGTCGCTTCTTTATGAATCCAATCGGCTGTCCAATCTGGAGCCACATAACTACCATGTCCCCAAATAGAACCGACTTCCATCCCGCCAATGGATTCCCAAACGTTTTGTCCGATTTGAATGTCTTTCTTGGTATAAAGTATGTCTTGTGTTTCTTTTACAATAACGGTTTCTGGAATAGGAGGTTGTGTTTGATATACTTCTG
>Ga0307414_10000646_pt1 | contig 17875 bp, 11 predicted proteins | sample DK1Ometagenome_FD_203804 | JGI IMG/M metagenome (GOLD analysis project Ga0307414, IMG submission 203804) | Maize rhizosphere microbial communities from greenhouse at UC Davis, California, United States - DK15-O-3 | ecosystem: Host-associated > Plants > Roots > Rhizosphere > Soil | place: USA... | reverse complement strand
ATCCGCGGCATCGACCTCGTCGCGCATGAATCGGGGATGCACCTGCTGCTCGGCAACATGCACGGCAGCACGCACGAGACCGCCGCGGCGATCGCCGCGATGCGCGGGCGCGTCGATGGGCTGCTCGTCATGCCACCCGATCTGAAGCCCGAACTGCTGGCGGACTATCTCGATCCGGCGCTGCCCACGGTGCTGCTCAATTACGACGCCGGACCGCTCGACCTGCCCTTCGTCGCGGTCGACAATTATCGCGGCGCCTATGCGATGACCGAGGCGCTACTGACGGCCGGCGCGCGGCAGGTGGTCCATATCGCGGGACCCAAGCACAACCGCGACGCGCGCGACCGCCAGCGCGGCTTCGTCGACGCGATGACGAAGATCGCCAAGGAGCGCAATCCGGTCATCCTGCCCGGCGATTTTTCAGAGGAAAGCGGCGAGAAGGCGGCGCGGCTGTTCGTCGAGGGACAGCTCCCCGCCGACGCGGTCTTCGCCGCGAACGACCAGATGGCGGTCGGGCTGATCGCCGAACTGGCCCGCGCCGGCGTGTCGGTGCCCGATGATGTGATGGTCGCGGGCTTCGACGACATTCCGCTCGCGCGGCATCTGAGCCCCGGGCTGACGACGATGCAGGTCAATATCGACCGGCTGGGATCGACGGGCATGATGCTGCTGCTCCGCCTGCTGCGCGGCGATGCGCTGGGCGCCGCGAGCGCGACGATCCTGACCCCGAACCTCATCGCGCGCGGCACCACCGCGAGCCTGCCCGGCGCCGCACGAGCGAACGCCGCAGCCGGGGCCCTGCCGACGTGAGCCGGACGGCGCGCCTTTGCCGATGCAGCTGACGCGCCGCCATATGGCCGGCGCGCTCGCCGCGCTGCCCCTCGCCCCGCTGCTCGGCGGCTGCGGCACGCGCGAGGATGATGCGCTCACGATCTGGGCGATGGGCAATGAGGCGGCGAGCCTGCCCGCGCTGCTGGGGGGCATCGCCTGGCCAGCCGATGCGCCGCCGATCGCGGTCCAGCCGCTGCCGTGGACCGCGGCGCACGAGAAATTGCTCACGGGCTTTGCCGGCGGATCGCTGCCGAGCGTCGGCCAGGTCGGCAACAGCTGGATCGCCGAGCTCGCCGCGATCGGCGCGCTCGCGCCGGTTCCCGCCTATGCGAGACGCCTGCTCCACGACCAGTTCGGCGCGGTGGTCGACACCAACCGCATCGCGGGCAAGACCTGGGGCGTTCCCTGGTATGTCGACACGCGGCTGCAATTTTATCGCAAAGACCTGTTCGCGCGCGCGGGTTACGATGGGCCGCCGCCCGACTGGGCGGGATGGAAGGCGGCGCTTCATAAGGTCAAAGAGCAGGCGGGCGACGGCAATTATGCGCTGCTCTATCCGCTCAACGAATATGAGCAGCTGACGACGCTGGCGCTGTCGGCCGGGGCGCGGATGCTGCACGACGAGGGTGGCCGCGGCGCCTTTTCGGAACCCGAGTTCAAGGCGGCGCTCGCTTTCTACAAATCGCTGTTCGACGAAGGGCTCGCGCCCAGGGTTTCGATGGCGCAGATTTCGAATGTCTGGACCGAATTCGGGCGCGGCTATTTCAGCCTCTTCCTCTCCGGACCCTGGACGATCGGCGACCTGAAGCGCCGCCTCGCGCCGGCCTTGCAGGACGATTGGGGCACCGCCGTGAACCCGGGACCCGACGGGATCGGGTCGGCGGCGCCGGGCGGGTCGAGCCTCGTCGTTTTTGCGGACGGCGCGCACGACAAGGCGGCGTGGGATCTGGTGGCGCGGCTGACGGCGTCGGTCGCGCAGCTCGCGCTCCACGAAGCGACGGTCGACCTGCCTGCGCGGCGCTCGGTTTGGACCGCGGCGGGGCTGATGCGCGACCCCGCGGTCGCGCCCTTCCGCGTCCAGCTCGAGCGCGCGACCGCGCTGCCCAAAGTGCCCGAATGGGAGCGCATCGTCACCGAGATGCAGATCGTCGCCGAACGCATGGTGCGCGGCCAGTTCAGCGTCGACGAGGCGGCGCGGGAGATCGACGCGCGCGCCGACCGGCTGCTCGAAAAGCGGCGCTGGATGCTCGAGAAGGGGCGGGCATTGTGAGCGCGCAGCGGCGAACCAGCGAAGGCGCGAGCGCGGTCGGCCGGGCGGGCGAGGTGCGCGCGGGCTGGGCGATGGCATCGCCGGCGCTCGCGGCGATCCTGCTTTTCTTCGCCCTACCCGCCGTCGCGTCGCTGTTCCTGAGCTTTACCGATTTCGACATTTATGCGCTCGCCGACCTCGGCAATCTGCGCTTCGTCGGCCTCGCCAATTACGAAAGGCTGATCCAGAACCCGCTATTCTGGAAGGCGATGACGAACACCCTGCTGTTCGTCGCGGTCGGCACGCCGCTCATCGTCGCGCTTTCGCTGTTCGCCGCGATGCTCGTCAACTCGCGCTGGCTGAAATGGCGGCCGGTATGGCGCGTCGCCTTGTTCGCGCCCTATGTGACGACACTCGTCGCGACCGCGGTCGTATGGCGCTATCTGCTCCACACGCGCTACGGGCTGCTCAACTACCTCCTCTCCTTCTTCGGGGTGCCGCCGATCGACTGGCTCGGCAGTCCGACCGCGTCGCTGCCGGCGATCCTGCTCTTCGTCGGGTGGAAGACCTTCGGCTATAATATGATCATCTTCCTCGCCGCGTTGCAGACGGTGCCGCGCGAGCTCGACGAGGCGGCGCGGATTGACGGTGCGGGCTGGCTCACGCGGCTGCGCCACGTCACCCTGCCCGCGATCGCGCCGACGATGCTGCTCGTCTCGGTGCTCACCGTCGCGGGCATGTTCCAGCTGTTCGCCGAACCCTATGTGATGACGCAGGGCGGTCCCGCGCAGTCGACCGTAACCATCCTCTATTTCATGTATGAGGAAGGGTTCAAATGGTGGAACCTCGGATCGGGCGCGGCGGTCGCCTTTCTGCTCTTCCTGTGCATTCTCGCCGTCACGCTCGTGCAGCTGCGGATCACCAAACGGAGCGGCGCGATATGAGCCTGCGCCGCTGGTCCGTCACCCTGCTCACCGCGCTCGTCGCGCTGGTCACGATCGCGCCCCTCATCTGGATGGTGTCGGTCAGCTTCATGGTGCGCGGCGAGGCGGCGCAATTCCCGCCGCCGCTGTGGCCCGCGAGCCCCAGCCTCGAAAATTACCGGCTGCTGTTCGGCACTTTCGGGGTCGGGCGCTTTCTGTTCAACAGCATCCTCGTCTCGACGCTCGCGACCGGTCTTGCGCTGCTGTTCACCATTCCCGCGGGCTATGCCTTTGCCAAGCTGCGCTTCACGGGGCGCGATGCGATCTTTCGTATGCTCGTCGCGGCGCTCGTCGTGCCGGGACAGATCGGGATGCTGCCGCTGTTCCTCGAATTGAAGGCGATGGGGCTCGTCAACAGCTATGCCGGCGCGCTCGTGCCGTGGCTCGCGGGGATTTTCGGCATCTTCCTCGTCCGCCAATATTGCCTGTCGATCCCCGACGAGATGCTGGAAGCGGCGCGCATCGACGGCGCAAGCGAGGGACAGATATTGCGCCAGATCGTGCTGCCGATCCTGACGCCGATCATCGTCACGCTCGCGCTCTATGTGTTCCTGTCGAGCTGGAACGATTTCATGTGGCCGCTGATCATCCTCGCCGACCAGCACCTCTACACGCTGCCCGTCGCGCTCGCCGCGAACAGCCGCCAGAATGTGCAGGATTATGAAATCATGATGGCCGGCGCGGTCGTCACCACCCTTCCCGTCCTCATCCTCTTCCTCGCGCTCCAACGCTATTATCTGAGCGGGCTCCTGACCGGGAGCGTGAAGGGATGAGCCATTCAAACAAGGAAAGCCGAATGACATATTGGACCGCGGCGCTGCTGGCCCTCGCCCTCGCCGCCTCTCCCGCCGCCGCAAGAACGAAAGCGCCCCCCGTCGTCGAAGGGCAGACGCCGCAGCAACCGGTCGCGTCCGGCAATTATCCGTATCAGCTGTTCGTGCCCAAGGGCTATCTGACCGACAAGGCGAAGCAATATCCGTTGCTGATCTTCCTCCACGGCTCGGGCGAGCGCGGCGACGATGTCGCGAAGGTCAAGGTCCACGGCCCGCCCAAGATCGCCGACCGCGATCCCGGCTTCCCCTTTCTCACCGTCTCGCCGTTGCTCGGCGCCGATCAGGACTGGGACATCGAAAAGCTGGACCAGCTTCTCGACCATGTCGCGAAAACCTACCGCGTCGATCGCACGCGCATCTATCTCACCGGGCTCAGCCGCGGCGGCCATGCGAGCTGGCGCTGGGCGATCGCCGAGCCCAAGCGGTTCGCGGCGGTCGCCGCGATTGCGGGACGCGGCAATCCCGGCGAGGCGTGCCGGTTGATGGACCTGCCCATCTGGGCCTTTCACGGCGACCGCGACGATGTCGTGACGCCCGAGGGCAGCTTTAATATGGCGCGCGCGATCCGCGCCTGCGGCGGCCGCAAGGTCCGCCTGACCCTCTATCCCGACCTCGGCCACAATGCCTGGGATCCCGCCTATGACGACCCGGCGCTCTACGCCTGGCTGCTCGAACAGAAACTCGCCTCCCCTATAAGTGCCGACAAGGACAAGAAATGACGCAGACCGTTTTCCCCGACGATTTCCTGTGGGGCGCGGCGACCGCCGCCTATCAGATCGAGGGATCGCCGCTCGCCGACGGCGCGGGCGCGAGCATCTGGCAACGCTTCAGCCACGACCCGCGGCTGATGGCCGTAAAGGGCGACACCGGCGACGTCGCGTGCGACCATTATAACCGGATGCCCGCCGACGTCGCGCTGATGAAGGAATTGGGGCTGAAGGCCTATCGCTTCAGCGTCAACTGGGGCCGCGTGCTCCCCGAAGGTATCGGCCGCGTGAACGAGCCTGGGCTCGGCTTTTACGAGCGGCTGGTCGACGAACTGCTGAAGAACGACATCGAACCGCTGCTGACGCTTCACCATTGGGACTTGCCCGCGGCGCTCGACGACAAGGGCGGCTGGCTCAACCGCGACAGTGCGGACTGGTTCGCCGAATATGGATCGGTCATGTATCGCCGCCTCGACGGGCGCGTGAAGAAATGGGTGACGCTGAACGAACCCTGGGTGATCACCGACGGCGGCTATCTGCACGGCGCGCTCGCGCCCGGACACCGCAATCTGTTCGAGACGCCGATCGCGAGCCACAATCTGATGCGCGCGCACGGCGCCGCGGTGCGGGCCTATCGCAGCGAGGGCGCGCACGAGATCGGGCTCGTCGTCAATATCGAGCCCAAATATCCCGCGAGCGACAGCGCCGAGGATATGGCCGCGACGGCACGCGCGCACGCCTATATGAACCGCCAATATCTCGACCCGGCGCTGAAAGGCTTTTATCCCGAAGAACTGGCCGAGATATTCGGCGAAGCCTGGCCCGCGTGGCCGGCCGAAGACCTCAAGGACATCTGCCAGCCGGTCGATTTCATCGGCATCAACTATTACACGCGCAACATCGTGAAGGCCGACCCGCACCAATGGCCCGTGGGCGCGTCGCCGGTGCGGCAGGTCGCGACGCACACCACGACCGACTGGGAGGTCCATCCGCCCGCGCTCACCGACATGCTGGTCTGGTTCCGCGACACCTATGGCGATATTCCGGTCTATATCACCGAAAATGGCGCGGCTTTCTACGATCCGCCCAAGGCCGGACCCGACGGGATCGACGACCCGCTGCGCTGCGATTACCTCCGAACCCATATCTCGGCGATCGGCGACGCGATCCGGCAGGGGGTCAATGTGCGCGGCTATATGGCCTGGTCGCTGCTCGACAATCTGGAATGGTCCTTGGGCTTTTCGAAGCGCTTCGGTATCGTCCATGTCGATTATGAAACACAGGCGCGCACACCGAAACGCAGCGCGCGTTTCTATAGCGGCGTGATCGCCACCAATGGAGGAAATCTCGGATGACCCGCAAAGTCCTGCTGCTCGCCGCGGCGCTGCTCGCGCTGCCCGCCGCCGCTAAAGAGCGCGCCGATCATTATGAAGCGATGACCTATAATATCCGGCTCGACATCGCGTCGGATGGGGACAATGCGTGGCCGCACCGGCGAAGCGCGCTGATCGCGCTCGTCGCCTATCAGGCGCCCGACCTGGTCGGGATGCAGGAGGTGCTGCAGCACCAGAAGCAAGCGGTCGAGGCCGACCTGCCCGCCTATCAATTCGTCGGCGTCGCGCGCGACGACGGGAAGGACAAGGGCGAGTTCTCGCCGCTCGGCTTCCGCCGCGACCGCTTCGCCCTCGTCGGATCGGGCACCTTCTGGCTGTCGCCGACGCCCGATGTGCCGAGCAAGGGCTGGGACGCCGCGCTGCCGCGGATCGCCACCTGGGCGCGGCTGCGCGACCGGACGGCAAAGCGCGACTTTCTGGTCGTGAACACCCATTTCGACCATGTCGGCGAGGTCGCGCGGCAGGAAAGCGCCCGCCAGATCCGCCGCTGGATCGACGGCGAGCGCAAGCCGGGCGAGACGGCGGTGCTGATGGGCGATTTCAACAGCCCGGCGACGAGCAAGGGCTATGCCGCGATCGTCGAACCGGGCCAAGGCGCGCTCCGCGACAGCCGCACGGCCAGCCGCACGCCGCACTATGGCCCGCTCGGCACCTTCACCGGCTTCGACATCGCGCGGATGGACGCGAGCCCGATCGACCATATCTTCGTCAGCGACGATGTGACGGTGCTGCGCCATGCGACGCTGACCGACCAGAATGGCGGCAAATTGCCGTCGGATCATTATCCGGTGGTGGCGGATATTTGTATCGGGAAGGGTTGCTGAAGGCCCAAACCCGTTGTCCCCGCCCCAATCGTCATCCCGGCGAAGGCCGGGATCCCGCCCTTGGTTTTATAGCGAAAGGGTGAGATCCCGGCCCCTTCGGCTGCCTTGCAGGCGCTCAGGACAGGCTTCGCCGGGATGACGAGATGGGCTATTCCACCTTCGCGGCGTCGAGCCAGCCGCCGGTGAAGCCGATGCGCTTCAAGCCGCGGACGATATGCGGATTCTTGCGCATCACCTTCCACACCAGTCCGCTGCGATGGTTCTCCATCATCGCGAGGATCGGGCCTTGGTCGATGCCGAGATAATCGTTCGAGACCCAGCCGTGAACGGGATCGACCTCGCCCGATTTCGAGTCCGCGTCGGTGAAGGTGAAGCTGGGGTTGAACGCGTCCTTGAACCCGTAGCGCGTATAGAGCCGGGGTCCATATTGCGTGCGCATCGCCATCAGCGCCGGGATCGCCGCTTCGGGCGCGAAAGCGACCGAGCCGCCCGCCGCGGTCGGGACGATCGTGCCGTCGTCGACGACGCGGATCGCGCTGACCCCGCGCGCCATATAGCCATTGAAGCTGCGCGGGCTTCCGTTGACGCTATATTTGTCTTTCGAATAGCCGGGTCCGTCGGAGGCGGTCCAGCCCCATATCTCGGCGCCATAGCCCACCCATTTGTTCGGATTGTCGGCGCCATAGGCGCGCTGCGCCAGCGTCGCGCGGCGGCTGTTCTCGAAATAATCGATGCCCTTGCCGCGCATGAAATCGTCGTGGATGCCGCGGAAATCGACCCAGACATGGCTATACTGGTGCCCGAACAGCGGCTCAAACTGCAGATGCTCCTGCCCGTAATAGGTGCCCCAATCCTTTTCGAGATCGGCCGCCCAGCCCGTATCCCACGCATCCTTGCCGACGGGGTGCGTCGGCGAGCCGAGCGCGAGGATATAAACGAGCATCCCCTCATTATAGCCGACCCAGTCGTGCGTCCCGAAATCGCCGCCGTCGCCGCGCTCGGGATACCAGCCCATCGCGATCGCCTTTTGCCCGCCGCCATTGGCCGACGGGATATTGCTGTTCTCGCGCTGGACGAAGGTCCAGTCGACGCGGCCGTAGATTTTCTCGGCAAGGTCGCGGATCTCTGCCTCGACCGGCGTGTCGGCGTCGTAATAGCTTTGCGCGAAGAGTACGCCGCCGAGCAGCAACGCGGTATCGACGGTCGACAGTTCGGTCTTGCCGCGCCGCGTCCCGTCCTCATTGTTGAGGAAATGATAGAAAAAGCCTTTGTGCCCGGCCATGCCGGTGGCGGCGGGTCCCTGCGGGGCGGTCCAGTAGAAGTTCAGGCAGTCGCGCGTGCGCAGCGCGGCCTCGGCGCGCGTCACATAGCCGCGCTCGGCGCCGATGCCGTAAGCGGTGAGCGCGAAGCCGGTGGCGGCGATCGACGAAAAGGGATTGCTCGGCCAGCGATCGGGCGCGAGGCATTTTTCGGTATCGGTGGTGTCCCAGAAATAGCGGAAGGTGCGCTCGGTCAGCTCTTCCGAGAAGGCCGCCTTGGTCAGCGGGGCCAGCGTGGGCGGAGGGGTGGCGGCGGAGGGAGCCGGGCTCGGAGCGCAGGCGGTGGCCAGCGCGATCAGGGGCAGGACAAGGACCCCGCTGCGGAACGACATGAAATACTCCAAAATGAGGCGCCCGGCCCGCGGGAGGGGGTGCGAAGCCGGGCGCCTGGTCAGCCGGTCAGAAAGAGAAACCGGCCGAAAGCTTGATCGTTCGCGGCGGGTTTCCGCCAACGCCGTTGCCCGAAATGCTCAGATATTCGGGCGACGTCGGATCATTGTTATAATCGACATAATTGCGGTCGTTGAACAGGTTCAGAATGTCAACGCGGAGCCGCAGACGCGATTCCTCGCTGATGAAGCGGAACGGGATATATTTGGTGATCGCGATGTCCATCTGGCGGAAACCCCAGCGATCGCCGTTGCCGTCGGCCTCGTTCGAGATCACGTCGCGCGACGGAGTAGCGCCGCCGATGTCGATGAAACGCTTGAGATAAGGCGGGGACGCGATCTGGAACTTGCCCGACAGCGTCACCCCGATCGGCAGATCGACCGACCCGGTCGCGACGAGGCGATGTTTGCGCACCCCGCTCGACCGCGTGACCGGATAATCGTCGAGCGACGGGAAATCGAGGCTGAACACCTCGCCAAAGTTCCGATTCTCCTCGGCCTCGGTATAGGTATAGGTCGCCGCAAAGCTCCACGGCGACGCCGCCGTGTAATTTTTCACGAGCTTGAGATAGCCCGAATCCGCGCTTGTTTTGAGGCCATTCGTCCCGATGATGATCGACCCGAAACCCGGAGGGGCGAAGCCGAAGGGCGAACCCGGCGACGCCGGCGCGGGCGGGAAGAAGGTGCCGTCGGGGCGGCGGTTGCCGAGCAAATAGGCGAAACCATCCTTGCTCTCGATGTGGCTATAGCCGACTTCGGCTTCGAACAGCGGGGTCACGCGAGCACGGAAACCCAGGCTGAACTGGTCCGAATAGGGCACCTTGAGGTCGTTGTCGATGAAACGCAGTTCGCGCCCGCCGCCCGACCCCGCGCCAGCGAGCAATTGCTGGCGGCCCGCCTCGGTCAGATAGATCGGGTCCCAGGGAACGCAGGTCGGGCCGGGCACGCAGCTGTTCTCGGGATCGCCGGTAATGAAGTTGAACGTGCGGGTAGTATAGGAACCGACGCTGATTTCCTGTTGCAGGAAGTCGAACTGGTTGCGGTCGTACGAACGGCCGAAGCCGCCAAACAGGACATAGCGCGCCTCATCGTCGAGCTCGTAGCTGAAGCCGATGCGCGGTTGCCAAGCCCCCATGAACGCCTTGCGCTCCGATCCCGTGGAGATGAAATCGTTGATGTCGTAATCGGCGTTGATCAGGTTCGGATAGTTGGCCGGCGACACGGCATTCACCGCATCGGCCGGATGGACGAAATCGAGGAAAGCAGGCGTCCGCTCATAATCCCAGCGCACGCCAAGATTGAGCGTCAGCCGGTCGGTAACCTCCCAGTCATCCTGGATATAGATGCCGAACTGGAAATTCTTCGAATTGACGATCGGGCTGCCGTTGCCGGTCTGGGCGCCGAATTGAAGGCGATATGGAACATCGTCGTTGAAACCACCGCCGGCCGGGAACGCGGTGTTATAGGTATAGAGGGGATTGAAGTTACCGAGTTGGAGCGTGTTGAGCTCGACCCACTTGGCCTTTGCGCCGACCTTGATCGTATGGCCTTCGAACCCGGTCCAGGTGAAATCGTTCTGGACGCCCCAGCCTTTCTGGCCCTTGTTCTGATAGTTGCCGCCGCCGCCGATGCGCAGGATGTCGCCGCGCACGACCACGCCCGGCTGCGGGTTGGTCGGCGACGGGCCAGCATAGGCGAACAGAAAGGCGTTGCCGAATTCGACCGGCGTGGGCGCCCATTTGACGTCTTCATAAGTCAGCTTGAGATCGTTGATCCAATTGTCCGCCGTATGTTCCCAGCGACCGGTCACGCGCAGTTCCTCGACATCCTGCGAGCTGATCGTGCTCCGCGCATTGATGCCGCTCGACAGAAATTCACCGCTTTCCTTGCGATATTTGCCCGACACCTCGATCAGGTCGCTGTTCGACGGCTGGAAACTGAGTTTGCCGAAATAAAGGTCTTCATTGAAGGTCGCGTTGGTCGGCCCGAACACCCCCTGATATTCGGACGGAAAATAGTCGACCGGGAGGTTGAGGCCCGGCCGGACATCGACCGGATTTTCCTGCCGCTTGCCTTCATAGGTCACGAAGAAGTGCAGCATATCTTTGATGATCGGGCCGCCGAGCGCGCCGCCGAACTGGAAATCCTTGGTCTTGACCTTCGACGTCGTGAGTTCGTTCGGGCGCGCGTCGCGAAGGCTCTGGTCGGTATAGTCGATAAAGGCTTCGCCGTGGAATTCGTTCGTGCCCGATTTGGTCACCGCGGTGATCGCCACCGAGCTCACCTGGTCGAATTCGGCCTTGTAGTTCGACGAAAGGACCCGGTACTCGCCGACCGCGAGCTGCGGGAACGGATTGCCCTGGGTTGAATCCTGGCCGGTGACGCCGTTCTTCAGGACATAGTCCTTCTGCCCGACGCCATCGATGAAGATGTTGACGCTGCGGCTGTCCTGCGCGCCGCCCTGCAGGCGCGACTGCCCGTTACCGCCGGTCACGAACTGCACGCCCGGCGCGAGATCGGCGAAGGCGAGGAAGTTGCGGTTGTTCTGCGGCAGCACTTCGATCTGCCGCTGCGTGATGTTGGAGCCAACCTCGCCACCCTCCAGCGAACGCAGACGTGTGCCGGTGACGATGATCGCGTCGTCGGCGCCTTCGGCGATGTCCGGCTGCGAGAAGTCGAAGTCGAGCACCGCGCTCTGCCCCACCGATAGCGTGAACTCGTCGGTCCGCCGCACGCCGTCGGGCGTCGTCAGTTCGAGACGATAGGTGCCGACCGGGAGCGACGCGATATTGTAGCTGCCGTTCGCCCCCACCGCGACGCTGCGGGTCAGGCCGGTGTTGACGTTGATCGCGGTAACCTGCGACACCCCGCCTTCGGCTTTCACCGTACCGCGGAGCGAGGCGTTCGAAACCTGGGCGTGCGCGGGTGTTACGACCGCCATCGCCAGCGCGGCTCCCGCGCTGCTCCATGCAAGCGCCGCGGCGAGCCGGCGCGCGCGCGGCCGGTGCGCGGTTATGGTCTGAAATTCGTTTGAAACCTTCACGGCATCCTCCCTTTTTGTGCCCCGACATTTCCCGCCCTCGCCTGATTCGCCGACCGGCCTTGCCTCCGGTGCAGCGACGAATCGCGGGAAATCGCGTCGTTGTTTTTTTGATTTGTAACCGGTTTCACGATAGCTGTATAGGGGGAAGCGACACAGATGGATATGATCGGGGACCAGCCGGTTTTCGGCCGAAAATCGGCCAATCCGCGTGACAATGCACAAGTAGATCGACTGGGAAGGACGAATCATGCCGCCGATGCCGCGCAACCTCACATGCCTTACGCTCGCCACCTTGATGGTGGCCGGGCAGCTCTCCCCCGCCCCGCTGCTTGCGAAGCCGACGGCGAGCGCGAGCGCGAAGGCGCCGGTCGATGCCGCCGGATGGATGCGCCCCGATCCGAAGATGGACCGCTTCATCGCCGAACTGATCGCGAAGATGACGCTCGACGAGAAGGTCGGGCAACTCAACCTCCTCACCAGCGACTGGGAATCGACCGGCCCGACGATGCGCGAAGGCTATAAGGATGATATCGCCGCCGGCCGGGTCGGCGCCATCTTCAACGCCTATACCGCCAAATATACGCGCGAGTTGCAGCGCATGGCGGTCGAGGGCACGCGGCTCAAAATCCCGCTGATCTTTGGCTATGACGTCATTCACGGCCACCGCACCATATTCCCCATTTCGCTGGGCGAGGCGGCCAGCTGGGACCTTCAGGCGATTGAAAAGGCGGCACGAATTTCGGCGGCCGAAGCATCGGCGGAGGGCCTTCACTGGACCTTCTCGCCGATGGTCGACATTGCGCGCGACGCGCGTTGGGGCCGCGTGTCGGAAGGCGCGGGCGAGGATGTCTATCTGGGCAGCCTGATCGCCGCGGCGCGCGTGCGCGGATATCAGGGCGATGATCTGTCGCGCCCCGACACGATCCTGGCGACCGCCAAGCATTTCGCCGCCTATGGCGCGGCGCAGGCCGGGCGCGACTATCACACGGTCGATATTTCGGAACGCACGCTACGCGACGTCTATCTGCCGCCGTTCAAGGCCGCCGCCGACGCCGGTGCCGCGACCTTTATGACCTCGTTCAACGAATATGACGGGATCCCGGCATCGGGCAACCGCTACCTCTTGACCGAGGTGCTGCGCGACAAATGGGGATTCAAGGGCTTCGTCGTAACCGATTACACGTCGATCAATGAAATGGTCCCGCACGGCTATTCGAAGGATCTGAAACAGGCGGGCGAGCAGGCGATCAACGCCGGGGTCGATATGGACATGCAGGGCGCGGTCTATATGGAAAATCTCGCCAAATCGGTCACCGAGGGCAAGGTCGACATCAAAAAGATCGACGCCGCGGTCAAGGCGATCCTCGAGATGAAATATCGCCTCGGCCTGTTCGAGGATCCCTATCGCTATTCCAACGAGGCGCGCGAGAAGGCGACGCTCTACAAGCCCGAATTTCTCGAGGCCGCGCGCGATGTCGCGCGCAAATCGATCGTTCTCCTCAAGAACGAGGCGGGCACCCTGCCCCTCGCCGCCTCCGCGAAGTCGATCGCGGTGATCGGTCCGCTCGGCGACAGCAAGGAGGATATGATCGGCAGCTGGTCGGCGGCGGGCGACCGCAAGACGCGGCCGGTGACGTTGCTCGAAGGGCTGGAGGCCGGAGCGCCGAAGGGGACGAGCGTCGCCTATGCCAAGGGCGCGAGCTATGCGTTCGAAGACGCGGGCAAGAGCGACGGGTTCGCCGAAGCGATCGCACTGGCGCAGAAATCGGATGTGATCATCGCCGCGATGGGCGAACGGTGGGACATGACGGGCGAGGCGGCGAGCCGCACCTCGCTCGACCTGCCTGGGAACCAGCAGGCGCTGCTTGAGGAACTCGAGAAGACCGGCAAGCCGATCATTCTCGTGCTGATGAGCGGGCGCCCGAACAGCATCGAATGGGCCGACGCCCATGTCGATGCGATCCTCGAGGCCTGGTATCCCGGCACGATGGGCGGCCATGCGATCGCCGACGTCCTCTATGGCCGCTATAATCCGTCGGGCAAGCTGCCCGTCACCTTCCCGCGGAACGTCGGGCAGGTGCCGCTCCATTACGACATGAAAAACACCGGACGGCCGATCGAACTGGGCGCGCCCGGCGCCAAATATGTCTCGCGCTACCTCGACGCGCCGAACACGCCGCTTTATCCTTTCGGCTATGGGCTGAGCTATACGAGCTTTTCCTATTCGCCGGTGACGCTCGACAAGACGAGCATTCGCCCGGGCGAAAAGCTGACCGCCAGCGTGACGGTGACGAACAGCGGCGCGCGCGACGGCGAAGAGGTCGTGCAGCTTTATGTTCGCGATCTCGTCGGTTCGGTGACGCGGCCTGTGAAGCAATTGAAGGGGTTCGAGAAGATCAGCCTCAAGAAGGGAGAAAAGCGGACCGTGCGCTTCACGTTGACCGATGCCGATCTGGCCTTCACGCGCGCCGACATGAGCTGGGGCAGCGAGCCCGGCGCGTTCAAGCTGTGGGTCGGCCCCTCGTCGGCCGAGGGCTCCGAGGCAGATTTCGAGCTGACCGAATGACGATCCGGTTTCGCCTACCCGTAGCGCTCGCGCTCCCGCTCGCTTATATCGCCGCAGCGGGGGCGCAGCCGGCCGCGCGTCCGAACATCGTCTACATCATGTCGGACGACCATGCCTATCAGGCGATCTCGGCCTATGGCTCGCCGGTGTCGAAGCTGGCGCCGACGCCGAATATCGACCGTATCGCAAAGAATGGCGCGATCTTCACGCAGAGCTTTGTCGGCAATTCGCTCTGCGGTCCCAGCCGCGCGACGCTGCTGACCGGACGCCAGAGCCACGCGCATGGCTTTACGCAGAACGGCCAGCGGTTCGACAACAATGTCTGGGTCTGGCCCCGCGCGCTCAGCCAGGCGGGCTATGCGACCGCGATGTTCGGCAAATGGCACATCAACCAATCGCCCGCCGGCATCGGCTTCGACGACTGGAAAGTGCTCGACGACCAGGGCGAATATTACAACCCCGACATCATCACGCCGAAGGGGCGCAGCATAGTCGAGGGCTATGCGACCGACCTCATCACGCAGTACAGCCTCGACTGGCTCAAGAACGGGCGCGACAAGTCCAAGCCCTTCGCGATCCTGATTCACCACAAGGCGCCGCACCGCAACTTCATGCCGGCGCTGCGCCATGTCCGAAAATATCAGGGCGTGACCTTTCCCGTGCCGGGCAATTATTTCGACGATTACCGCGGCCGCATCGCCGCCGGCACGCAGGAAATGAACATCTATCGCGACATGTATGAGGGGCACGACCTCAAGATGACGGTCGCGAAGGGGTCCGCGCAGCTACGCTACAATCGCTGGCCCGGCGCGTTCGACCGCATGACCCACGCACAGCAGGCCGAGTGGGACGCGCTGATGCAAGCCGACAACGACCGCATGAATGCCGCAAAGCTGTCGGGCCGCGAGCTCGCGCTGTGGAAATATCAGCGTTACATGCAGCAATATCTGGGGACGATCGCGGCGGTCGACGAAGGCGTCGGCGCGGTGCTCGACTATCTGGAGGAAAGCGGCCTCGATCGCAGCACGATCGTCGTCTACACCTCCGACCAGGGCTTTTACCTCGGCGAGCATGGCTGGTTCGACAAGCGCTTCATCTATGAAGAATCGATGCGCACGCCGTTTTTGATCCAATATCCGGGGCATATCCGCCCGGGCACCCGGATCGCGGCGCCGATCCAGAATATCGACTATGCGCCGACCTTCCTCGACTATGCCGGGGTCAAGGGTCCGGCGACGATCCAGGGCCGGTCGATGACGCCGCTGCTCGCAGGGCGGACGCCGCGCGACTGGCGCAAGGACGTCTATTATCATTATTACGAGTTTCCGGGATTCCACTCGGTGCGCGCGCATTATGGCGTGCGCGGCGAGCGGTACAAGCTGGTGCGCTTCTATGGCGAAGGGCTCGACGCATGGGAATTCTATGACCTGGAAGCCGACCCGCACGAGATGGATAACCGGATCGACGATCCGGCGATGAAGGGCCCGATCGCGGCGATGAAGCAGCGGCTGGTCGATCTTCGCCGCGAATATGAAGATACGAGCGGACCCGCCATTCGCTGACCGGGTTGCGGCGATTGCCGGGTGGCGATAGGCGGGCTGGTGTGAACCCTGAACCGCCATCCGCGTTCGCGCCCTTTCGCTACCCGGCGTTTCGCGCGATCTGGATCGCCAACCTAGCGTCGAACATGGGGTCGATGATTCAGTCGGTCGCCGCCGCATGGCTGATGACCGAGCTGACGGGGTCGCACCTGCTGATCGCGCTGGTGGCGGCGAGCACGACGATCCCGGTCATGCTGCTCGGCGTCTTCGCCGGCGCGATCGCCGACAATTTCGACCGGCGGCGCGTGATGCTCGCCGCGCAGACCGGGATGTTGATCGTCTCGGCGGCGCTGACGGTCACGACCTATCTGGACGCGATCACACCGCTCACCCTGCTCTTCTTCACGCTTGCGGTCGGGTGCGGCACCGCGCTCAACGGCCCAGCGTGGCAGGCCTCGGTACGCTTGCAGGTCGGACCCAGGGATTTGCCCCAGGCGATCGCGCTCAACACCATCGCCTTCAACCTCGCGCGCAGCGTCGGGCCGGCGCTCGGCGGGCTGCTGGTCGCGATCGTCGGCACCGCCGCCGCCTTCGGGTTCAACGCGCTGAGCTATGTCGCGCTGATCATCGTGCTGCTGCGCTGGCATCCCGAAACGGTCCCGCCGCGCCGGACGCCGATGCTGAGCGCGATCGCGACGGGCATAAGTTTCTGCGCGCATTCGGGTCCGGTGCGCCGCGTATTGATCCGCGGATTCGCCTTTGGCTTCGGCGCGGCGGGGTTTCAGGCGCTGCTACCCTCGCTTGTCCGTGATCGGCTGCACGGGACCGAAATCACCTATGGCCTGTGCCTCGCCGCCTTCGGCGCGGGGTCGATCTTCGCCGCATTGTGGGTCGGGCAGGCGCGGCGGCGCTGGGGCAGCGACCGGGTGGTGACGACCGCTTCGCTGATCTTCGCCGCCGCCATGCTGCCCGTCGCGCTGACGACCAGCCTGCCGCCGACCATGATCGCCGCCTTCGTTGCCGGCGGCGCATGGGTGTCGACGCTGACGACGCTGAATGTCGCGATGCAATTGCGCTCGCCCGAGGAGATTCTCGGCCGCTGCCTGTCGATCTATCAGGCGGTGACCTTTGGCGCGATGGCGCTGGGCGCCTATACGCTCGGGCTGGTCGCCGACCTCAGCAGCTTGCCCGTGGCGATGCTCGGCGCCGCCGGCTCGCTCCTGTTGTCGGCGCTGGTTCTGAGCTTCGTTGCGCCGATGCCGCGCCGCTACGAAGGCCGCATCCTGCCCTGATCCGCGCAAAGCCGATTGCCAAACGGCGCCATTCCGCTATGGGCGGCGGGTGCGGGGCTTGCTCCGCGCATGATCGCACCGGTGCCCGAGAGGGCTTAATAGGGAACGCGGTAGGCGCGCCGGAAGGCGCACCGAAACCGCGGCTGTCCCTGCAACTGTAAGCGGCGAGCGCGATGCACCGTCCGGATTTCGATCCGGACAGCCACTGGGACAACCTGGGAAGGCGTGCATCAAGCCCTGACCCGCGAGCCAGGAGACCTGCCGGCGTGGGTCGCTCAATGCCAAGGCCCAGGGAAAGGCCGCGGCACGGAGGATTCCGTCGAGCGACGACCAGGCGGTGGAGCCGCCTCGGTGCCGGGGTCGCGGGCATTACGCCGCTTGCGCCGCCGGTGTCGGTCGATCGCGCGTGCGTGTCGACAGGCTCCGCCTTCGTTGCGGGCGTGCGGGGTCTTTCCATGTTGAAATTTGCGACCATATCCTTGCTGACACTGGCTATAGCGACGCCGGCTTTTGCGGAGACCGCCGACAGCGAGCGCGGCGACGAGATCGTCGTGACGGCATCGGGCATCGAACAATCGCGCGACGAGGTCGGCCAGGCGATCACCATCATCGATACCGACACGATCGAGCGGCGCCAGACGGTCGACATTGTCGACCTGCTCGCCACCACGCCCGGCGTGCGGTTCAACCGGTCGGGCAGCACCGGATCGGTAGCCAGCGTCTCCTTGCGCGGCGCCGAGACGACGCAGACTTTGGTGCTGATCGACGGGGTGAAGGTCAACGATCCGAGCGGCATCGGCGACGGATATGATTTCGGCCATCTGCTGACCGCTAACATCAACCGGATCGAAGTGCTGCGCGGGTCGAACTCGGTCGTGCACGGCAGTCAGGCGATCGGCGGCGT